>Ga0180009_10004357_pt1 | contig 15641 bp, 10 predicted proteins | sample OS_PC_MetaG_FD_123537 | JGI IMG/M metagenome (GOLD analysis project Ga0180009, IMG submission 123537) | Groundwater microbial communities from the Aspo Hard Rock Laboratory (HRL) deep subsurface site, Sweden - OS_PC_MetaG | ecosystem: Environmental > Aquatic > Deep subsurface > Groundwater...
CTAAGGCCGGATGTCCGACGAAGGGGAAGGTGGTTCGCATCCCTTCTCATCTGGCCGAAGAAGCGATGCGCACGGCGCCCAAGACCTTCACCCTGTATGGAAGGGATTCGAACTTTAAGGTCACCCTTGAGGACCGTCGAGTCTATTACGAGCCCATGATCGGCAGGCTCAACATCATGGACGGAAATGAGGGAACCCGGCGTCACACCAACCTCGATGACGTCGGTAAACTGGTGCGCGTTCCCGACGCCCTTCAGCATTACACGCTTCTTCATAGTGGTGCGATCATGCCCCACATTGAAGGCATACCGGATGAGGTGGCCCACGTGCACGGGTATTATGCGAGCGTCAAGAATTCATCAAAGGTCATCAAAGGGGTGGTCAGAGGCAAAGAGAAGGCAAAGGATTGCATTCGCATGGCCGCTCTCATTGCCGGCGGAGAGGAGGCCTTAAAAAGGCGGCCGAATATTTTTACGACATGCAATGTCATTTCTCCTTTGCAGTTTGCGCCGGAGCAGACCGAAGGGCTGATCGAGTATGCAAAAATGGGACTCCCCGTGGACATCGCCTCTGAGCCACAGACAGGCGCCACTTCTCCCGTCACCCTCGCCGGTACGCTGGCCCAGCAAACAGCCGAGATCCTGGGCATGGTGGTCGTCGCCCAACTGGTACATCCGGGTGCGCCCGTACTTATGGGCACCGTCGCCGCCGCAATGGACATGCGTAACGGCACGATCGCCTTGGGTGGCGTGGAGGCCGCCATGCTGAACGTGGCTCATGCACAGATAGCGCAGTTTTATCAGATTCCCAGCCGTGGAACAGGGAGCAACACGGAGTCCAAATTCCTTGATGTCCAGGCGGGCATTGAAAAGGCGGTCACCCTGCTCCTGCCCGCGCTTGCCGGCACCAATATGATCTTCTATCCTGGAACCATGGATCATGCGTTGACTATCAGCCTGGAGGGCCTGGTCATCGATCATGAAATATGCAATATCATACACAGGATATTATCGGGCATATCGGTCAGCGATGACAAACTGGCCGTCGATGTCATTGAAAAGGTCGGACCAGGGGGGCACTTCCTCAACCAGAAACATACCTTGAAGCATTTAGAGGAAGAACATTTTATTCCCAAGCTTTGCGACAGAGAGTCCTACGAGCAGTGGGAGGAAAAGGGTCGTGGCGGGATGTTTGAAAAGGCAAAGGACCAGGTGAAGAGGATTCTGGAGGAGCATAAACCGCGGCCGCTGGACCCGGCGCTAGATAAGGAACTTCTCTCGGTGATAAAGGCGGTGGAGAAAAGAGAGGGCGTATCGTTCACGAAATAGAGGAAGGGTCCCATAGGACGGTTCTCCCATTTCTAACTCAGCGATCAGGGAGTCCGAAGATCGTGCTCTCCAGGAGATCAAAAGGAAAGGGGGTGGTCAGATTACTCGGTTTAGGGTTTTACGGATGGGAAGTGGGCGCTTTCTAGACCATCTGCACATGGATAAAGGCCCATTTTGCCGCCGTAACATGAATTGTTTATGCTTAAAGCCAAGGAGGAAACAATGAAAAAATCCGGTATTTTCATCTGTATGGTTATGGCGGGTTTGTTGGTTAGTCTCATTTCTTCACCATCCATAGCTTCCGATATCAAGTTGCTCAAGATTGGAACAGCGTCTCCGGGCGGCAATTGGTATCTTTCCGGGGCTGCTCTGGCCCCCAAAATCGAAGCCGCCCTTCCCGGGGTCAAGGTGACTAGCACCACAGGGGGCTCGGTTTCAAATACGGTAAAAGTCAATAGCGGGGAGGAACTGCAAATCGGACTGAGTATCGCCAATGTGCAGTTCCAGGGCTATAAAGGCATGGCTCCCTTTTTCAAGGAAGCCCAAGAAAACATCCGCCTCATTGGAACCATTGAGACCATGATATGGCAAATGGTCGTTTCAAGAAAATCGGACATTCAGACCGTCTATGATTTGAAAGACAAGAGAATCAATCCCGGGAAAATCGGTTGGGGTGATCGGGTCATTGCGGAAAATGTCATGAAGGCCCACGGGCTGACTTTCGACGCTGTCAAGGCGAACGGCGGGGTTGTAAACAGTCTTGCCTTTAATGATGCCGCTACCATGATGCAGGACGGCCACCTTGACTGCGAAATGACCTACGGGGCGATTATGCCGTTTCTCCTCAACCTTGATACAAGGCCGGGGCTTCGTTGGCTGTCCTTCGGCGGAAGTGAACGAGAGAAATTTCTCGCAGAGGAACTCTCTGTGGGTTGGTTCAAGGCGGTGTTGAAAAAAGGAGCCTATGACGGCGTGACCCAGGACATTGAAGGCGTGGGCGTTCACACGACCGTCATCGTGAACAAGAATTTGCCGGATGACATGGTGTACAAGATCACCAAGACCCTTTATGAGAGCGGTTTTCAGAAGGATATTTTCGGCGCGGCCGAGGCCAAAGGTTTTCCAAAAGCTTGTGATCTGAGCACCTTGAAATCGGCCGTCACCATTCCGGTCCATCCGGGAGCTTTGAAGTATTTCAAAGAAAAAGGCGTTTCAGTCGGAAACTGAAATGACGGGTCCGGTGCTTTTTTGGCCTTTGATTTTTCGGGAGCCTCTAAAAAGCTCCCGGAAAGATCAAGGCCCGTGTGATATGCCACACTCATGACGCCTTTCCAAAAGCTTAAAACAAAACTCTAATCCAAGATCTGGCAAGGAGGAATGCCGTGTTACAATTCTGGGATGTCGTTGACAGAGCCATGAATAGTGGCCCTCTGATGAAATTGAAAGATTTTGACTACAAAATATTTAAGGTCTCGAATGATTTGGTGAAAAAATACGGCATCAAATACGATCCCCAAATACCCATACCCTCCGATGATGATCTGGCAGATCGTCTCTTTGAGGCGGGGCTGAAATTCTGTGTGGAAATGGGGACCTACTGCATGGACACCCAACGGATCATCAAGTTCAGCGAAGAAGAAATCCAGGACGCCTTAAAAGAATTGGCGCGCATGCCGGATGAGATGGATATTGGGGACGGCGTGGAAAAGAGGCGCCTCTTCAAAAGAAGCATAGGGGATCCGAGGAAACCTCTGGTGATCGGCGGTGTGGTTGAAGACAGCCCTCTGGAAGGAAGGGATTTCGTACAACTTTACAAAAGTATAGCCCAGGAGAAGATCATCAACGGGATCTATTACGGTCCGCCGCCCCGAGGCATTGAAGGAAAGAAGTGGACCATTAATACGCCCCTTGATTGTCACGCCGCAAAGAGCGCCGCGGGTTGGATGAGAGAGGCGATCAGAAGCGTTGGAAGGCCGGGGTTGCATCTCCTGGATGCCTGTCCATCAGCGCTGGGGACGATTTCCGCTTGTGACCCAGAAAACGGCCTTCGCAAAACGGATGCCATGACGCTCGCTTTTATCAGCGAACTGAAAGTCAACTTTGAGGCCCTGAACAAGGTGGCTTACAGCCTTCACTATGGTTGCGCGAGAAGCCCCTTCTGGACCTCCATCGTCGGAGGCTTTGCCGGCGGGCCTGAGGGTTGTGCTATTACCAATGTGGCCAATGCCTTAAACGCCATCATGATCTATCAGGTCGGCGGAGCGGGATATATCATGAATTCAAGCATCATGCAAAATCCCCCCATTAACACCGCTCGTCCGACCATCTGGGTGCGAAATATCAGTATGCAGGCCATCACGCGAAACACCAACTTGATCTGTGGAGGGGGAGGACTCACGTCGGCCGGGCCTGGAACAGAACAGCAGCTTTGGGAGATTGCTGCACTCGGTATTCATACGTCGTGCGTCGGAGGGCACATCGTGCACGGCGCACGCAAATCCGTGCTGGTCAAGCCCAATCAGGGAACAGGCATGGAGCCCAGATGGGAAGGAGAAGCGGCGCGCGCCGGCGCATCGCTCTCCCGGGAAGAGGCCAACGAAATCATCGATTTTATCCTGCGGAAATATGAAGACAATATTTCAGCGGACAAGGCCCCCGCCGGTTACAGCTTTGACGAGCTCTATGACGTGACGACCGTCAAGGTAAAACCGGAATATTTCGACCTTTATTCAAAAGTCAAAAAGGCCCTGGAAGACAAAGGCCTCTATTTTGACTAGAGGCTTTGATCTCCCCTTTCTTCTCAGCATCCCCACGAGGATAAGAAATGAGAGCGAATCAAGGCGCCGACGTTGGAATGATCAGTTTTTCCGTAAAGGAAAAAGACGATGTGACAGGCTGGTTGATGAGTCACAGGAGACTCTCATTCCCCTTTATCATGGGCTGCTTCTTTCTTTTGTGCGCCGTGTTTTTTTGCCTGTACCACCTCTATACCGGCTATTTCGGCCAACCGGAGGCCCATCTCCACCGTTCCATCCATCTCACCTTGATCTTTGTCATGGTCTTTATCATGCACCCGGTGGATAAGAAGCCGTGGAACGCCCCCCTCAGATGCGCACGCCTCATTGATCTATTTCTGATTCTGCTGGCTATTGGAGCAGAGGGGTATTATCTGGCGGATCCCGAGGGATACACTTACAGGATCGCGATGCCCGAGACGATGGATATGATCGTCGGGGTTCTCGTCTACCTGCTCGTCCTCGAAGTGACCAGAAGGACGGTGGGCTGGCCCATGGTCCTCATTGCCCTCTTTTTTTCCCTTCAAGCCCTATTTAGCGATCGACTGCTGTGGATCCTTTATGGGAGCCCCACCTTCTTTGAAACGTTCATTGCCGAAACCGTCATGACATCAAGCGGCATTTTCGGAATTCCAATCTCTGTGATGGCCTCCTTTGTCGTCCTCTTCCTTATTTTCTCAGCGCTCCTTATATATACCGGGGCGGGAAAATTCTTTGTCAATCTCGCCTATTCGATAGCAGGGACCCAGGTGGGAGGGCCAGCCAAAGCAGCGGTTGTCTCGAGCATGGCTTTTGGGACGATTTCGGGCAGTACGGCATCCGACGTTGTCGCCACGGGCAGCTTTACGATTCCTCTCATGAAGCGGCTCGGGTATCCCAACAAATTCGCAGGGGCCGTTGAGGCCGTAGCGTCGACCGGCGGGGCATTTATGCCGCCCGTCATGGGGGCCGTTGCCTTTATCATGTCAGCCTTTCTGGGGGTCTCCTATTTTTCGATCGTCTTGGCAGCCTGTATCCCTGCCCTGCTCTATTATATGTCGCTTTTCTTGATGGTCGACTTTCAATCCAGAAAAAGGCGGCTTCTGGCCATTCCGCGGGAGGAGTTGCCCAAATTCTGGGTTATCTTGAAGTGGGGAGTCCATCTGATCGTTCCGGTCGTCATCCTGGTAGGGATGCTGGCCATGAATTATTCCGCGTCGGCGGCTGCCTCCTGGAGTATCGCAGCCCTTTTTGGGGTCACTCTCTTTAAGAAGGAGAGCAGGCTGGGGCCCCTGAAGATCCTAAAAGTTTTCGAGTCCTCGGGGAAACGGGTCCTGTCCGTTTCCGCAGCATGTGCCTGTGCCGGCATCATCATCTCAGCCACCACCCTGTCCGGGGTCGGACTGAGGCTCGGACAGGCGGTCATTACAGTAAGCGGCGACTCCCCGCTGATTGCCCTCATCCTCACGATGCTTTTTTCCATCATTCTGGGGATGGGCCTTACGACCACAGCCGTTTACATCACCATGGTCGTCACGGTTATTCCCATCATCATCAAACTCGGGGTCTTGCCTCTAGCGGCCCACCTCTTTGCCCTCTATTTCGGGGTTCTCTCCAATATCATACCCCCTGTGGCTATTGCCGCTTTTGCCGCTTCCGCTTTGTCCGAGAGCAACCCCATGAAAACAGCTGTCACGGCCTTCGGCATAGGCATTGCCGGCCTTATCGTGCCCTACGCCTTCGTCTACAATCCGGAATTGCTCCTGGAAGGGAGTGTTGGAGGCATTCTCGTTGCGGTGGTTACAAGCGCGATCGGCATCGTGGGCCTCGCAGCCGCGATTCAGGGCTGGATCAGGAGAGAGGTTCCTCTGCTCTGGCGGCTCATCCTTCTTGCCTCCGCCTTTGCTTCCTTCAGCCATATTCCGGCGGCCTATGTTCCCAGCACGATCCTGATCTTCTTCTATGTCTTGATTTTCCATTTGCGAAGAGACAGAAATCCCAAAGGAGAAAGGTCATAAGTTAACGAAGTCTTTTTTTTCGGCACCGTTGGGCTCTCTGAATGCTATAAGATCGAGGAAGAACCAAGGAGATGTTCTTGATGAAAACCAATTCTCTGAAGGAAAAAGCCTACCATTTTATAAGGGAAGATATTGTTTCCAACCGGCTGCTTCCAGGGGAGCCTCTCAATGAAAAGGTCCTCTCGGATAAACTTGAAATCAGCAAGACACCCATCAGAGAAGCGATACAGCTTCTGCATAAGGAGGGATTTGTCAATATCATCCCCCAAAAGGGGGCCATGGTTGCGCCCTTGTCTCTGAATGACATCAGTGAAATTCTGCAAATCCGTGAGATCCTTGAACCTTTTGCTGCAGGTGCTGCCGCGCTCAACCACGATCCGGAAAATATTTCTGAATTTGGACGCAATTTCAAGGCCTTTCACGATTCCCCCGCAAGAGACTACCAGGCTATGAGCGAAGAGGGCACCCGCTTCCACAAATACCTGATTGAATTGACGCGTAACCGGCGTCTCATCGCTATCCTCGAAAACCTGAACGTCCACATGAACCGCATCAGGGCGATGTACTGTGCCGTCCTCTCCCCTGATTACAATGATCGCGCCCTTGAGGAGCATCTCGCCATCATCGATGCCCTCAAGGCCCGGGACAGCAAGCGATCAGAGAAAGAGATGAAAAAGCATATCGGCCATTACAAAGAAGTCCTCAGAACCGTGATGTGAATCCCTGACCGAGTGATGCGTCTGCATCAGTTACTCATCCTATTCGGCAAGAACATGACGATCTGCGGAAAAGCGATCATCAAAATGATCACTATGACGTCCATGAGCAAGAAGGGTATGCTCCCTAGAAATATGTCTTCCAGTCTGATATGGGGGGCGACTCCCTTGATAACATACACATTGAGACCCACGGGTGGCGTTACTAGGGCAATTTCGATGGTTTTGACGACAAGAACCCCAAACCATATGGGATCGAACCCCAGGGATTCTACTATTGGCAATGCGACCGGAATGCTAAGAAGAAGCATGCCGATAGATTCCATGAACATGCCCAGCAGGATATAGAAAAGCATCATGCAGCCGAGCACGGAGTAGCGGTTCAGACCAAGACCTGAAATCCATTCCACAATCGAATAGGGGAGACGACTCAGGGCCAGAAATTTCGCAAAAATGACGATCCCGATAATAATGAGAAAAATCATCGCCGTCGTGCGAGCCGTCTCGACCATAGATCGGGTGAAGATGCTCCATCTCTCTTTGCGCCTTGCGATCAGGAGCATGGCAAGGGAAACGGATGCTCCAATGGCAGCCGCCTCTGTCGGGGTAAATATCCCGCTATAGATCCCCCCACTGATTACCACTGCAATTAGAAAAACACTCCACAGGTGGGGAAGAGAGAGGAGTCTCGCCCTCCACGGATACGGATGGATTTTGTCTCCGGTCAATGAGGGGTTTCGCTTCACTCGCACATAAAGCATGCCCCCGTAGAGAATCGCCGTAATCAGACCCGGAAACAGTCCGGCTATGAGCATCTTGCCTACCGACACCTCTGCCATAATGGCATAGACCACCATGATTCCGCTGGGAGGGATCATGGCGGCAAAGGTCCCACTGGCGGCAACGACCCCCGCCGCCAGCCGGGGCTTATAATGCAGCTTCTCCATCTCCGGAATAACAAGTCTGCCCATAATCGCACATGAAGCGACGCTCATACCACAGCAGGCTCCGAAGGCCGCACAAGCCGCCACCGTGGCCATGGCCAACCCCCCGGGAAGATGTCCCATCCATCGTTTTCCTGTCTCAAAGGCCTTTGTGGCAAGTCCGGCGTTAAAGGCGAAGTACCCTGTTACGACGAAAAGAGGAAGGACGGTGAAGGCATAGTATGCAGCCTTGGAATAAGGCGCGATCCCCAGGGTCCCGAGGGCCGGACTCAAACCGACCAATTGCCATATACCCAAGAACCCGATCAGCGCTGCGCCAAGCCCTATAGGTATCCCTGTGGCAAGGACCAGCAGCAGAACCCCCAGACCCACCAATCCTGCGATTTCAGGCGACATGGTTTCTCCGTTTCTTGAACGCAAAATAAATCTGCTGGCTCAGCTGGATGGCCACCCTGATACCAAGCAAGAGGAAGCCAAAGGCAACAACGATCTTTAGAGGCCATGCCGGCCACTCGACAATTCCCGAGGTGACCAGCCGAATGTCCACTGCGATTCGAGCCTCGATGGTGGCCCGATAAAACAGAAGGACACAGATGACGAAAGACAAGAGAGAGGAGATGATTTCCATGGTCTGATAGGGTTTACCTTCCAGCCTTACGACGACAAAATCAACAGCAACGTGCCCTTTTTCCTTCTGGGTAAAAGACAGGGCGAGAAAGCAGATACCCACCATGATCATCTCAGAAAGGGTATAGGCGCCGGCAATGGACTTGCTCAGCGTAAATCGATAGATCACATCACAGACCACGAGCAACATGAGAAAAGTGATCAAATACCCTGAACCGATACTCGCCAGTCTTTCAACAAAATCGAAGGCCTTTCCCAAAAGCCTGAGACGTTGACTCACTTTGATCTATCTCCCTGTTTCATCTTTCCTAAATCTGGAGTTCTCCACCCCTCCGACCGGGTCTTCACACCTGAAGGGGCGGCCCCTCTCAATCGTTGGGAATCCTGATGGATCCCTGCCTTAAAGGCTTGTGATGCCGCTTCGCGGAAAGTGTGCGGCACTCATCCCTTTCCCTTGAAAAAGAGATTGATCTGGTGCTTCCAAGTCTCACTCATTGATACTTCGAAGCCGCATCCCTCAGCGTTTCCCAGACTTTTCTTCCCGGCAAACCCTTGCCCTCTTGATCCTTTATCCATTTCTCTATGACAGGCATGACGGCCATCTCTTCGTATTTCGCCTGGTCTTCTTTTGGAAATTCGAGAACGGTGACCCCCGCCTTCTCAAAGGTCTCATTCGCTTTCTTCAGGAATTGGCCCTCCTGATCAGCCATGTGGGTCGACATTTCCAACGAGACTTCCCTTATGATCCCTTGTATATCGGATGGGAGTTTTTCGAAGACACTCTTTTTCATGACCCATATTGGCCCTCCCATGCCGAGCCTGATGGTGCTCTTGTACTTGCAGACCTCATACAACTTGTAGCCCAGCACCGGGGCCGTGGCCAGGCAACCCCCATCAATGATGCCCTTTGACAGGGCGTCATAAACATCCGGCATAGGCATGGACACGGGGCTAGATCCCACGAGCGAAAGCGACTTGGCCATTTCTCCCACGGACCGTATCTTGAGGCCCTTTAGGTCCTCCAGCTTGGCAACGGCCTTGCTGGACGTCCACAGGTAATAAATATCTCCCAAGGCATAGGGGAAGAGGAAGATCGTATCCCACTTGGCAAGTTCTGCATTCATCTCCGGCAATTGCGCCACATCCTGGAGGGCCTTCATTCTGATCAGAGGATCCTGAATGGCCCAAGGGATATAGGGGATGGTCCAGAGAGGGGACTTCGCCGGATCATATGCCGGAAGTACAGGACCAACGTCAAACGTGCCGTACTTCATATTGTCCAACTGGTCCTTCCCTTTCCCAAGTGCGCCCGCATAGAAAAACTGGAGTTCGACTTTCCCTCCCGTCCTCTTGGTTATTTGTTCGGCCCACCAACGCGACTGTTTGCTGGTTTCGTGCCTCTCGGGCATCCAGGAGCCGAATTTGAGGACAATGGGCTTCGCCTCAACCGGCCCGGAAAAGATAACGAAGCAAATCACCGATATCAACGCGGCTAAATTGATCGTGCCCTGCCAAAATCGATTCCTCTTCATGATTTTCCTCCTTCTTTCTAAGATGGTTGCCAAAAAAAACGGATGAACCAAATCTCCCTTGCCCCTTCAACAAGGGGTATTGGCACGAATCACCCCATTCTTCCACCAAGCCGCTTCCGACGACCTGGAGTTCCTTTCACCCTTTTTCCAAGTAATGTTTCCGGAACTCGTTTCAATCCTCTGCAATGAAGAACGGAGGAGGCCCACAATCCATTTCTTGCCGATTTCTTGTTCTGGATCGAACTTTGGAGGAAACAAACCTCACCAGAGATCAGGGATGATTGATTCCAGCCCTAACTCTTTGAGAGTCCCCGGCAAAGGTTTTCCCGTTGCCCTGTCCCATCCCATGATCTTGTGGTACTCATCCAGAATGCTTTCCCATTCCGGGAGAATACTTTTCCCTTTCATCGGGCCGTCCACAGGCGCTGAGCTGTATCTCTTTGAGGGGACCTCCAGATCCGGGGTGAGACCATGCCGGATATTGAATGCCCTGAAGAGGTTTGTCACGCGGCTCGACATCTGGAATGCCTCTTCTTGCGTGTAGTCCCACCCCGTTGTCAGATTCAGCGCCTCGACGAGATCCCCGATTTCTGCACCGGAATAGGTCATGGTGGCGATATTGCACACCACCAGGGAGTCGACAAATTCCCGGATCTTACCCCTGGCTACCGATAGGGCCACGTTCTTGGGCAGAAAGGGCTCTTCCAGCGGTATAGAATTGCTCTCGCTTGTTCCCACGCCACCGGTGGCATAATCCAGAATGTCGCCCCACCTGGCTCTGGCGTCATGCGTTCGAGGACTGTGTCCTTTGCCCACGTAGACTCCCAAATCAAGGGCATCTCCTCCGATATATTCGGCCGCATGCTTCACCCCCTCAGCCAGAACATCGCCAAAGCCGTCGCGGTGAGCTATTTTGTACAGCATCTCTCTGGCAGCCGCAACGTTTCCCCAGGTCATACTGAGTCCATCGGTCTCCTTTTCGGTCAGTATACCCCGCTCAAAGCACTCGATCGTAAAGGCTATGGTCCATCCAGTCTCATTTGAATCAAGGCCGAGCCGATCGGCCAGGTCGCTGAGAAGCACAGCCGACTCGAAATCGTCGTTCCCGATCAAGGAACTCCAGGAAGCGGCGCACTCGTATTCGGGATCTTTTACCTCGATGGTTTTGCCCGGGCCCCGTTTTATTTTCATGTGCTGAACATGGTGAAGAGGGCACGCCCAACATTGGACACGTTTCATTTCGTAGGAATTCCCATAATATTCTCGCGAGAATTTTTCCGGGTTGGAGAAAAGGTTCGTCGTCAGGTTTTTCACAGGAAGGAGACCGCTCTCGGCGAGCACCGGCCAGAGCATGGAGGTCCCGTATCTATGAATCCTTCCATAGATGGGATGCTCCTTTGCCTTTCTGCCTATTTCTTTCGATAGCTCTCCCAGTCGTCTATCCTTTACGGGCGGCCTCAATTTTCCACGCTCTACGGCGATGGCCTTGAGCCCTTTCGAGGCCATCACGGCCCCGAAACCATTATGGGCGAGCACATGTCCTCTATCTCCAAAAAGGAGAGCATATTTCACGCGCTTCTCGCCGGCAGGACCAATGCTATAGACACTCAGGTCAACGGGTTTTCTGTGCAACTCATTCCTGATCCATGTCTCGGTCCGGACGGTCTCCATTCCGATCAAAGGCGTGGCATCCCTCAATTCCATCGTGCCATCGTGTAGGTAAAGGTACTTCCAGTGATCGGTTGCGCCCTGGATGATGACCGCATCCAGACCAGAGGTCTTTAAGTATGCCCCAAAATACCCATTCGCTTGGCTGGATGCCCCTCCATTCGTGAGGCAGCCCTTCGTTACAGCACAGATGGTCCCAGAACCCGGAACACTGGTACCGTTGAGAGGACCGGCGGCAAAAATTAATCTGTTCTCTTCGTCGGACCAGGAGGTTTCAGGACGGACCTCATCGTAGAGGATCTTTATGCCTATGCCGACACCGCCCAGATAGTCTCTTAAGATTTCCTCTTCGTAGAGTTCTTCGGCCACGCTGCCACGAGTAAGATCAACCCTCAGGATCTTTCCCATGTAGCCCCCCAAGTGCTTCTCTCTCATGAGAGCATACTCCCTAGGATCGCCTTCCGAGATCTTCTCTTCATTCACCCTGAAACATCTATTTCTCCGATTCTAGGCCGCTATCGAACCATCTCTTTTTTCGATTTTGTAAACCTTCACCTTGACGCAGGCATCAACGCCCGTGCTTATGGGGTCGAGATCACCAGGAAGGAGACGATTGAATTGTGCCCCTTTTCCGTAGGCAATGGGTTTACCTTTGGCAAGACTCCCAAAATGACTTGAAATCCCGACTGCCTCCGGATGAATGCACTCGGTCACTTTGGCCACCCCCGCCACCCGGTCAACTTCAGACTCCACAGCAATCGTATCTCCATCCCTGATGCCCTTCTTCCCGGCCGTCTCAGCATTGATCATGATTTTCTGGGAATAAGGGTTCAGCTCCGCCACTTCATTGAGCCAGGGATTCTGGGCTGTATAGGATTGAGCATGCGTGGGGACCCTGAAATTAACGGCAATCAGGTCGAATTCGCCTGACCGCTCAAAGGAAGCGCAAGGTTTCCATACCGGCAAAGGAACATAGTCATCAAGATCCCAATCCTCTAAGCCCAGTTCTTTGACCAGTTTCTCCATGTCCCTGCCCGCTCGGACGTACAGTTCGTGGTAAATCGGGAAGCGGACTTTCAGCCACGGCAAAGGATACTCTTCGTCGATCGTTCTCTTGAATGCCAGGTACCCCCTTTTTTTGAACCATTCCAGTCCCTTCTCATCCCCGAATCGGCTTTTAAGCCGCCTGTCTGCAATCTCCTCGGCCGTATATTTCCGGTTCAAATCGAGCTTATAGGAATCCCCGAGGGGATCGGACTTTGACCGAGACTCGTTGAACTTCTTATAGATCTCTTCGAGCATCCCCATTCTTTCTGCTGCGTCCCTCATGACGTCCTGCCAGTCTCGGGCCTCGCCCATCGGTTCGTCAATGACGGGCTGTTTGACTCCCCAGTACCAGTGGCCTGTTTGGCCGCTGTGGCCCCAATTGAGAAGGTTGGGAAAGACCTGAAGCTTCTCCAGTCCGACCTTTTCGGGCAGCAGGAGGTCGGCGAAATAGGTGAGCTTGTCAAAATGGGTGGCAAAGGCAACCACGAACTTGTAGGACCCGAGGGCGTCGGCAGTCGCCCTGTAATCAAACCCTCCTGAAAAGGGATTGCGTCGGCAGTTGATGAGAACCTCTGGCTTGTAAGGCAGCTTGAATTTTTCAGGGTTGACGGATGTAAATACCGCGTGGGCGGCTCTCGTACTGGAAAGGGGGAAAAGCTCTCTCAGCATAACCGTTTCAGGGGCCTTCGCCACATAATGGTAGTAGTCCGGGCTGCGAGGCAAACCTGGGGTTGGGCTGACCAGCCCTTCGAACTCTCCAAAATTCCAGGCCCATCGGGGAGTGCCCTCCTTGGGAGGGGGATTCTCTCTGTCATCCCGTGGACCGACAGGGTTTATCCCTCGGTGGCTCCCCGGGACATAGACGGCGCCCACCAGGAGATTCATGAGCTGGGTCGCCAAAGCAACAGCGACACCGTGCTTGTGAGCCCCGGCCCCCCGATAGATGTTGACGGCCACCGGTCGATAAGGGAAGGTCAGCCCCTCCAGGGTGATCGTACTTCCGATCCTTGCCGCTTCCCCAAACTCCTTTGCAATCCGCCGGATGGTCTGTCGTGCCACCGTCGTGACCTCCGAAGCCATCTCCGGCGTGTAGGTTTTCAGGTGTTCTTTGAGCAGTGCAAAGGCAGGCTCGCAGGGCACCCCATCGATATCGTAGGTCCCCTCTAGGCTGTAGTCTTCGAAATGGTCGTCATAGGGTTTCGCCCTTCCCTCTTTCGGGTCCCACAAAAGGGGCTTTCCTTGTCTCCTCACATAAGTCCCATCGGGCATGACGAGATAGGGACCATTCGTATACCTTTTTATGAAATCCCGGTCGTAGAGTCCCAATTCATTCACCAGCACGTTGCATATGGCGAGGATGAGGGCCGCGTCCGTGCCCGGTCGAATCGGCACCCATTCATCCGCCTTTGAACCTGCATGATTACATACCGGGTCAATGGCAACGACCTTCATGCCTCTCTTCCGCGCCTTGGCCACTTCCTGAACACTGATGTTTGGATTGAGTCCGGACCCAAAGCCTGCTTGGTTCCCCACCAGGACCAGATATTGACAGTGTTTCGCGTCAAAATCACAGTGAAAGGTCCCATTCGTCAAGTACATGGAGGAATGGAGGTACTGCCCGCAGAAATAAACGATCCAGATGTTGGGCGTCCCAAAGGCCTGGGACCAGAGGGGGAGCCAGTGCACGAGTGCATAGGTATCGAAAGTCGAGATGACTAATTTTCTCGGATCTTCACTTCTTACCCTGCCCAGTTCGTCTGCGAGCGTATTGATCGCCTCATCCCAGGAGATGGGCACCCACCCGGGGTCGACTCCGAGGCCTTTTGTTGGATTCGTGCGTTTCATGGGTCTCAAGACCCGATGGGGGTCATACAGGTTCATGATTGCGGCATGCCCCTTGCCGCAGATTTTCCCCATGCTGTTAGGGCATTCTGGGTCTCCTTTGATTTCACGGACTACCCCATCGACGCGCCGGACCAAGATCCCGCATTCACCCAAGCACTGGTCACAAGAAGTATGAATCCAGATATCTTCTTTTTTTTCAGATCTCTCTTTCATTCTCGCGGTTTCCTACTCCCAAACGGGACTCATATCACCTTTCTGTGTATGCCCCCTTTGAGTATGCTGTATCTGAGGCATATCATTCCGATCACCAGGGGTGCCCCTGCCAGGGGAAGCAGTGATGTGCTGACCACCCTGCCCATCACAAGCGCGGCAATCACAATGGGAGCTAGGATGCCGACAACCATCACCCCTAGATGAAAATGCAAAGGAACGGACCTATTTCTGGCGGGGATCGAGGATTCCCGGCCCCTTTCTGAATGCACCATCAGGATCAACAGGAACAGGAAAAGGCACCCCATGATGATCAGCCCCGCACATAGTCCCTTAATCAAGCTCAATCCCCACGGCTCTGTTTCCCATGGATAGGGGATGAGGTAGATGACGCCGAGCCCACAAAAAAGACCCGAGAGGAGAAACACAGCGGGATGAAAGGCCGAATTCCAGAAAACGATTGAACGCATGCTGCTCAACAAGAATCCGGGGTAAACGATGATGAAGAGGGCACTGATCCCTGTCATCGCTCCAAGTGAGATGAGCCAAACCGGTCCGGTAGTCCAGGGTGAACCCGATACGGGCGTCCCCCCTTTGTAAGACGCCCATAATGAGATGAGATGCAAAATGCCAAGGACGAAAAAGACGATCATGCCCAGGGCGCCTCTGGAGATCCACGATGTCCGGGGACGCAATAGGACCCGCCATGCATGCCATGGTCGACTCAAATCCCCCATCAGGAAAAGAGCGCCCAAGAAGACCAGGATCATTCCGATCAACATATGGGATAGGGAACCCAGAAGAAGGGCAAATAAGAAAGCACCGGCTCCTGCACCAGTAAGGACCAGGTCGAGGACCACCAACCAACCCCACTCCTTCTGAGGTCTGCTTCCAATAGTAAACGGTCTCTTTTCCATCGCCTTTGCCCCATC
>Ga0180009_10004358_pt1 | contig 15639 bp, 10 predicted proteins | sample OS_PC_MetaG_FD_123537 | JGI IMG/M metagenome (GOLD analysis project Ga0180009, IMG submission 123537) | Groundwater microbial communities from the Aspo Hard Rock Laboratory (HRL) deep subsurface site, Sweden - OS_PC_MetaG | ecosystem: Environmental > Aquatic > Deep subsurface > Groundwater...
ATCCGTCGGCAAATAATCCGTTCGCAACCTCACTGCTGATCCCATGGGCGAATCTCCTCTCGCCTCACAGAATCACACCATACCAAAATCCCAATGAGTCAGATCGTCTCGCCGTTGGTATTATTGATTTTATTGGTACGCCCAAGGGGAATCGAACCCCTGTTTGCGCCGTGAAAGGGCGCCGTCCTAACCGCTAGACGATGGGCGCATCAAAATGTCGGGGCATCGCTTGCGGCGACCCCGGGCGCCAGCCTGAACCGCGCCACGCTGCGGATATCAGATCAAGGCCCGCGTGGCAAGAACGTGCAGGACCGCTTTTGCGCCCGGGCAGGGCGGCTGGCGCGTTCACGCAAGTTCGCGGTTGCACTTGCATGGCATTGCGCGAACAGGCATATGGCCAGAGCCCCGGCCGCGTCGTGGTGCCAAGCCCTGGAAAGTGTGCGCTATGGACTGGATTCTGACCGTCAAATGCAACAATCGCCCCGGTATCGTCGCGGCGGTTGCCACCGAACTCGCTTCGCATGGCGGCGACATCACCGAGGCCCAGCAGTTCGACGACCTCGTTGCCGGTGTCTTTTTCATGCGCATCGCCTTCCGGCTCGATAGCGATATCCAGGATTTCAGGCGGGCCTTTGTCCGGCATGTCGACGCCTTCGGCATGGAATGGAAGCTCAGGCCGGCCAACGAGCCGCGCAAGGTGCTGCTGCTGGTTTCGAGGTTCGACCACTGCCTTGCCGACCTGCTCTACCGCGTGCGCATCGGCGAATTGAACATGGACTGCGTCGGCATCGTGTCGAATCACCCCATGGAGGACCTGTCCATGCCGTTGCGGGCCGGCATGCCCTATCACCACCTTCCGGTGACCAGGGAGAGCAAGCCGCAGCAGGAAGCGCAGATCAAACGCATCATCGACGAGACGGAGACCGAGCTGGTGGTGCTGGCGCGCTACATGCAGATCCTGTCCGAGGACCTCGCCCGCCACCTCAGCGGACGCTGCATCAATATCCACCATTCCTTCCTGCCCGGCTTCAAGGGCGCCAGGCCCTATCACCAGGCGCATGCGCGCGGGGTCAAGATGATCGGCGCCACGGCCCATTACGTCACGCCCGATCTCGACGAGGGCCCGATCATCGCCCAGGACGTCGAGCAGGTGAGCCATCGCGACACGCCAGAGGACATGGTGCGGAAGGGCCGCGACATTGAACGCCGCGTTCTGGCGCGGGCGGTGGCGCTGCACCTTGAGGATCGCGTCATGCCGCACGGCAAGCGCACGGTCGTGTTCGAATAAACGGACAATCAGAGATTCGGATGGTATGCTCTTTTGCGCGTCGCGGCGTAGCAGGACGCTTTGCCGCAGCACCGCCCCATCCGGCGCGCGGGGAACAAAACAATCGTCCGGTCATCCTTTAAGCCCCAGAATGCCCGGAAATCCAGCCTTTCCAGCAGATCGTCGATCTGCATCGGCTCTCGGATCAACGTATGGCGCTTCTGTCCGAAGCGGTTTGATCAAGGTCATGGCACGCGCATATTTCGAGACGCTACATGCGTCCGACTGCGCTGGCCTGACCCCCCCCTCCATACTTGGCCGCGCCGACTTTCGCTAACAAAAGGAATAGGGAGCGAACTGTGACACACGTCTACTCGTTCGATATTGGTAACGGCAAAAACAAGATGCTGCTGGGCGGCAAGGGTGCCAACCTTTGCGAGATGACCCAGATTGGACTGAACGTTCCTCCCGGGTTCGTTATCAGCACGGAAGCGTGTCTCGCCTACAATGCCACCAAGGACAAATCGCTCCCCGCCGGGGTGATGGACGATGTCCGCAAGGAAATCATCGCCGTCGAGAAGAAGACCGGCCGTGGCTTTGGCGATGCCAAGAACCCGCTGCTGGTGTCGGTCCGTTCCGGCGCCGCCATGTCCATGCCGGGCATGATGGACACCATTCTCAATCTCGGCCTCAATGAGCAGACCCTCAAGGGCCTGATCGAGCAGTCCGGCAATCCCCGCTTCGGTTGGGACGCCTACCGCCGCTTCATCCAGTTGTTCGGCAAGGTCGCCCTTGGCATCAACGACGCGAAGTTCGACGAGGACTTCGAAGAGATCAAGCGCAACGCCGGCGTCAAGGCCGATGTCGGCTTGAAGGCCGAGCATCTCGAAGAAGCCGCAAAGCGCTTCCTGGCCACTGTCCAGGCCGAGACCGGCAAGCCGTTCCCGAACGACCCCTACGAGCAGCTCGAGATCGCCATCAAGGCGGTGTTCAACTCCTGGATGGGCCGTCGCGCCGTCGACTACCGCCGCGAGTTCCACATCACCCCGAAGATGGCGAACGGCACCGCCGTCAACGTCCAGACCATGGTCTTCGGCAATCTCGGCGACGATTCGGCAACCGGCGTGGCGTTCACGCGCTATCCCGATACCGGCGAAAACAAGCTTTACGGCGAATACCTCGTCAACGCCCAGGGCGAAGACGTGGTGGCCGGCATCCGCACGCCGAAGCCGGTCGACGAGATGGCCAAGGAGATGCCCGACCTGTTCCGGCAGCTCGTGGAATTGAGGAACAAGCTCGAGAGCCACTACAAGGAAGTCCAGGACTTCGAGTTCACCATCGAGAAGGGCACGCTCTACTGCCTGCAGACCCGCAACGGCAAGATGAATGCCGCCGCAACGGTGCGCACCTCGGTCGAAATGGTCGCCGAAGGCCTGCTCTCCAAGGGTGATGCGCTGATGCGCGTCGCGCCGGAATCGCTCGAACAGCTCCTGTTCCCGCAGATCGACCGCAAGTCCGGTGCCAAGGCGGTTGCCGTCGGCCTGCCGGCCTCGCCGGGTGCCGCCGTCGGCATCGCGGTGTTCGACGCCGACCGCGCTGCACAGCTCGGCCGCGGCGAAGGCAAGAAGGTCATCCTCGTTCGCGAGGAAACCAAGCCGGAAGACATCCACGGGTTCTTCGCTTCGGAAGGCATCCTCACCTCCCGCGGTGGCAAGACCTCGCACGCCGCCGTCGTGGCGCGTGGCATGGGCAAGGCCTGCGTGGCCGGCGCCGAAGGCATCGAGGTCAACGTCCAGAAGCGCCATGCCGTGATCGGCAGCCATGTGATCGAAGAAGGTGACACCATCACCATCAACGGCACGACCGGCGAAGTCTATCTCGGCCAGGTCCCGATGATCGAAGCCAAGTTCACCAACGAGCTTTCGACGCTTCTGTCGTGGGCCGATGCGGAAGCGCGGATCAAGGTCTTCGCCAACGCCGACACCCCGCCCGATGCCCAGAAGGCCCGTGGCTACGGTGCCGTCGGTATCGGTCTGTGCCGTACCGAGCGCATGTTCAACGCCAAGGAACGTCTCCCGGTCGTGGTCGAAATGATCGTGTCCGAGACCGTCGAGGACCGCAAGGCGGCCCTTGCCAAGCTGCTGCCGATGCAGCGCGAAGACTTCAAGGGCATCTTCAAGGCGATGTCGCCCTATCCGGTGACCATCCGTCTGCTCGACCCGCCGATGCACGAATTCCTGCCGGCCGAGTTCCAGCTCATGGATGAAATCAGCCAGCTCTCGCATCTGCGCGAAACGCTCTCCGGCATGGAAGTCCTCTCCGAAGCGGTCAACGTGCTCTATACCGGCCAGGACAAGACCCCGGTCGTTCCCGGCCTTGCCGCGCCGCAGCTGGTCGACCAGGCCCTCAAGCGCAAGCAGACCATCCTCAAGATGGTTCGCAACCTGCATGAAGTGAACCCGATGCTCGGTCACCGTGGCGTCCGCCTCGGCATCTCGCATCCGGAAATCTACGAAATGCAGATCCGCGGCATTCTCGAGGCGACTGCCGAGTGCCAGAAGGAAGGCATCGAGGTTCATCCCGAGATCATGGTGCCGCAGGTCGGCGAGGTCAAAGAACTCGACGCCATCAAGAAGGTCACCCTGACCCTGCAAGCCGAGATCGAAGCCCAGTATGGTGTCAAGCTCGACTACAAGTTCGGTTCGATGATCGAAGTCGTCCGTGCCTGCCTGCTGGCGGATGAACTGGCTGAAGTTGCCGAGTTCTTCTCCTTCGGCACCAACGACCTGACCCAGGCCGCGTTCTCCTACTCGCGTGAAGACGCCGAGAACAAGTTCCTGCCGCTCTACATCGAAAAGGGCGTTCTGGAATCCAATCCGTTCGAGGCTCTCGACCAGGCGGGCGTTGGCAAGCTGATGGACATCGCCGTCAAGCTGGCCCGTGGCAAGAAGGACGGCATCAAGGTCGGTATCTGCGGCGAGCATGGCGGCCACCCGGCTTCCATCGAATTCGTCGACAAGATCGGGCTGACCTATGCGTCCTGCTCGGCGCCGCGCGTTCCGATCGCCCGTCTCGCCGCTGCGCAGTCCAAGCTGCGCGAGACGAGCACGAAGGGCGCCGCCGCGATGGCGTCGGCCTAAGACGGATCAGGCGCTCCGGCCACGGCCGTAGCGCCACCTTCTCGACAAAGCTGAAATGAGTGTTCCCCGCGTCGCGGTCACCGCGATGCGGGGTTGTTTTTTGAAGCGTCTTGGGCAAGACCGGTTCCCGATTTTGCGTATGATGCTCTATACGAGACTGAGGCTCGTCGCCTCCCCGGCATGCTCGACCGGTGGTCCGCCCGATGCGGAGACCGGCGGAGTTCCCGGCCTGAGGCGATGGACGGTCAGGCGGCGGACAGACGGCATGCCGGGGTAGGATCCCCGGCAGGCGCCGATGTCCAGCCGATTTTGCGCCTCGTTCCATTTGATCGGAATGCGCGCGCACGCACCGTGTTCATAGTCATTGCTCCGGCCGTCGTCCTCGTAAAGCTCGAACGCGCCATCGCGTCCTGGGAAGACGAGAAGGTCCAGTGCCGCGTTCGTTGCGGTAGCGGTCGACTGAAGCACGGGTCCGAGAGGCAAAACGCTTCCGGCCCTGACATGCAGCGGAATGCGGTCCATCGGGCTTTGCACCTCATGCACCCGGCCACCCTCCCTTTGTTCGCCGGTCCAGAAGTCGAACCACCCACCTTCGCTTTGCGGGAGATAGACGGGCCAGTCGCGCGCGCCTGCCGAAAAGACCGGCGCAACGTGAAAGGCATTCCCGAACATGTAGCTATGCGCTTCATCAAGGGCGCGCGCGTCGTCGGGAAAATCGAAAATCAGTGGCCGCATCATCGGCACGCCGGTTTTCGCCGTCTCGGCGGCGGTGCTGTAGACATAAGGCAAAAGGCGATAGCGCAGCTCGAGGTAGCGGCGCGCGATGGTTTCGACCTCATCGCCATAGCGCCAGAATTCGGTATCGGATTCGAAGCCGTGAACGCGCTGCATCGGCAAAAAGGTCGCGTACTGGAACCACCTCAGCAGGCATTCGCGATAGCCCGGATCGGTGTACTGGCCCGGCCCCGGACGGAAAAAACCGCCGGCATCCACGGTCCAGTACGAATAGCCGGCGGCAGCCATGTTGAGACCGGCCGGAATCTGGTGCTTGAGGGTGTCGAAGTCGTGGCCGACATCGCCCGACCAGGTGACGGCGCCGTAGCGATGCTGCCCGAGAAAGGCGCTGCGGGTCAGGACCACGACCCGCTTGTCGGGATCGGTCGCGCGCCGTGAATCGTGAACGGCGCGGGTGACCTCGAGGGGGTAGGCCAGCTGGACATGCTCGCCCCGGCCGATGGCCGTTGTCCGTCCGTCTAGATCGTCGTTTTCGGGCTCGGTGGCGTCCTGCCACCAGGCGTCGACGCCGAAGCTGGCGAGACGGTTTTCCTGGTTGGCGCAATAGGCTGCCACCGCGTCGGGATTGAAGAAATCCACCCAGGTCGTTCCCGGGATGAAGAAGTTCCGGCGGGCAAACTCCTGCCCGAGCTCGGATGACGGATCGATCCGCGCCCATACGGACAGCATGAAACGCGCGTCGCGGCGATGCACCTCCGCGATCAGACTGGCCGGATCGGGATAATGCTCCTCGTCGAAGCGCATGGCATTCCAGCCATGCCTGCCCCAGTACATCCAGTCCTGGACGATGACATCGATCGGCAGGTTGCGCCGGCGGAACTCGTCGAGCGTGTCGATGATCTCAGCGGAGGAATGGAAGCGTTCGCGGCTGTGGACGTAGCCGAAGGCCCAAGGCGGCAATATCGGCGTGGCGCCGAGCAGCTCACGATAGCAGCCCATGACTTCCGCCGCCGTCGGGCCGGCCATGACGACATAATCGATCGCGTCGGCGACCGGCGAACGCCAGACGGTGCGATCCTGCGCCGGCCCGAAAAACAGCACGGGGGCATCCATGTCGTTGGCTTGAAGGCTGACGCGATGGATCCCCGGCGACAGTTCGGCGAAAAAGCTCGTCGTCGGCGGCAGCCAGAAATTGGCGTAGTCGGCATGGACCTGGCCGTCGATTTCGAGGCGATAGCGCGTGCCCATCTTCTGGCCGATGTCGAGCAGAAGCGCGTAGCGACCGCCGGTCTCGACCGCGATTTCGCCTTCGAAGATGGCGAGGCGCCTTTCGACCTCGGCACCGCCCGCGGCCGTGGATACGCTTGCCAGCTGCGCCTGTCCGGTGGCGCGCTTGGCAAGGACCATCCGGTTCGGTGGCGTATTGAGCTCGCTCCTGCCGCGATGGTGCCACAAGAGGCCGTAGCCTTTGCTCGACAGGACGAAGGGCAGGCTGATCTGAGTATTGACCTGGGTGAGCCGGCGCGGCAGCGCGCGGATGTCGAGGGCGCCATCCTGAAAGCAGCCGGTGCCATAAAGGCGTTCGTCGGGCGGGGATTCGAATGCCTGTTCGGCAATATGGATCGCTTCGCGGTCCAGCCGGCTCGGCGTCAGCCATCGTCCGGCTTCAGATTCGGCGAGCAATTCCCGCCCATCCGCGCCGAAGAAACGAAGCTGGCCAGTCGCATTGCTCACATAGCAACGCAGATGCGGCAGAATGAGGCGCGTAATCTCGCCGACCGTCTCGATTGCGACACAAGGGCGCTTCGAGCTTTCCATGAGGATATCGCTCTTTGGCATTTCCGGGGCGGCCCCGGGCGGCGCAAAACGCGCCCGCAAAGCGCGATCGGACAGAGCGGTGATCAGCAGCACACCCTTGGGAAAGGCGCGTACGAAATCGGGCCGGTCAAACGTCATGATGCACTCATCCTTTCACCGAACCGCTGGTCAGTCCGGCGAGGATGAAGCGTTGTCCGAGCAGGTAGATCGCGATGACCGGAATGATGGTCAAAAGGATATCCGCCGAAACCAGGTTCCAACTGCTTTGGTACTGCCCGAAGAAATTGTAGACCGCCAGGGTCATTGGCCAGTTCGAACTGGAGTTGAGATAGTAGAGCGGCATCATGAAGTCGTTCCAGATATTGAGGAAATTCAGGATGCCTGCCGTGACGAGGACCGGCTTGAGAAGGGGCAAGATCACCCGGAAGAAAAGCTGCAGCGGTCCGCAGCCGTCGATGATGGCCGCTTCATCGAGTTCGCGCGGAATGGATTCCATGAAGCCGTACATGATGAAGATCGAAAACGGCACCTGCAGCGCGGCGTAAAGCAGGATGATGCCGAGCTTGGTGTTGATGAGGTGGGTGACCTGCATCATCGTGGTCAGGGTGAAGAAGTTGATCGGCAGGGCGATGCCCATGATCAGGAAGAAATAGAGGAACCGGTTCAAACGTGTGCGCCGGCGCGACATCGCGAAAGCCGCCATGGCGGAAAACAGCGTCGCGATGAGTGTGGCGGTCGATGCGTAGAGCACGCTGTTGAGAAAGCTGGTGACCAGCTTGCCCTTCTCGATCACGATCAGGAAATTGTCGAAATGCAGCTCGCTCGGCAAGGCGATGCTCATCGAACTCGCCTCTGGTGTCGATTTGAGCGCGTTGACCGTGATCAGATAGACCGGAATGATCATGATCAGGCTGGCGAGAAAGGCCGCGATGTGTGCGGCTGGCGCGCGCATGTATCTCCACATATCCGCCTCCTACTGCCGGTCCGGCTGGCGTTCCATCAGCCGGATGACGAAGTAGCCGGCGATGACCAGGATGACGAACAGGATGCTCGCCACAGCCGTGCCGAGCCCGAACTGGCCCTTCGAAAAAGCCTTGAAAATCTCGGTCGACAAAACCTCGGTGGCGTAACCCGGCCCGCCATTGGTCAGGGCGTAGATGATGTCGAAGACCCTGAGGCCGTAAAGAACGTTGAGCACGGTGACGATCATCAGCGCCGGCATGAGCATGGGAATGGTGATGTATCGGAACCGGTGCCAGGCATTGGCGCCGTCGATCTGGGCGGCCTCGTAATAATCCTTGGGGATGGTCTGAAGCCCGGCCAGAAGGATGACCATGATGTAGCCAATGCCTTTCCAGCTATCGACGCCGATCACCGAATACATGGCGATGCGCGGATCGATGAGCCAGGGCAGGGCCAGGGCGCCAAGACCGATGTCGTGCAGGAACGTGTTCAGCAACCCGTTTCCCGGATGCAGGATCGAACGGAAGATCAGCGCCACCACCAGGTAGGGCAGCACCACCGGCAGGTAGATCAGCACCCTGTAGCCATTGACGAAGCGCTTGACGCCCTCGTTGAGAAGCAGGGCCAGTGCCAGTCCGAACACGGTCTTGAGGATGATCGTCCAGAATGTGAACAGGAACGTATTCCAGATATAGCCGAGATAATTCTCGTCGGGCGACAGGATTTTCTCAAAGTTTTCGAATCCGATGAAGTTGATTTCGTCGGAATAACTGCTCCAATCTGTAAATGAAAAGTAAATACCGCTTAGGCTCGGAATGATGAAGAAGGTGAGATAAAGGACAAGCACCGCGATTATAAAATAAAACGGATAGATGCCACGCGATCTCATCTTGAGTTCCCATCATTCGTGCTCAATACCCCCAGCCTGCTGACGCAGGCTGGGTGCTGTTTGATGCCAAGACGGAGGAAAGGCCGGAAACCAGCCTATTGCCAGGCCGGGTCCTTGGCGGCCTTGGCCAGGTCGGCGCGACGCTTGTCGATATTCTTGAGCACGTCTTCAGGCTGGATCGCGTCGGTGAACATTGCGGTCAGATCCTTGCCGATGTCCATCCATTGCGGGTTCACGTAGTTGACGGCGGTCTGGTAGACGGTGCCGCGCGCGTCCTTGTGGGCGTCGAACAGGGCCTGGACCTCGGGGGCGAACTTGCTCGGGGCGCCTTCGAACGGCAGCGTCATCGCCGCCGGGGTGTTTTCAACGAAATACTGCACGTTCTCGGGCTGGGCGAGGAAAGCGAGGAACTGCTTGGCCTGCTCGATATTGGGCGAACCCGAATAGATGAAGTGGGTCGGGCCGGCCGGGTTGAGGTTCAGCATCTGGTTGTCGGCCAGCGGCATGACGAACACGCCGATATCGGAGGCCTTCATCTCCGGATAGTCATTTTCGGTGAGCGCGGCAAAACCGGTATTGTTGAGGGTCATGGCAGCCTGGCCGCCGGCAATGACCTTGGTCGAGTCGGTAAAGACATCGGCCAGCGCGTTCTGGCCCATGCAGCCGAGTTCATACAATTCGTTGAGCTGGGAGACGGCGGCCAGCATTGTCTCATTGCCCTCGAATTTCGCTTCGTTGGCGTTGAGCAGATCGGCGAGACCGGGCGCGACTTCTTCGTAGCGCGGTCCGAGTTCGGGGAACCACAGCACATGGTGCCAGCCGTCGGCGACGGGTTCGTAGATCGGCTGGATGCCGGCATCGAGCAGCGCCTGGCAGGTGGCCTTGAACGCGTCGTAGGTGGTGGGAACCTCAAGGCCGTTATCGGCGAAGATCTTCTTGTTGTAGTTGAGGACCCAGGAATTGCCCAGCACGTCCCAATAGGTCAGGCCATAGAGCTTGCCGTTGACCGTCGCCTGGGCGGAAACCAGGGGATCCTGCCGGCTCGCCCAGGGTTCGCCGGAAAGATCGACGGCGTTCTTTTCGACATTGTATTGCAGCTTGAGATCGGTCACGCCGCTCTGGCCGCCGAAGAGGTCGGGGCCTTCGCCGGAATTCAGCTTGGTCTGCAGAACGTTGAAATACTGGTCCGACGGGATGATCTGGAAGTCGACGGCAATGCCCGTCTGCTCCTCGAATTTCTTGGCCAGTGCCTGCTCGGCATCCTTCACCCAGTCCTGGCTGGCCATATAGGTCAGCGTCAGGTCGGCGGCGAGGCCCGTTCCAGCGAACGATGCGAAAGCCAGCGCCGACGCGCCGGCGAGCAAAAGCGCCTTTGCCGTTCCCGTCCGCAGCAGTCCGGTCGTCTTGGTAAATGTCATCATATCCTCCCTAAGGTGTGCATCTGCACGAAAATCTGCCGCATCGGCGCGACAGCATCGAATCCGCGGTGCCCGTGCCGAAAGCGACGCAAACTGGAGGCACCAAGGCCTCCAATCGATTGGCTTGCCGTCGGTCACCGGCTATTCCTCCCGCAGCTTGATACAAGCTGTAAGCGCTTACAATCGTGATGGTTTCTGGTGTCTCGATCCCATCCACGATTTCCCGCAAAAGGACTTGAGACACGCATCAGGTTTGTGTAAGCGCTTACAAATCTAGTTTTACTGTGCCATATGTGTCAATAGGCCAAGCGGGAGGGGGTGAAATCGATGAGAGGCATTGCCCGATTGGCGCAGGAACTGGGGGTGTCGACCGCAACGATATCGCGTGCGCTCAACGGCAATCCCAATGTCAACAAGGACACGCGCAAAATGGTTCTCGAGGCGGCGCAACGCCTCGGCTATGTGGCCAATCAGGCGGCGCGCTCCCTGGCACAGGGCATCACGCGATCGGTCGGATTCACCATCGAAATCGATCAGCAAAGCTCGACCAGCACGGACTTCTTCTTCATGGGCGTGATCGAGGGCGCGCAAACGGTCATGGCCGAACACGAGTTGGACCTGCTCGTGCTGCCCTGTGCCAAGAGCCAGGATCATTATACCTATCTCGAACGCTTCATCTCGCGCAGCGCCGTGGACGGGATCATCCTTGCCGAGACGCGACAGAACGACAAGCGCATCGAATTGCTGCAATCGTCCGGCATCCCGTTCGTCACCCTGGGAAGAAGCGATACCGGCAACGGCTATGCCTGGATCGATCTCGACTTCGAAGGGGTCATGCGGACGTCCATCGACCGACTGGTCGCGAACGGGCACCGGCGCATCGGCGTGACCGTGCCGCTCGGCCAGGCCAATTACGGTGCGATTTTCGAGCGGGCCTACCGGGAGAACCTCAAGCGCCACGGCATTGAAATCGATCCTGCCCTGGTGCTGACCACACGCCACCACGAGGATGACGGCGCCATGGTTGCCGACGCCTTGTTCGACATGGACGACCGCGCCACCGCGATCGTTCTTTTCCACGAAGTCACCGCCATCGGCCTTTATCGTCGCCTGCGCGAACGCGGCCTCGAGCCCGGCAGGGATCTCGCGATCATCGGTTTCCGGGACGAACAGTCGGCGCGCTTTCTGTCGCCTTCGGTGACGTGCTTCCACTTGTCGCTGCAAGATCTCGGCATGGCCGCCGCCCGCGCCCTTCTTGCTCAGATGCCGCTGACAGCACACGCCTTTCCCAAGGAACCCGTGCAGTACTGCGTTCCCATGGAACTGGTTCCGGGCGAAAGCGACGCCGGACCGCCAGTTCGCGCCGGCGTCAGGGCCAAGGACGTGGCGCCGGTATCGTAGGGCCAGCCGTGATCAGCCAGGTGAAGCGTTCAGGCGGTTGTTGTGGAAGCGACCACCTGCAATTGCGCGGCATTCGCGTCGCGCGCCTTTCGTATCACATGGGGGCAGGCCGACGAAGTCCAGGCGGATTTCACTGTTGTCAATTGCCGGCATGAAGGCTATGCAAGCGCTTACAATCGCAATTTTCCGGCAGAAGGAGGAGACAATGTCGGGATTGAGCCTGAAGGGCATTGAAAAGAGTTTCGGGGCCGTTCAGGTCATCAAGGGCGTTGATCTCGACATTGAACACGGCGAGTTCGTGGTCTTCGTCGGTCCGTCCGGTTGTGGCAAGTCGACGCTCTTGCGAATGATTGCCGGCCTTGAGGACATCACCAAGGGTGACCTCGAGATCGACGGCAAACGCTGCAACGATATTGCTCCCCGCGACCGCGGCATCGCCATGGTGTTCCAGTCCTACGCGCTTTATCCGCATATGAGCGTTTATGAAAATGTCGGTTTTGCCCTGAAGCTCGCCCGTGTCGACAAGGTCGAACGCGACCGCAAGATCCGCGAGACGGCCCGCATCCTGCAAATGGAGGAACTGCTGGACCGGCGGCCGGCCCAGCTGTCGGGTGGTCAGCGCCAGCGCGTTGCCATCGGCCGCGCCATCGTGCGAGAACCGAAGGTGTTCTTGTTCGACGAACCGCTCAGCAATCTCGATGCGTCGCTGCGTGGCACCATGCGCATCGAAATCGCGCGGCTCCACCGCGATCTCGGTGCCACCATGGTCTATCTGACGCACGACCAGATCGAAGCCATGACGCTGGCTGACAGGATCGTCGTGCTCGACCAGGGCGTGGTGCAGCAGGTCGGCGCGCCGCTCGAACTCTACCACAACCCGGCGAACCTGTTCGTGGCCGGCTTCATTGGAGCGCCGAAGATGAACCTCTTGCCGGTCGAACCGGTCGGCGGATCGCAATCCGAGATCAGGGTCCGCTCCGAAGATGTCGCCGAATTGCGCCTGCCTATTGCCGCAGGCGCGGCAAATGGCGAACAAAAGCTCGTTCTCGGCATCCGCCCGCAGCAGCTTCGGCTGGCAACCGGCGATGACATGGAGCGATTGCGGGGAACGGTGGAGATCGTCGAGCATCTCGGCGACGAAACGATCATCAACATGCGCCTGCCGTCCGACACGCCCGTGCTCGCCACGATCCAGGGTGATGTCAAGATCGGCCATGGCGACACGATCGGTCTGACCTTCGACATCGACCAGGCGCATCTGTTTTCCGCCAGGGGTCCCTCCCTCAAGGCCGCCATGGTCGACAAAGCGGCCGCCTGATCATGCCCGTCGGGCAGACGACGCATTCGAAACGAGACCGGTTATGACACACACCGATGCGCAAAAGCATGCCTATCGCGATCCCAGGGATGAACTCGCCAAGGGGCCGTTCGAGCCGACCTGGGAATCCCTCAGGTCGGGATACCGGGCCCCGGACTGGTTCCGGGACGCCAAGTTCGGCATCTGGGCGCATTGGGGCCCGCAATGCCAGCCCGAAGGCGGCGACTGGTACGGAAGGCTGATGTATATCCAGGGCGAGCCGGCCTACGACCATCATCTCAAGAAATACGGTCATCCGGCCGATAGCGGCATGATCGACATCATCGGCGCGTGGAAGGGCGAGAACTGGAACCCCGACGAGCTGCTCGACCTGTTCCAGAAGGCTGGTGCCCGCTATTTCGTCGCCATGGCCAACCATCACGACAATTTCGACACCTACAATTCCAGGTGGCACGACTGGAATGCGACCCGTGTCGGCCCCATGCGCGACATCATCGGCATCTGGGCACAAAAGGCCCGGGCGCGCGGCCTCAAATTTGGTGTTTCCAATCACGGCGCGCATGTCTGGCACTGGTTCCAGACGGCCTATGGCTACGACCCGGAAGGGGAGCGGGCCGGCGAACGCTACGACGCCTGGAAACTGACCCGACACGACGGTGCCGGCACGTATTGGGAGGGCCTCGATCCGCAGGAGCTTTATGGCGGCGCCGTCATGCCGATGCCGGACGGGCTGGAAAGCATCGCCGCCGCCAATGACTGGCACGAGGCCCATGACCGGGTTTGGGACGAGGTGCCGCCTCTTGCCCATCCGATCTTCATCAAAAACTGGTATCGCCGCTGTCGCGACCTCGTCGACAGCTACAAGCCGGACCTTTTGTATTTCGACAATTTCGACCTGCCTCTCGGCCAGGCCGGCCTCGACATCGCCGCCCATTTCTACAACGCGTCGCTGCACTGGCACGATGGCCGGATGGAAGCGGTGCTCAACACCAAGCAATTGCCGCCCGAGCGTTCCGGCGCGCTGGTCGAGGATGTGGAGCGGGGCTATCGCTCCGATATCGTGCCGCAGGCGTGGCAGACCGACACCTGTCTCGGCGACTGGCATTACAAGCGCGAAATCTTCGAGCTCAAGTCCTATGTGCCGGCGCACGCCGTCATTCACCGGCTGTGCGATGTCGTCGCCAAAAATGGCAACCTGCTTTTGAGCGTCCCGATGCGTGGCGACGGCACCATCGACAGCGAGGAGAAGAAAATCCTCGACGGCATCGCCGGCTGGATCGCACGTTTCGGCGAGGCGATTTACCAAAGCCGCCCCTGGCGAATCGCCGGCGAAGGTCCGACCGAAGTCGTGTCGGGTCAATTTGGTGAAGCCGGTGCCAAGCCGTTCACCGCCAAGGACATCCGTTTCACCACCAAGGCCCCGGACCTGTTTGCCCTGACGCTCGGCCCGATTTCCGGGCGGTTGACGATCACATCGCTAGCGGAAGGCACCGCGACCGGCCGCGGTCATGTCGCGCGCGTGGAAAGCGTCGACGACGCGGCGCCCCTTAGCTTCTGCCGGGACGACAAGGGACTTCATGTCGAGGTGCCCGAAAGCGCCGGTCACGCCTACGGTCTGGCATTGCGGCTGAGGGGAGAGGGACTGGTTGACTGAAAACCGTCCCGGGTCCGAGCATGGACAACGCGCTGCGAAGACACGGCATGTCTGTGACCTTCGGCGTGCCGCCCGAAACCCTGCATCTTTCAGGCGGCGAGACCGGCTTTGAATCGAAAACGTCGGTTGACCGATATTTCACGGTCAAATCCCAATCATCGCCGAGCCATTGAAAACACTGGTATGCCCAAGGCGCTAGTCGCTGCTGGGCGAAAGCTCAGTGGCAGGTCGACGGTGACCGCGAGGCGACGGGCCTGTCGTTCCGCCGACTCCCGATCGAGCACGCCGAGCCTGACGCAGATTTCGCTGCAATCAAATCTGCCATGAAGCCGCGTCGGAAGCTTGCGGCGGAAATAGGTGGTCCGGCCCTTGAGCCGGGTGAAGTGTCCGATGCGCATTCCATGCTCCATCAGACCTTCGGGCAACCGCACACAGCGCCGAAAACCTCCCCAGCGATTCTCAGCACCAACGCAGGCCCGGTCGCCCGTTGGTGGCCAAAATGGTGGGAAAGCCCACATTCCAGCCGGTTAGGTTGGCCCTAACTTGCTGAAAATTCTGGGTTTTGCTGAGAGTCTGGCTGGGGAACCTGGATTCGCACTCAGGTTCGAGCATCCAGCCAACCCATGAAATCACTGGTACTTTATACGATCAGCTCGTCAGCGTGTCCCACATATGAGTTCCAGTCAAGTGGCCCGCGAGGTGGGCGAAGGGCTCGGGGTTCAACAAGGCGACAGAGTTGTACGCGTGGAAACCGGATTGACACTGACAATTTCCGTCAAGTCCGTTTCGGCGTGCATCAAACTCCAGGCTCTCAACCAAGCCTTTCAACTTACGAACGCGTTGCACCAGGAGAAAAAGCTGGTCGCAACTAGAGGAACCAAGGATTCGCTGATCGCTGATCGAAGCATTGGTATGAGCAATGCGAAGGATACTCGAGTATCCTGCGCTCACGGTGCCGCAAGGAGCCCAGCGCCCACCCGCCGATCGAGAAAATTAACCACGATTTCAGGAATTTAATCCACCGAACGCTTCCGGC
>Ga0180009_10004361_pt1 | contig 15636 bp, 11 predicted proteins | sample OS_PC_MetaG_FD_123537 | JGI IMG/M metagenome (GOLD analysis project Ga0180009, IMG submission 123537) | Groundwater microbial communities from the Aspo Hard Rock Laboratory (HRL) deep subsurface site, Sweden - OS_PC_MetaG | ecosystem: Environmental > Aquatic > Deep subsurface > Groundwater...
CAACCTGCTGCGGAACGTCTGGGGCCCGATCGAGGCCGTCACCGACACGCGCGGCTTCGACTTCAGCAAGAACCTCCCCTTCGACGTCACCGCCTCGAGCCTGGATTGGCTCCGGCACAACGGCCACGGTCCCGACCCCTTCTTCCTGTTCGTGCACTACGACGGCCCCCACACCCCGTTCCGGCTGCCCGACGAACACGCCCATCCCTTCGATTCGGTCCCTGCGGACCAGGTGGATTCCGCCGTGGAAGCCCTGCTGTTCCCCCGCGCCGACCGCCTGGACGACGCCCGCAACAAGACCTCCATGTACCGTTTCATGAAGGACGTCAACTGGGGCCGCAGGAAGCTGGATGGCCCCACCCTGCAGTGGATCATCGACAAGTACGACGCCGCCGTCCGCTACAACGATCTGGCCATCGGGGAACTGCTGGAGGGCCTCAGGGAGCAGGGGCTGGCCGACGACACGGTCGTGGCCGTCCTGTCGGACCACGGGGAGGAGTTCCTGGAGCACGGCGGCTTCGCCCACGGCGGCATCCACCTCTACGAGGAGATCATCCGCACCGTGGGCATCATCCACGACCCGTCCCGCCCCGGGACGGGCGCGGCCAACCCCCGCCCCTGCAGCCAGGTGGACATGCTGGGGTCCCTGCTGCACCTGGCGGGCGCCGAGGGTCTGGACCCGGGAATCGACGGCCTGGCCCTGCATGATTCCAGCCGGCCCTCAGGGCCGGTCTTCTGTCACGGCAAGTCCAAGCTGGCGGTCCGGGACGGGGCCCACAAGATGATCGTTCCCCGGCCCAACCCCGCCCTGGACGCGGTCACCCGCCTGAAGATGTGGATCAACATGCTCCGACAGGGGAAGCTGCGACCGGAGATCTTCGACCTGGAGCAAGACCCCGGGGAGACCCGCAACCTCGCCGGGGACCGGGCCCTGCGCAAGCGCATGCAGGACCTGCTGGCCGCACACCTGGCCTCCCGGCCGCAGCAGATCCTGGCCGACACGCGGATCGACGACGCCGAGCGGCGCCGCATCGAGCAGGAGATGAAGGATCTGGGCTACATGTAGATCAAGACTCAGGTTTGCCCTGACCCTTCCGACAATGTTATTATCCCGGTCCGACCCAGACATCCCGGGCAGGGCGGGTCTGCCACCCGGGTTTCTTTTTGCGTTCCAGGGCCGCGAGATCCGTCAGCGATGGATGGGACCGAATGCTCTTCAACTCGCTCATATTCCTGGTGTTCGCGGCCATCTTCTTCGGGATGTGGCCGTTCATCAAGCCCCACCGCCAGGCGCGCTACCTGCTCCTGGTGATCAGCTCGTTCATCTTCTACGGCTGGTGGGACTGGCGCTTCCTGTTCCTGATCATCGCCAGCGGGCTGCTCGACTTCTTCGCCGGCCTCGGCATGTACCGCCGCCCGTCCCTGAGGAAGTTCTATCTCGGGTTGTCGTTGCTGGGCAACGTCGGCTCCCTGATGCTGTTCAAGTACAGCGGGTTCTTCGCGGACAACCTGAGCTGGCTGCTGGGCCAGTTCGGCCTGGACGTCCAGCTGCGGACCGGCCTGCCTGCCTTCGTGCTGATCCTCCCGGTGGGTATCAGCTTCTACACCTTCCAGTCGATGAGCTACACCATAGACATCTACAAGGGCCAGCTGAAACCGACCACCAACATCTTCCATTTCTTCGCCTATCTGTCCATGTTCCCCCAGCTGGTGGCCGGCCCCATCATCCGGGCCGCCGATCTCCTGCCCCAGCTGGAGAAGGAAAACCACACCACCGAGCAGCAGCGGTGGGAAGGCATGCACCTGATCGTCCACGGGTTCGTCAAGAAGGTCTTCATCGCCGACAACCTGGCCTACTTCGTGACCGAGGCCTTCAGCAACCCCGTGCACTCGCCGAACACGCTCTACTGGTGGGTCATCATGACCGCCTTCGCCTTCCAGATCTATTGCGACTTCAGCGGGTACAGCGACATCGCCCGGGGCCTGGCCAAGTGGATGGGCTACGAATTCATGGTCAACTTCAACCATCCGTACGTCGCGACCTCGCTGCGGGAATTCTGGTCCCGCTGGCACATCTCCCTGTCCACCTGGTTCCGCGACTACGTCTACATTCCCCTGGGCGGATCCCGCGGCGGCGAACTCAAGTCGCAGACCAACATGTGGATCACCATGCTGGTGTCGGGGTTCTGGCACGGGGCGGCATGGAACTTCATCATCTGGGGCGGTCTGCACGCCCTCAGCACAACCGTCGAGCGTTTCTCCCGCTGGCCCCAGCGGGTCTGCGCCCTGCCCGGCGGCCGGTTCCTGGCCTCGTTCATCCTGCTGGTCCAGGTTTGGGTGACCTGGGTCTTCTTCCGGGCGGGCACCCTGCACCAGGCCATGGACATCCTGGGCAGCATGTTCAGCTTCCACGGCGGTTTCGAGGGCCTGATGTACGACCTGGGCGGCACCAAGCTGCTGACCCTGGCGGTCATCATCGGCATCGCCGCCCTGCGGGAGTTCTGGTTCTTCATGGGCTGGCATGAGCGCGAGTTCGTGCCCGGCCGCTGGCGGCCCCACGTTCAGGTGACCGTCATGGCCGTGTTGATCGTCGTCTGCGTCTTCTTCCGGGGACCGGGCAGCCAGTTCATCTATTTCCAGTTCTAGGAGTCCTGATGGGCAACGAAAGGATCATCCGCACCTTCATCCTGGCCGTGATCGGCCTGGCGGCTTTCGCCCTCTGGCGGCCCAACTCGCCCGACCCCACCGAGGACGTCCGGTCTCGGGAAACCCGTTTCTTCATCACCAAGGCCCACCAGGACCGGCGCTTCGACGCGGTGATCTACGGCGATTCCCGGGGCCTGCGCGGCCTGTCCCCCGCGGTCATCGGTGATCAGGTCCCCGGCCTGCGCATCTACAACTTCAGCTGGAACGCAGGCGGCATGAACCGCGACATGTACGCCGAGGCCGAGAAGCTCCTGGACCCGGCCTCGCAGTCTCCGGCCCTCATCCTGGTTCCCACCGCCCTGTCGTTCATGTCCTTCAAGCGGTCGAACTCCCAGTTCAACGAGTACCGGCACAAGCCCTGGGACCAGGTCATGCTCTACCGCCACCTGCCCCGCGTGGCGGACTGGTTCCAGCCCGTGTCCCCGTCGGTCTATCCCCGCAAGGTCCTGGATATCAGACCGTACCGTGAACTCGTCCAGGTCTTCCACCCGGACGGCTGGATCGAGACCGATCAGACCCCCCTCGACGACCTGGCCGAAATGACCGTCCACGAGGAGAGGCTCGAGGGCAACAGCGTCGACCCCGAACTCATCCGGGACTTCATGGCCCAGACCGCGGACTGGACGGCCCGGGGGATCCGGGTCTTTGCCTGTTTCCTGCCTGCCCATCCTCCCCGGGTGACCCTGGAGGACAGTATCCTCGGGTTCGACAAGGACGCATTCCGGGCGGATTTCGCCCGCTCCGGCGGGATCTGGCTCGACTTGCCGCAGACCGGATTCGAGTCCTACGACGGCAGCCATCTGACCGCCTCCTCCGCCCGCCGGGTCTCGGCCCTCCTGGGCGAAGCCCTGGCCTCGGAGATGCGCTGACCCACCCCCGGCCACCCCGAGCGCGAAAATGGGAATCCCCCCCGCCCCTCCTGTGTTAACCTGGGATACGGTCATCAACCTCAATCCCGGAATGGAACGATCCATGGTCTCGATCCTCACGCGCCTGATGCCGCCGGTCGCAGCCGCCCTGATCCTGCTGGCGGGCGGGCCCGCTTCCGCCCCTGCCGCCTCGCCGGCCGCCGACAAGCCGGCCGACCCGGGCTTCGTCTACCAGCGCGCCGTGTTCGACTGCACCCCGCGCGCCACCTGGATCCTCGAACCCGGGTTCACCCTGACCTTGGCCGACAGCACCTTCGGGACCGGCGCGGTGGACGGCTACGCCTGCCGCGACTGGTCCGAGACCGGTCCGGAGGCCTTCTACGAACTGGTGGTTCCGGCTGCAGCCGTCGGCGAAGGCTTCCTGGAGGTTTTCGTCGGTCTGCGGGATCTGGACGACCGGGACCTGGACCTCTTCCTGCTGGAAACCTGCGACACCGATTCCTGCCTGGTGGGCGCCAACATCGAGTTCACGACCCTGCTGGGCCCGGGGACCTACACCCTGGTGGTCGACGGCTACCGGAACTCCCCCGAACCGTTCGCCGGGAACTTCACCCTGGTCCTCGAGTCGCGCCTTGCCGGTCTGCCCCCCGAAATCTGCGAGCCCGGCGGAGCCGACGCAGTCTACTGCCAGGTCGAAACGGCGACCTTCGAGGGGGACCTGGCCCAGGAGGACAACCACCTCCAGGACCTCGACTGCAATTCCAGCCTGCAACGGTCCGGCGACCAGTGGTACGCCGTCACCGTCGCCGCCTACCACGAGTTCACCGCCACCCTGACCGCGGTGGGATCCGGCCTGGATCCCAGCCTGTGGCTCCTGGGATCCTGCCATCCCGAGAACGAATGCCTGGCCTTCGTGGACGCCAAGGTCCAGGGCCAGGGGGAGACCCTCAAGTGGTCCAACCCATCCTTCCTGGACACGGTGGTCTACCTGGGCGTGGACGCCTTCCTGCCCCCCGGCGAGGGCGAAGACGAGGGGGTCTTCACCCTGGAGGTCCGCTGCCAGGCCATGGTCCCTGCGGAAAAGACCCCCCTGGGATCGGTGCGGTCCCTGTTCCGCTGATCCCTCGTTTCTGGCCATCCTGCAACCCCGGCGCGGGGTCGGTCGGCCGGATTGCCCGATCGGCCGGGGCAAGTCTTCCTCCGGGAGGAGGCCGTTCCGGCCATCATGGGGAATTCCGGGGAACGCCGCTCCTCCGCAGGCAACCGCAGGACCCGGCCGGGACTTCTGGCACCCGGTGTGCTGCAAGAAGTTGCATCGCGTCGTCGCCCCCCGGACCATCTCTGCCCGATGGTGCGTGAATCGCCGGCCCCGGTCCTCGGGCCGCTTCCGGGGGGCGACACTCCCCCGCCCGGCCACTGCCGGCTCCGCAAGCCGGGGTTGACCTCCGCCCCCTGCTTTTTTACAGTTCCTGCGCCGCAAGCCTCCGGCGCCTGACGTCGTCCAGGCCCATCGCAGATTCCAGGGAAGAACCACCACCACGGAAGGTGTCGTGAATGGCCGCTCCCCAGCCGCAGCGTAGTCCCAAAGACGCCCAGTCCATGGCCGAGAAGCAGCGTGAGATCTCCATCAGCGAGTTCTTCACCAAGAACCGGCACCTGCTGGGCTTCGACTCGCCCGCCAAGGCCCTGCTGACCACCATCAAGGAAGCCGTGGACAACAGCCTCGACGCCTGCGAGGAGGCCGGCATCGCCCCGCGGCTCCTGGTGGAGATCAGGCCGGACAAGCCCGTGAACCTCGGCCTGGAACTGAGCAGCCAGCAGGACCAGGAATCCGGCGCCAACGGCAACGGCAACGGCAAGGCCGGCCGCAACGACACCGCCGCCCGCGGGGTGAAGAACGAGGAGCGGTACAAGATCATCGTCGAGGACAACGGGCCCGGCATCGTGGCCGCCCAGATCCCCCGGATCTTCGGCAAGCTGCTCTACGGCTCGAAGTTCCACAGCCTGAAGCAGAGCCGCGGCCAGCAGGGCATCGGCATCTCGGCCGCCGGGATGTACGGCCAGCTGACGACCGGCAAGCCCGTGACGGTCTACAGCCGCACCGGGGCGAAGAAGCCCGCTCACCGATTCCAGCTGCTGCTGGACATGAAGAAGAACGAACCGGTGATCCTCAGCGGGGACGAGACCGTCTGGGAGAAGGAGCACGGCACCCGCATCGAGATCGTCCTGACCGGCAGTTACAAGCGGGGCCAGCACTCGGTGGACAACTACCTCGAGCAGACGGCCATCGCCAACCCCCACCTGCACCTGACCTACAAGGATCCCAAGGGCGAGACCATCGTCTATCCCAACGCCACCAGCGACCTGCCCCCCGAGGCCGCCGAGATCAAGCCCCATCCCTACGGCGTGGAGATGGGGATCCTGTCGCGGATGCTGGCCGACACCTCCAGCCGCAACCTCGCCTCCTTCCTCAAGGACGAGTTCTGCAAGGTCGGGCCCAAGACCGCCGAGACCATCCTGGAGACCGCCGGCCTGCCGCCGCGCAAGAATCCGAAGCGGCTCGTGCAGGACGACGTCCAGAAGCTGCTGGACGCCATCGCCGACACGAAGATCGCCGCCCCGCCCACCGACTGTCTTTCCCCGATCGGCGAGGACCTGGTGATGGCCGGTCTGAAGACCGGCGTCGAGGCCGACTTCTACACCTCTGTGACCCGGCCTGCGGCGGTGTACCGCGGCAACCCTTTCCAGATCGAGGTCGGCATCGCCTACGGCGGCAAGCTGCCCGCCGACGACCTGGCCAAGGTGATGCGTTTCGCCAACCGGGTGCCCCTGCTGTACCAGGCCTCGGCCTGCGCCATCCACAAGTCGGTTCTGACGAGCAACTGGCGCAGCTACGGCCTGCAGCAGAGCAAGGGCGCCCTGCCCAGCGGCCCCCTGGTCATCCTCGTGCACATGGCCTCGGTCTGGGTGCCGTTCACGAGCGAGAGCAAGGAGGCGGTCGCCCACTATCCCGAGATCATCAAGGAGATCCGCCTGGCCCTGCAAGAAGCAGGCCGCCAGCTGCAGCGGCACATCCGCCGCCGCGAGCGCGAGAAGGACGCGGCCAAGAAGCAGAGCTACATCCAGAAGTACATCCCCCATATCGGGGACGCCCTGCAGGAGATCCTGGAGATCAGCGACGCCGAGAGGAACGAGGTCATCGAGACCCTGACCGACACCCTCGAGCGCAGCCGGAAACTCTAAACGACCAACGCGAAGGAACGCGCCGTGGCCGCAGCCAAGAAGAAGACCCCGGGCAAGAAGACGACCGCGAAGAAAGCCCCCGCCAAGACCCCCGGCACGCCAGCCGCCCAGGGCGAGCTGGGGTTCGGCGGAGCCGCGCCGCGGGCCAAGGCGCCCGCCGGTGCGGCCGCCAATGCCCCCTCCAAGGCCCCCTCCAAGGCCGCCGCCGGTGCGGCCCCCCGTGAGGCGTCGGATGCCGGGGCCTCCCCCTCCGGCGAGACGCCCAAGTTGTCGTTCAACAAGGTGTCGCGGCGCATCCGCAGCGAGTCGAACATCATCCGGCAGAAGATCCTGCTGGGCGAGAAGCCCCAGATGGACTTCCCCCTGCGCTCGCTCAACAACGTGAGCTACGATCCCTCCATCGGGTATTTCAAGATGAGGGGCAAGAAGAAGGAGCGCACCCTGACCGTCAACACGGTCAAGACCTTCGCCCAGACCCTGAAGATGATGGCCCTGTCCAAGGAGCTGATCGAGACCGACGACATCGCCACGAAGCGGGAGGCCTACTACGTGAGCAAGAACTGGGCGGAGGCCCGGTTCAAGGAGCAGCCCGAGTCGGACACGGTGATGGAGGACGTCGAGGCCTTCTTCGCGGTCAACCGCGAGCAGCTGGGATTCGTGCCCGAGGAGAAGGGCGGCGACGTGGCCGGACGCCTGATCGTCGTCGACCACGACCGCGACACCGGCGAGGAACTGCGCATCGACTGCACGCGCTTCGGCAGCGGCGCCTACTCCATCCCCATCTCGGTGGAGGATCTGGCGTTCGAGACCGACGCCCAGTTCATCCTCTGCATCGAGACCGCCGGCATGTTCCAGCGCCTGGTCAAGCACAACTACTGGAAGCAGGCGAGCTGCATCCTCGTCAGCCTGGGCGGAGTGCCCACGCGCGCCTGTCGGCGTTTCGTGCGGCGTCTGGCCGACAGCCACGGCCTGCCGGTCTACGTCTTCGTGGACGGAGACCCCTACGGCTACAGCAACATCTACCGCACCCTGAAGGTCGGCAGCGGCAACGCCGCCCACCTGAACGAGTTCTTCTGCGTGCCCCAGGCCCACCTGCTGGGAATCACGCCCCAGGACATCATCGACTACGAGCTGCCCACCCACCCGCTGAAGGACGTGGACATCAAGCGGGCCCGCGACGCGCTCAAGAACGACCCCTTCATCCTGCACTACAAGGCCTGGCAGAAGGCCCTCGAGCAGATGATCAAGATGGGGGTCCGCGCCGAGCAGCAGGCCCTGGCCAAGCACGGCCTGAACTACGTCATCGACGAGTACCTGCCCAACAAACTGGCGGAGGTCGGCCGGTTCCTGCCGTAGTCGATGCGACCGGGATCGTCCACCCTCGGGAACGGGTCAGGTCCCGTGCCTGGAGCCGGGCCCGCTCCTACCCGACGGCCGGGGCTGGGCCTGGGGCCGGACCTGGGGCTGGACCTGGGGCCGGACCTGGGCGATGCATACCATGTGTTCTGGGAATAGTTGCCATATCAACCATCGGGGGGATCCGGGGTTGGCCGATTTCCTGCTTTAGGCGCCGAATACCGGTGCTATTGGCCACCCGCCTCCCCACTGAAGGTTGATATGGCAACCATTCCCCGGAACAACACCCAACAACAGCAGACCCTCGACCAGATCCGCGCCCTCGTCACCCGCATCCACCGTTTCGGGATCCTCCACTTCGAGTACCTCGCACTCGGCCCTGGCCAGGCCGCCGTATTGCGGGAGATCATTTTCCACCCCGGCCTGACCCAGTCCGCCCTCTCCAGGCGTCTCGGGCTCCACAAATCCCGGATCTCCCGGATCGTCGTCCACCTCGAATCCATCCATTACGTCGAGCGCAAACCCGCCCAGTTCGATCGTCGGACACGCCTGGTCTTCCCCGCCCCCATGGCCAGGGCCCTGAAACCGGGCATCCTGGAATCAAACGCCGAGATGCCGAAACTCCTGTGCGGAAACGCCGAACCGGACGACCTTGCCGCCCTGGACAACTACCTCCAGTTCTTCCGGCAGAACATCGCCCTGGCCAGGCAACTCCATCTGCACCCCGAGAAATTCGGGATGTCGTTCCTGTTCCCGCCGATCGACGTTCCCCCGCCGGCCTTGCGGGTGGTCGAGCGCCCTCCGGAGGAGGGTACGGATCAGCCGGAGGAGCCGACAACCCAGCCGTGAATCCGGGCGGGGCATGTGCTATCTTGGCCACTCCAATCGACGACCGACGACCGGCGCCCGACGACCGGTGACAGTCCGACCGGCTGGTCGGCCCCTGGCGGCCCAGCCCCTCTCCCAGCAAAGGAACGACCGTGCGCAGCATCCTCGTCATCGAACGCAAGCACCTGTTCCCGGGGCTCAGTCCCCAGGGATTCCTGCCCACCGATTCGGTGGACCTGCCCGCCCTGGCGCCCCGCCTGTTCTTCGCCGAGCGGGACTACATGGAGCAGAACAGCCACTACAAGCAGGTCATCCCCTACCTGGTCCTGCAGAGGGGCGAGGGCGGCTCCGCCAGGGTGCTCTGCTACCAGCGGCGGACCAAGCACACCGAGGCCCGCCTGGGCGGCCTGTGGAGCGTGGGATTCGGGGGACACATCGAGCCGGTGGACCGTCAGGATCCCCTGGTGGAGACCCACGGCCTGGTCATGGCGACTGCCATGCGCGAACTGGAAGAGGAGACGGGCCTGGATCCCGGCCCCGACGCGCTCCGCCTGCGCGGGTACATCAACTCCGACAGCGAGGACGTCTCGAGCGTCCATTTCGGCGTGGTGTTCTCGGTGGATCTGGACGGCATGCCCGGCGAGGACGAGGAACTGGTTCAACTGGTCAGCGCCCAGGCCGAGCCCCACCAGGCGCGCTGGATCCCGGCGGCCGAGCTGCCCGCCATGTTGCCTGCCGGCGGCGCACCCGAAGGCGCCAGCTTCGAGGACTGGTCGCGGATCGCGGTCCGGGGGATCTTCGGCTAGTCGGGAACCCTATTCCGGTCTGGTCCCCACGATCTCGATGACCAGGGCGGCCCCGCGGTGGCCCGGGCCCTCGTCCAGGACCACTTCCTTCTCCTCGGCCACTGCGAGGTCCAGGCCCGCGTACTGGTCCTTCAGATCGGGCAGGGCGTGCAGCCACCCCAGGCGGGGCGGCCCGCCCGAAGGGCGGCCCAGCTGGGCCTTGCTGAACGAGACGTGGATGAGGCGGCCTCCCGGCCGCAGGGACCGCGCGATCCGCGCGTGGACCTGGGGCATCTCCTCGGGAGGCAGGTGGGCGAAGCACATCACCACGAAGTCCCATTCGTCCCGATCCCAGTCGCCGGTCACCACGTCCTCGTCCCGGTAGCGTATCCGCACTCCCCTGGCCTCGGCCAGGTGCTGCGCCTTGAGCATCCCCACCTGGGAGCTGTCCACGGCCGTCACCTCGTGCCCCAGGCCCGCGGCGAAGACGGCGTTGCGTCCCTCCCCTTCGGCCAGGAAGAGGCCCCGGCCGGGAGGCAAGCCCGGCAGTTCCCTGGCGACCAGATAGTTGGGATCCACCCCGTAGAAGTAGCGGTCGTGGTCGTAGCGGTTGTCCCAGTTGTTCGCGTGCTTGCCGGGCATCGGAGGGGTCCCTTTCATCGGGTTCAACTCAAGGCGTCCTGCTGGGAATTCAAGATAGCGATTCTGCTGGAAAACCGCACAGTCGGGTGTTAAAGTCCTAACGCTAGCAATCGATTCTTTTCCAACGAACAACCCTGCAAGGAGTTCGGTGCCATGATCAACAAGATCGGTATCATCGGCGGCGGCAATATCGGGGGCGTCCTCGTCTCGGAGATCGTCTCGCGCCGGTTGGCCCGCAACGTCGGCCTGGTCGACGTCAAGGAACCCGAGTTCGCCAAGGGCAAATGCCTCGACGTCGCCGAAGCCACCCCCGTGTTCGCCAGCGACGTCAACTGCGAGGGCAGCAAGACCTACGAGGTCATCGAGGGCGCCGATTTCGTGATCAACACCGCCGGCGTGCCCCGGACCATGCGTCCGGATGGCACCTTCCCCTCGCGCGACGAGCTGCTGGCCATCAACCTTAAGATCACCGATTTCGTGGCGGCCGGGATCAAGAAGTACGCCCCGAACGCCATCGTGATCTCCATCGCCAATCCCCTGGACGCCATCGTCTACCGGCTCTTCAAGAAGCTGAAGTTCAAGCCCAGCCGGATCATGGGCATGGCCGGGGTGCTGGACAGCGCCAGGTACAAGTACTTCGTCGCCCGCGAGGCCAACGTCTCGGTGGAGAACGTCGAGGCGGTCGTTCTCGGCGGCCATGGCGACACCATGGTGCCCATCCGCAGCGCCTGCCGGATCTACGGCCTGCCCGTCGAGCAGTTCATCAGCAAGGCCAAGCTGGACGCCATCGAGAAGCGGACCCGCGGCGCCGGCGGCGAGGTCGTCAGCCTGCTGGGCAGCGGCTCGGCATTCGTCAGCCCCGCCGTCAGCGCCCTGGAGATGGTCGAGGCCATCGCCTTCGACAAGCGAAAGATTACCCCGGTGGCGGCCTACCTCGACGGCGAATACGGCGTGAAGGGCCTGTTCGTCGGCGTGCCCGTCATCCTGGGCAAGAACGGCATCGAGGAGATCATCAAGATCAAGCTGACCCCCGAGGAGAAGAAGGCCCTGGCCGGCTCCGTCGCCGCGGTCAAGAAGACGTCCGACGAGGTCGACAAGACCAAGTGATCCGGTCCGGATGGGCCGTGTTGGGCAAGGAACAGCCTGGGGGTCGCGGGTCAACCGCGGCCCCCTTTGCCTTTGCGGAGCTTTCCCGGGCGGCGGGGCCACACCGGCGCCGTATCGGGGGCCCCAGGGGGACGCCCTGGGTCCACCAGGTTCACCCGGGCGTTGTCCGCAGGGCAGCGATCTGGTATGATTACTTTCCAAACCGTGACATCATCGGGGGATTAGGCTCGACGATCCTTCCTGAAACCCGTCCTGGGAGGCTCCACATGCACCGCGTCACCCTGTGCCTGGCCTTGCTGCTGGCACTGGTTGCCCTGCCCGCGCCGGCCGCAACCGACCACCACACCCTGATCGAGGTCGACATCCAATCGCCGGCCGCCGACGCCTTCATCCGCGACCACCAGGGCCGGCTCGACGTCCTGACCCGCAAGCCGGGGCAGACCGTCCAGATCGCCGCCACCAAGGACGCGCTCGATCTCCTGCGCGAGGCAGGCCTCGAGGTCCGGGTCCTGATCGAGGACATGGAGACCCGGTATTCGTTCGGCGACAAGGTCACCAACTTCGGGATCTGGCACACCTATTCCGAGAACGCGGCCTTCATCGACAGCCTGCGACTGCTCTATCCCCAGGTGATCAGCGAGAAGTGGTCCATCGGCCAGACCCACGAGGGACGGGACATCTGGGCCTTCAAGGTCTCCGACAATCCGGACGTGGACGAGGACGAGCCCGAGATCCTCATCGACGGCATGCACCACGCCCGCGAGATCATGGCCAGCGAGTTCCCCATCATGTTCGCCGAATACCTTGCGCAGAACTACGGCACCGACCCGGAGATCACCTGGCTGGTGGACAACCGCGAACTCTACCTCGTCCCCATCGTGAACCCCGACGGGGTGGTCTACAACGAAACCACGAACCCCAACGGCGGCGGGATGTGGCGCAAGAACCGGCGCAACAACGGCAGCAGCTACGGCGTCGACCTGAACCGTAACTATCCCTACCAGTGGGGCTACGACGACGTCGGCAGCAGCCCCACTCCCAGCAGCGACGTCTACCGCGGCCCCACCGCCGGCAGCGAACCCGAGACCCAGGCCATGATGGCCTTCATCAACGGGCGCGAGTTCGTGGTGGGCAACTCGGTCCACACCTACAGCAACCTGCTGCTGTACCCCTGGGGCTTCCACACCGGAAGCACCGCCGACGACGCCAAGTTCGACATGATGGCGGCCGTCATGTGCAGCCAGAACGGGTACACCTACGGACAGCCCGGCGAGGTCCTCTACGAGGTCAACGGCGGGTCCTTCGACTGGTCCTACGGAGCCCAGAACGAGCATGCCAAGATGCTGGCCTTCAGCTCGGAGATCGGCGGCAGCAGCGACGGGTTCTGGCCCAGCGAATCCCGCCGCGGCCCCCTGTTCCAGGAGAACATCTGGCCCCACATCTACCTGATGCGGGTCGCCGGGCCCTTCCTGGCCGTGCATTCGCCCGTCGTGAACGCCGCCGCCAAGGCCGTCGATCCCGGCGACAGCGGCGAGTTCAGTTTCACCCTCGAGAACCAGGGCGTGGCCGGAAGCGCGCCTGCGGGCACGGTCACCATCAGGACCGACGACCCCTGGGTGCAGTTCACCGAGGCCCAGCGCTCCTTCGGTTCCCTGCCCGCCATGGGTTCGGTGGACTTCGCCGGCGACCCGATTCCCTTCACCGTCGATCCGGCCTGCCCCCACGGCCACGCCGTGGAACTGACCGTGACGGTGTCCTCGTCCGCCGGGGACCTGGACTTCGACCTGGCCTTCACCGTCGGCCAGCCCGTCCCGGTCTTCGCCGACGACTTCGAGAGCGGAGCGGGCAACTGGACCCGCACCGGGACCTGGAACACGACGGCGGCCTACGCCCACTCCCCGGCCAATTCCCTGACCGACAGCCCGGCCGGCGACTACTCCGACCAGACCTCGACCTCCGCAACCCTCGACGGGACCTTCCAGGCCACGCGCCTGACCTTCTGGACCGGCTACGCGATCGAGTCGGGCTGGGACTACGGGTACGTCCAGATCTCCGCAGACGGCGGTCCCTGGAGCACCGTGGAGACCTACACCGGCTTCCAGAATTCCTGGGTGTTCAAGGACATCGATCTGAGCGCCTATGCCGGCCAGGACCTCGGACTCCGGTTCCTGCTGGACACCGACTACTCGGTGATCGAGGACGGCTGGTACATCGACGACGTCATGCTCTACGGCGCCGGCAGTTCCAACCAGCCGCCGACCGTGCCGGAGCCAGCCCCCCCTTCGGGGATCGGCGGGTCGCTGCCTGATCCCCTGGATCTGGCCGTCCTCAACTCCAGCGATCCGGAAGGAGACCCGGTGACCTACGGGTTCCGGGTCTACTCCGACCTCCTGTGCACCCAGCTCGTTGCTGCGGTGGACGACGTGCCCGAGGGAACCGAAGGGGCCACCCTCTGGACCGCCCCCGCCCTGCCCGACGGCACCTACTGGTGGCGCGCCTACGCCGCCGACCCGACCGGCCGCAGCCTGCTGTGCGAGCCCACCGGGATCCTCGTCGACGACACCAGCTCCGTGGACGGAGCGGTTCTCGGCACGAGCCTGCGCGTCCTGGGGGCCACCGGCGGCACCGCCCGCCTGGAGCTGACCCGGCCCGCCGCCGGCGACGTCTCGGTGGACGTCTTCGACGCCCGCGGCGCCCTCGTGCGCCGCCTGCATACGGGCTACCTGGGGCAGGGTCCCCAGGTCCTGGTGTGGGACGGGAAGAACGGCCGCGGAGCCTCGGCCGCCAGCGGGATCTACTTCGTGAAGGTCCGGACGGGGGGATCCGATCTCATCGGTCGGGTCGTCCTGGTGCGCTGACCTCCCCTTCACGGGGACGCACACCCAGCACGAACGGCAGGGGCCGCCCAGGCGGCCCCTGCTGCGTTTTCAGACCCTGGGCGCCCTGGTGGGCGATCCACAGCCGCGCCGGGAGGTTGCCCTCGAGGTGCTGCGCGGCGACCACGTCCAGGGGCAATCCCAGCAACGCCACATTGAAGTCGTGCATGCTCAGCGGCGTCGAACATTGGACCAGCAGGATGCGGCCCGATCCATCCACCGCCAGGGCCGCCTCGTTCCAGCGGTCACTCGCCGGCTGCCAGCGGTTCTCCCGGCGGTGCTTGATCAGCCTCAGGTTCTGAACGACCGTGCGGTAGCGGGCGGCCACGTCCGCCAGGTCGGTCTCGTCCAGGTCGAAGAGGCGCACTGGAGGATCGTCCTCATCCACCGGATCGAGTGCCAGCGCCGACAGGTAGTCGTTGGAGGCCTTGTTCAGCACCTTGCCGTCGACCTGGCAGAAACCCACGTGGGTCCGGTAGTCGGCCTGGTACATGCCCGCATTGATGGCGGCGGTGAGCCCGAACTCGTCGCACCACTGCTGCGGGGTGCGGGCCAGGTCGTCCCCCGCCGTCCCGGCCGTGAGCATGGCCAGGTTCCACCGCTGGGGATCGACCCGCAGGACGGTCAGGTCGCCGGCCGGGGCGGCGGCCAGCGTGCGGGAATCGAACACGGCCACCTGGAGTCCGGGCTCCAGTTCGGTCCAGGAGGCCTGATCCGCCGCCCCGGTGCAGGCGGCGAGAACGAGGGCCACCAGGGCCGGCAGGACGGCGCGGGAAGGTGATGTCCGCAAGGTGATCATGGGGGGATTGTAACGGGTCCGGGGGCGCGGGGCTGTAGAAAATCCCGGTCGGCCAAAATTGTGGAACTTCGTCGCAATCTCCGGAAATCCATTGGTGATTGGGGGCCTTACCCAGAGAAGGAGTCAATTATGTCAAGATAGGGGAGGGATTCGCCCCCGCCCAGGCGTCAAATATTTCCAATTTTTCCCTTGCGTTTTCGCCATTTTTTCGCTATAATCTTCTCAAGTCCACTCCTCCCGGATTCCCAGGAGGAGAAGTATGTCCACGAACGCCGCCATTCCCGTCTTCCAGCCCGGCCAGACCGCCGCCTCTGCCCACGCCTCCCTCAAGCAGGCCGTCCGGGTCATGGACCAGGCCCGCCACTGCGCCGTCCTCTGGTTCGCCGACATCATGGCCCGCGGCCTCTACCGGGATCTCGGGTTCG
>Ga0180009_10004362_pt1 | contig 15635 bp, 10 predicted proteins | sample OS_PC_MetaG_FD_123537 | JGI IMG/M metagenome (GOLD analysis project Ga0180009, IMG submission 123537) | Groundwater microbial communities from the Aspo Hard Rock Laboratory (HRL) deep subsurface site, Sweden - OS_PC_MetaG | ecosystem: Environmental > Aquatic > Deep subsurface > Groundwater...
AATCTCTTTCCCCAAGCCACGAGTGGAACCTGTAACCAGGGCGGTTTTCCCACTAAGCGTAAACAATTCCTTTAAATCCATAGCGCACCTCCGATCTTGTATGTGGGAGGCTTTTTACGCCTTCAGGATGGTGCACTGCAGTGACTTCTGGTCCGGATAGCCCATGATTGGTTCCCTGCAACTCAATGGCGCTTTACAAAGAAAACTGAATCAGAGGTAATGAAATCAATATCGCAATATATATGCCAATATTAAAATTATAAAAATATACTTAAAATTTCAAATAGTTGCAGGATATTGGTGGATGAATAAAATGAAGATGGTAATGGAAGAATCAAGGAAATTATCGTAATGATAACATTTAGGTTATCATTACGATAATTACTAATAATTTTTGGAGAATGCTGTTATCAATTTGATCATTTCATTGTATTTTTAGAGATTTCAATAATCGCGAAAAGTTCGAACGAGGTAAGCCTAGCATCTCGGCTGCACTTGATTTTTTTCCTCCTGCTTGAGTCAGTGCTCGAATAATCATATCTTTTTTGAAATCATGAATCCCTCACTCAATTGTTTGATGGGAAGGTATAAATGCGATTCCCTGCATAATTGTTAGAAAAAAAGGCAGGGTTTTAGTTAAGCTGTAGCGCGAAAAAATTCGCTCTTTAAAGCTGCTTATGATTACTAAAATTTCTATTTAAAAGTACGTTTAAATTAGATACTGCTGAGGACATACTTGCATCTTCTGATTTTAAAAACATTTCGGAAAGAAATATACAATAAAGTATATCCTGTCAATGACTTTTTTGTTTTGATATCCCTTCCTGTAGTTTTTTAACAGCGAGTGGAATCCCTAACTGTTGAGTGCCAGGACATCGTTGATATTGCTCTTTGACAATCAGGTAGCCAGTAAGTTTATTGCCCGAATCTTGCATCAGTTACCATAGCGAGGTGCGGAAATCCTCAGGGAAACGCGTAGTTGCAGCTATTTTGTAAAATAGTAAATTTACACAAAAAACTTGACAATACTTATAAAGTTTAGAGACACTGTAGTTGATAGGAATACCAAGGTAATGGGTTATCAAAACCTTGAGTCATATGTTCCTATGGTTGCATCACTCGATGATTAGAGTTCTACTGTAGTACCACCGGGATCTTGCAGCTTTACCAACTGAGAAGCGTTTCTAAATTTGTGGGCTGAAAAGATGAAGTGCCTGCTTTGGTTAACCCCACAACTGATTATTTAAGAGAAAGGAGATTGTAGCTTATGTCATTGGAAGGATTCGCTGATTACCAGAAAGAGGATGCTGAGAAATACAACAAATTACGGTGGTGGCTGGGTATTACGCTAGGTGATATACTCGATAAAGCTGCCGATTTATACCCCAATAAAGAAGCTCTGGTTGATGACGTTAGTCGCTTGACTTACTCCCAGCTTCAGGAAAAGGTTAACCGGCTGGCCATCTCTCTAATGAAGCTGGGAATTAAGCCGGGCGACTGCGTTTTACTGCAGCTTCCGAATTGGAGTGAGTTTGTTTATTCATACTTTGCCATAAGTAAAATAGGGGCAGTTGTTGTTTTGTTACTTCCAGGACATTCGGAAGTAGAAATTATCCATTTTTGCAAAGTTACAGGGGCTACTGCCTGGATACTACCAGAGAAGTGGCGGAAGGTTGAATATTTACCTCTTATTGACAACGTTCGGCAAGCAAACGAAAATCTAAAGCATATTATCCTGGCCAGAGGCAAGGAATCGTCTGGCAAATTCATAAGTCTTGAAAAGCTGCTACATGATGCAGATTTAACTGAAGCTACCACGAAAGAGCTGATCAATAGAAGACCTGACCCCAGCGAGGTTGCCATAATACTGCCCAGTGGCGGCACTACCGGACTGCCCAAGTTAGCTCCACGTCCCCATACCAGCTATATCTGCAATGTTGAATATAAATCCAGGGCTTTTGAGATGAACAGCTTTGATATTGGCTTACTTTTCACTCCCGTTGGGCATAATCTGGCATTAGAGGCCGGAATTGCTTCCCTTATGTTCAGCTTTGGGAAGGTAGTCTTGTTAGATTCTACCAGGCCAGAGGACTTCTGTAGCATGGTTCAACAGGAAAGGGTAACCTATACTACCATGGTGCCTGCGCTGGCCACAAGAATCCTTAATTTTGATGGGTTAAATAACTATGACCTGAGCTCTCTGACCAAAACAAATATCGGAGCGACGGTTGTCCCTCCCGAGCTGGTCATCAGAATTGAGGAGGAAATTGGCTGTAAGTGTCTCAATGCTTTCGGGATGGTTGAGGGACCGGGCTGCCAAATAAGATTAGATGACAAACAAGAAATAGCCTATTATACCTCGGGCAGGCCGACCTGCCCTTATGATACATTCAAAATTATCAGCGAGAATGGAGATGAATTGCCACCCAATACCGAGGGTGAGCTAATAGCCAAGGGACCGGGTATATTCACTGGTTATTTCAAGTCTCCTGAAGAAAACCGGAAGGTTTTTACCAGGGAAGGCTATTTACGAACAGGAGACCTGGCCGTAATTGACGAATTGGGCAATATGAGGATTACCGGCCGGATTAAAGACATCATCATCCGAGGAGGTGAAAACATTAGTGCCTCCGAGATTGAAGCGATAATCATTGTCCATTCAGATGTTCAAGATGTTGCTGTAGTGGCTATGCCTGACGAAGAACTGGGTGAAAGAGTATGCGCCTATGTTCAGCCTGTCGCTGGGGCGAGCCCGGGCTCTGAAGACATTATTTCATTTATGAAGAGTAAAGGGGCTGCCGGGCTACTACTACCAGAGAGGATTGAATTTATCGTTGAACTGCCCTTAACCAAGGCCGGTAAAGCCGATAAAAAGGTGCTCCGCGAAGACATTAAGAAGCGTCTTGGGCTTGCCTGACACCGAGAGTCCCGGCCCTTAATAAAAGTGGCGCGCTGTGAAGTTCTTGGAAGACTTAAGCACCGCTGACCCTTCTTTTGAACATCGAAATCACATGCCATTGAGGGACTACGATTCACACAGTAGCAGGAGTAGCGGGATGTCATGGGAGCTGTGTGGTCAGAAACTCTATGTGAAAGGGTTACTTGATCTTTCCTAATCCCCGCAGAATCTTTTCCGGAGTGAAAGGTGTGGAATGGAGCCGTACCCCCACCGCATCATAAATGGCATTGGCAATGGCAGCTAGTATCCCTGAGACATAACCTTCCCCCACTTCCTTGGTCCGATAGGGCGCATCCTTCTTATAGCTTTCAGTGATTACATCGATATATTCGGAGAAGGCCATATTATGGATGGTGGGCATGCGGTATTCCAACCAGTTGGGGTTGAGGGTCCGGCCTTCCTTCATCATGACATCTTCTAGAAAGGCATGGCCCAAAGCCATGGATACCTGCCCATCAATCTGCCCTTCCACCAGAAGAGGGTTAATGGGAAAGCCGCAGTCATGGGCGGTTACTGCGCGCACCAGTCTGGCCTGACCGGTCTCCACATCCACTTCCACCTCTGCCACTTGTGCGTCAAAAGCATAACTGTCCGACCAACGACCCTTTGTGGTAGCCAAACTCGGGTGGAACGGTACATCGCGCACGTTGCGCCAGTGACCCTCACCAATAATCGGATCACCACGCCTTTTCTGGATGCTGCTTGTGATCAGTTGCTGGTAACTGAGTCTGCGCTCGGGCGAACCGGCCACGTAAACGCCCTTATTCTCCAGGACCAGATCCGCAATGTTGGCCTCCATCTCCTCGGCAGCCATATCCAACAGCTTTTTACGCACCTCGGTGGCCGCAATTCGGGTTGCATTACCCGTAACATAGGCATTGCCGCTAATCCATGATCCTAAGTCAGTCGGGGTCGTTTCAGTATCCGCAGCAATAACCTGAATTTCTTCCATAGGTATCTTGAGCTCTTCAGCCACGATCTGGCACAGAATGGTCTCCGCACCCTGTCCTATGTCCAAGGCCCCGGTGAGAAGAGTGGCTGTACCGTCGTCGTTCATTTTAACAATCGCTGCCGAACTATTGGGGTAGATGAGAGAACCGGTGATATAGGCACTTACTCCCATGCCAATGCCACGATGCAGGCGAGCGTTTGAGGACGAAGCAGGGCGACTCTTTCCATATTTTTCTAGAAACTGGGTGTGTTGAGCTGATTTCTGTATACACTCCTTCAGACCACAATTATGTACATTATCCCCATTGGGGAGCTGCTCACCTTGTCTGCGAGCATTTTTTAGTCGAATCTCCACAGGATCCAACCCCAGTTCTTCTGCAATCATGTCAAGTTGGGATTCCACAGCAAAACGGATCTGCGGACACCCGTGACCACGCTGAGCGGTACGAGGCGGATTGTTGGTGTAAACGGAAAACCCTTCGTATTTCAGATTAGGTACCCGGTAAGGTATCATCATGTAGCCCCAAGCCAGGAAAATGACCACCACGCCTGTGCCTCGATAGGCTCCGCAATTATTGATGATACGGAACTTTTGGGCCACGAGGGTACCATCTTTTTTTACACCGGTTTTTATTTCTGCAATGAGGGGTTCGCCATGGCGGTAAGCAGTGAAGATCTCTTCTCGAGAAGCTTCTATTTTGACGGGACGTCCTATTTTCATAGAGAGCAATGCCGCGCAGAACTCATGAGAGAATAGATCCACCTTTCCACCAAAGGCCCCACCCACATAGGCCTTGTGAACGCGTACGGCGGATAAGGGCAAGCCCAAAATCGGAGCCAGCTTGGACCGCTTTAGAAATGTACCCTGAGAGGAAGTCCAGACATTGAGCTTACCTCCCGGTTCATAGCTGGCCACAGTGGCCTGAGGCTCCAGGTAACCGTGGGTACGGAGGTGGCTTTCAAAACGGTCTTCACGTACGTAGTCAGAGTGAGCAAAACCATGTTCAATGTCCCCCCATTCTGATTCAGTTTTCCCGGCAATATTAGGGAACGGCTCTTTAACCTTTGGGTGACTGGGGTGGATCTCTGAAGCGCCCAGTTGCATGGCCTCCTCAGGATCAAAGACGGCTTCCAAAGGCTCATAGTCCACTCGGATCAGTCCGAGGGCCTCGCCTAAAATATAGGGATCAGTGGCGGCCACGGCCGCTACCGGCTCTCCTATGAAGCGCACACGATGTTTCGCTAAAGCATATTCGTCCGGTGGATACCTTGGGGTATCCACAAAAGCATATTTCATGCCGAGGGTGTCCTCGCTCGTGATTACCGCTTTGACTCCTTTTAAGCGCCTGGCACGTGATGTATCAATATTCAGGATCCGGGCATGGGGATAGGGGCTCCGCAGGATGCTACCCACCAGCATTCCGGGTAGTTGAATATCTACCGTATATTTGGCACGCCCTGTGACCTTATCCGGACCATCCTTACGGGGGATTCGCTTCCCTACATAGTCTAATTTATGCGTCTCAGGGTTTTTAGAAGTCATGGTACCTCCTGGGTTTACTGGTTATTGGTCATTTGTGATCCAATTAGCACATCACGATTAACTATGAATCTTTGGCTGCCATATGCTCTGCGGCCTTCTTAACGGCCTCCATTATCTTGTTGTAGCCAGTGCAACGACAAAGATGACCTTCTAGGGCTTTCTTTATATCCGTCTCCGAAGGACGCGAATTTCTTTCCAGCAAAGCTGTAATCGACAAGACCATGCCCGGAGTGCAGAACCCACACTGAATGGCGCCACAATCTAGAAAGGCCTGCTGCACGGAAGTAAGTTGATCTCCTTCGGCTATGCCCTCTATGGTGACTATATGCTGTTCACAGCAGTCCATGGCAAGGGTCAGACAAGATAAGATCGGTTTGCCATCGATTAAGACAGTGCACGAACCACACTCGCCCGTTCCACAAGCCTCCTTGGTGCCTGTCAACCCCAATTGCTCCCTCAGGACTTCAATCAGTGTGGTCTGGGGCTCTACAGCCAGTTCATGACGTTCTCCATTAATGGAAAGTTCAATGAGTCGTTTCAATTATCTTCTCCCAATAGCTATTGACTACTTTCTACTGAAGATTGAAAATTTTAGAAAATATTTCTAAACCACAAATATTCAATCATCAATATTCAATATTTAATCCCGCCGGATATTTTTGGTTGCCAGGGTAAGTGTTCGAAAGGCGTGGACCTCCAGACATTCCCTGAGAAACGGGGCCGAGTATCCATGATGCATGACAGGACGTATTTCGGTCGCAACCTTTTTGGCCACCTCCCTTAAGAGTTTATCGGACAGCTCCTGTCCAGCCAGAGTCGTTTCCGCTTTGAGTGTTCGAACGGGCCTTGCAGCCACTGAGCCCACCACAATGCGGGCTGAATCACAAGTCCTCCCGTCATCTGCCGCATGCAAAAGGACTGCTACTGTGACGGCGCCAAACTCCATACCTCCTCGTAAACTGAACTTGATAAACCCTGAACCATGGATGGAAGCAGAGTTCGGAATGATCACTCCGCTCACTATTTCACCCTCCGAAAGGGCTAAAGGAGATAGGGGATCCCCTGTGTAAAGCCCTTCCACAGGAAGTTGGCGACTTTTAGTCTCCGACTGGATCTCTACTTTTGCGTCCATGCAAATGAGGGCGGGAACCGTATCTGCCATGAAGACCGCCTGACATTTCTTGCCTTTTGGGATGAGGTAGCAGCGGTCGCCATCACGCTTAAAACAGGGTTCAACATATTGGAAGGTATGGCTCTGGTTATAGTAAGTGCAACGGTTCTCCAAACAAAGATTGCCGCCAAGGGTTCCCATATGGCGGATTTGATTAGATCCTACGTTCAATGCGGCTTCCGCCAACAAAGGGATCCTCTCTAAGATTACCTGCGAACGCGCCACATCAACCAAAGTCATTAAAGCATCCACGTGTAGCCCTCCACCCTCTATGGCTGGGGGCTTGACAGGGACTCCCTTTAGGCTTATGACCACTTCAGGGCGGACCAGGTTATACTTCATGCGTGGGTAAAGGTCGGTGCCGCCTGCGACCAGATGCGCTCGAGAGCCATACTCCTTGAGCATTTGCACAGCCTCTTCCACTGATGTAGGGCGCTGGTATTCAAATTTAGGAAAATGCATAATTTACCTTATAGATCAAATAATGTTTGAATGTAAATGTAATTCTTGTTTTCATTTATTTTTATTGGCCTTCCTTTTGTTTTTAGGCAAGAACGGCGAGGGTGCATTGACAGCATCTTTAGGCCACTGGATACAGTTTGTAAGTATCATAAGATCGTTCACTTCGGAGCAGTGGTTACAATAGATACACTTGACAATCTCTTCCTCTTTTCCTTCCTGAGCCTTGATCACCCAGTCCGGATCACATAAAAGCGGCCTTCCCAGTCCGATGAGATCCGCCTTCTCTTCCTTTATTATCTCTTCTGCAAAATCAGGCATTGGAATCTTTCCGGCAGTGATTACCGGCACCGAATACCCCGCTTTGCGAATCGCTTTCCTGATGCCCTCAGAAAGGTAGACATTGGAACCATCCGGATCCCATGCCCTGGGCCAGCACCGGAGTCCAGAGTAACCCGTATAGGCGGAAGGAGGCTCTCCCTCCTTTGTCGGCAGCGCATCTTCCCACTGCCCTCCGCATGAAACCGAAATATAGTCAATACCTTCTTCGCAAAGCCTATTTGCGATCCGAGTTGAATGTAATAAAGTATTTCCTCCTATCACTAGGTCATCGCCGTTGATTCGTGCACCCAAGATAAAGCCTTTCCCCAAAACCTCCCGTGTTCCATGGTAGATCTCCATCACAAGTCGAAGTCGGTTTTCAAGCTTCCCCCCATATTCATCTTTTCGTTTATTTGCGCTACGGGACAAGAACATTGAAAGGGTCATACAACTCTCCGCATCCCATTCCAGAGAGTCAAAGCCTGCTTTCTCAACCCGAATCGCCGCTTGAATGTGTTCCTCAATGATCTGTATGATCTCCTCATTAGTGAGGTCTTCAGCTTTCTGTCGGTACCCCGACATGGAAAGCTTTAAAAAATGGCCTAACTGAATCCCAATTTTTGCACCAGGCACCTCGTGGACCGTGTCAGTCAATTTCTTTAAACCGGGAATGAACTTATCATCACAGATGCTCAGGTTATAGGGGCTCTTCCTGGAAAGCACGACCACATCTTCAGTGATAATCCAGCCGGTACCACCAGCTGCAATGCGGCGATATCGCTCGATCAGGTCGTCAGTAACATAACCGTCCTCAGTAGCCAAGTTGCTCACCACAGGTACCGAGACGACCCGGTTTTTTAACTGCATACCCGAGAACTCAAAAGGTTCAAAGAGCATCTTAGGGCTATCGCTCATTTCTCAACCTCCTTCAACTTCATACCATTTTGATAATCTCAATGTAAGTGATTTGAAAACATGTTTTAAAACATTGCCGAGAAAAATATACAATAGAGTATATTTTGTCAATGACTTTTTTTAATTTTTATATTCATTTTATTTATTAATATCTGGTTGACAAAAAATAAAAGAATATATAGGGGTTTATAGGGCAACACCGCTAAGCGTTTGCCCGGGCGATGGCAAAGTAAGTTGCCGGTCTGCACGCTAAATGAAGGTTCAATAATAACCGTAACGGAGGAGAATTATGGAAACTGATAAAATTATCCAGGGAAAGCGCATTCTGGTTGTTGATGATGAAGAGGATATTCTGGAAGTGCTTGTGGATCTTCTGGATATTTGCAAAATCGACACGGCATCATCCTTTGAGGAAGCAAAGAAAATGATAGATGAGAAAGATTATGATATCGCCGTGTTGGACATTATGGGAGTAAATGGATACGAGTTGGTGAAGATTGCGAACAGTCGTAGGATACCCTCCCTCATGCTCACGGCCCATGCCCTTTCAAGTGACAGCATGAAGCTCTCCGCAGAGGCGGGTGCAGCTTATTACGCACCAAAGGATAAGATAGAGAATATTCGGATTTATATTGCTGACGTTCTGGTAGCCATTGAAAAAGATAAGAGCCCCTGGGAGAAGATGTTCAGTCGGCTGTGCAGCTTTTACGATGAAAAATTCGGCGGTACTGACTGGCGTGAAAAGGAAAAGGAATTTTGGAAAAATAAGATGAAAGAGCGTTTAAGATAGAGAATATTTAAAGTTATATTGCTGACATTCTAAAGGCTACCGCTATCTCATCTCCCGAATACCAGAGATCCTCCGCAGATATTTCCTTTATGGCCGCAGCCTCCTTTCCGACCTAAGCCGTTGTGGTTGGGAATCATTAAAGACGTTTATTCAGATTCGGCCAAAATGAGCACAACTAACAAACATTTCGATGGATGAAAGATATTCCTTCCCGCCCATGCCATCTTTCTCACTTATGCGAGCCAAAGAATAACACAAAGCCAGCAGCTTGCAGCCATTTATTCTTGACACACAAGGCAAACTTCCCTATGCTTCTCCCCAGAAAAACAAAAAATATCAATTTAAAAGGAGAAAAGTAATGGTAAACGGAATGAAGGTCATCGATATTCACAGACATTTCTGGAAAGCGGAATATTGGTCTGAGAGTGTTATGCGTCAGTTCGCTATCGTAGCTTCCACAAGGAAATTTCCTTACGCTGATGTCGAAAAGCTTATGCCAAAGATTCGTGAAGCGCGTATTGCTGACCCTGATGAAACAAAGATAATCGGGGAAATGGATTATCTTGGCACGGATATAGCCCTTTTACATCATATGGATTTTGGTATGATGTTTAAGGATAAAGAACTCATCTCTGTTGAGGAAATCAATAAGATTCACTGTGACCTGGCAAAGAAATACCCCGGCAGAGTTTTCGCTATGATCGGGGTAGACCCGAGACGTCCTGAGGGAATTGAGCTATTTGAAAAGGGGGTTACAGAATGGGGTGCCGTGGGACTAAACTTCAACCCCAACTTTGGTTATTATCCTGATGACCCCGTATGCTATCCTTACTATCAGAAATGTCTGGAACTGGATGTGCCATTAGACATCCATGTGGGTTATCAACACTGGCCGGCCGGCCGCAGCAAATGGGGTGCACAGCCCATGCCCCACATGGATGACCTTACGGCCGATTTTCCAGACCTCGTAGTCATTATGAATCACACAGGCATGGACACACGTGCCTCCTCCTATGTGTGGGAGCAATGCGTGAGTATCGCTGAGACCAGGGTGAATGTGTACCTGGAGCTGGCTGATTGGCCAAGGCGGCTGGTTCGGGTAATGGATGATATGCCTGAATTGATTAGAAAGCTTAAAATAATGCGCGATGCAGTTGGGGCTCACCGCATCATTTATGGTAGTGACCAACCTGGCATTAGCCGAGCTGACGATGAGTTGACAAAGCAATTCATAGAGTTACTTGTAGACCTGCCTGCTCAAGCCAAGAAATATGGTGTCGATTTCAGCAAAGAGGAGGTTGAGTTAATCATGTACGGCAATGCCGAAAGAATTTTTAAAAGGATGAAGACATAGATAATTAAAGGGCTCATGTCTTCTGTCGATTCATCTATATTATTATCGCCTGACTTACATTTTTGATCAAAAACGGCCATGAGAAGCATTTGAGTTGCTTGTGTCAAAGAAATAGCTTGATAGAGGCTAATACTGCCAGAATTTGGACGATCATATCAAATGCCTTCTGCGGGATACGCTTTAAAATCAAGATGCCGACAACCGCGCAATCCCTATAAACGGCAACATCATCAAATTCAGTTCAATAGACTTGAGGGTCATCAACTTGAGATTGGCGCTGAAAGGGACCTTCACACAATTTATAATAAAAAAATACCATGCGCTTGTGCCCACAAATTCAATTTTTTGTAAGCGCATCGCCAATAATATAGATAATCATGATGGGCCCGGCAGCATTGGCCATCATAGTCATCATTTGCCCGCCAGAACCCCATCCGGAAGATATTTGGTGCCAGTGGGAGTTCGCTGCAACTTAGAGGAAAAAACCACTCACTCAATCCAACCCCGCAGCAGCCATGATATCAGGCACAAACTCCTCCTTGCCGATGGCCATGATATGCACCCCATCACACATCTTCTCATCACGTACACGCTTTATCATGCGACCCGCGATTTCTATACCCTTGTCAATGGCCCTGCCTTTGGGTGCAGAGGCCATTTCATCTATTAACTCTTGCGGCACATTAACGCCTGCAACATTCTTATTCATAAAACGGGCCATGGGAGCAGAGGTAAGTAATATGATGCCCGCCAGGATCTTCACAGGAAACTGTCTGGCATAGTCCATGAACTGCTTGAAATTATCCAGGTCGTACACGGCCTGGGTCTGGATAAACTCGGCACCTGCTTCTATCTTCTTTTCAAACTTGATAAGCTGGGGTTCAAGGGGATTGGCCTCTGGCGTCACAATAGCACCGGCACAAAAGGATACACTTCCATCCACGTCATTTCCCCCGAGGTCCTTTCCTTTTTCCAACCGTCTGATTGCCGCCAATAATTGACTGGAATCCAGATCAAAAACACCTTTGGCCTCCTTATGATCACCCAGAATCACTGAATCACCCGTAAGGCAAAGGACATTGTTGATTCCCCTGCTGGCAGCAAAAAAAAGATCTGCCTGAAGGGCCATACGGTTTCGATCTCTGCAAGTCATCTGTAAAATGGGCTCCCCACCCATTTCTTTGATTAGAAGGGCTCCTCCCAGGGAGGGAAACCGCATCACCGAACTCTGATGGTCGGTTACATTTATGGCATCCACCTTATCTTTCAAAAGCTCAATGTGGTGGATCATCTTCTCAAGGTTTATACCTTTGGGCGGAGCGACCTCAGTGGTAACGACGAATTTGCCTGATTTCAGGGCCTTTTTGAATGAGGAAACCATATGAAAACTCTCCAGTTACGGGTTACGGGTTGCGGGTTGCAGGTTGCGGGTTACGGGTTTAAGGTAACCTTTTGAAATAACGCGCAGCCGGCAACGCTAAACACCTGAATTAAATCATCCCAGCCTACTAACTTTAGACACTTTAGCTCACTTTAGTTCACTTTAGACACTTAATCTGAACTTTCCCGGGCTTGGTTCTCCATGATGGTTTCTCGGTTTTTGCAGTTTTCTCATGCTATCCAACCGGTTCAATTCTTTCAACCGACTGTAAATCAAGGTCCAGGCACAATCTTTTTCAGAGTCAATCTCGCATTTGCCATTGCTGGTGCCCCCGCAAGGGCCATTGACCAGTCCCTTATGGCATGAGGTTACCGGGCATATACCACCTGTCTCTCCTAAGATACATGTGCCGCACTGTGTGCATATCTCATCAAACTGACCTACACCGGTCTCTTTTCCTATAAACAGGGTGTCCAAGGCAGGCACGACCATTTTTTTTAACTGCCTTGCAATGGTCTGAACACCAAAGGCACAGGTCATGATCAGCAGGACATTGGACTGTTCAATCTGCTCACCGTGTTCCTTTAAGGCTTCAGCGGTCAGATTGTCACAGGCCACAGGCATGATCATCGCCCCGGTTACCAGCTTGCCCTTGCCGGACAATTTTTCTTTCATGGCCTTAACCTCGAGCTCACCACCAGTGTGTGTAAGGGTGACGCATGTTCCACACCCAATGATGAAAACCCGTCCCAAACCGTCCAGGAGTTGATCCAGTTCCTCCTCCGGTTTTTGCTGCGTAATGGATCTGATCATGTTTATCTCCTATCCTTCTCCAGATCACATCTTAGACACCTCATGGCCTCCTGATGCGCCTCATCTCGTGTAAATCCTTTCTCCACCTCCCGGAAATCCCTTACCCTTTCTTCCGGTTTCTCGAGTTGAATCTCGATCCTCGGCTTTTCCTCGGTTGTCTCCTCATCCAGTGCCAGACCGATATCCTCCACCGTCTCGGTCTTTTCATCTATTATCCTTATACGCCCTGTCTCCCCCTGGAGATATCTTTCAATGGCAATAGCGGCTCGCCGCCCGGATGCTATAGCCCGTATTACATAAGTGGGGCCAGTTGTAAAATCCCCTCCAGCAAAAATACCCGGGATATTAGTGGAAAGCGTATTTTCGTCAACAACCAATGCTCCCCAAAGCGCTCTCTCCAGTTGACCATCCTTTGTCAAAAAGGACATATCGGGGGCTTGCCCAATGGAAATAATGATATTATGTGTCTCCACAGTCTGAGTAAATTCATCATCGAATATCGGGTTAAAACCGCCCTCATCATCAAACACAGAAATACATTTCACAAACTCAATGCCGGCAACTCTGCCGTCTTTATGAATAATCTGCCTGGGGCCCCACGAAGGGTTTATGACAATGCCTTCGTCGATTGCTTCCCTGACTTCCTTCTCCCAGGCTAACATTTCGTCTCTTGGCTCCAGACAGAATAATTGAACATCTTCTGCTCCAACCCTCAAGGCGGTCCTGGCTACATCAATAGCCACGTTACCCCCTCCTATGACGACAACCTTACCCTCCACGGCAATCTTTCTATCCGTCTTGGCTTGAGACAAGAACTCGAGGCCATAGTGTAGACCGTCGAGACCTTCTTCTTCCCCGGGGACCCCGATACGCTTGCTGGCCTGAGCACCCGCAGCAATAAATACCGCGTCATAGCCTTCCCGCATCAGATCATTGACCGTATGATAAGCGTCAATAGGGGAGTCATAACGAATCTCAACCCCGCAGCTTTCAATAAAATCAACCTCCCCCTGAATCACTTCACGAGGTAGGCGAAACTCGGGAACGGTAATGCCAAGCATGCCTCCAGCCACAGGTTGAGCTTCAAAAACAGTCACCTTGTAACCTGATTTTGCCAGGAAATAGGCACAGGTCAAACCTGAGGGCCCAGCACCCACCACAGCTGCCTTCTGTTTTCTGGTTATTGGAAAAGGCTCTTCTGCCCGCTCAATATGTTCAAAATACCAGTCCGAGGCAAATCGTTTCAATGACCTAATGGCCACAGGCTCATCAAGCTCCCCACGTCGGCATTTGAATTCGCATGGATGGATGCAGATACGGCCGCACACAGCAGGAAAAGGGTTCCGCTCCCGGATAATTTCCACAGCCTTTTCATACTTTCCGCTGGCAATGGCTGCTACATAATTGGGCACATCAATACCGGCTGGACATGCATGCTGGCAGGCGGAGATAACCATGGAATCACATGTGGCTCCGGCACATCGCTGCTCCAGTATATGGTCTTCATATTCCTTCAAGAAATAGGTCATGGTGGAAAGAGCTGGCTTGGGTGCAGTCTGTCCCAGACCGCAAAGGGAGGACTTCATTATGGTTTCGCCTAACTCTTTAATGGTCTGAATGTCTTCGATCCTGCCTCTCCCCTGTGTAATCCGGGTCAAAATCTCTAACAACTGGGTAGTCCCCAGGCGACAGGGAGCACATTTCCCGCAGGACTCCGATTGGGTAAAACTCAAGAAAAACCGTGCGATTTCTACCATACAGTTATTCTCGTCCATCACCACCATGCCGCCCGAACCCATGATGGCACCTATTCGCTGTAAGGAGTCGTAATCCACTGGAAGATTCAGATACTGCTCCGGCACACAACCGCCCGAGGGTCCACCCATCTGAACCGCCTTGAACTTCCTTCCCTTTGGGATACCGCCGCCTATATCAAAAACCACCTCTTTGATGGCCACACCCATGGGGACCTCCACCAGCCCCGTATTGTTCACCTTGCCTGCCAGGGAAAAGATCTTGGTCCCTTTGGTCTGCTCGGTACCCACCTGGGAATACCATTCAACGCCGTTTTTGATAATCAAAGGGACATTGGCCCAGGTCTCAACATTATTGATATTGGTGGGTTTTCCATTCAGGCCCGCCTGCGCCGGAAAAGGCGGCCTGGCCTTAGGCATTCCCCGCTTCCCCTCAATGGAGGCCATAAGTGCGGTTTCTTCGCCACACACAAAGGCCCCTGCACCCATCTTCAGGTACACATCAAAATTAAAGCCGGTACCCAGGATATTCTCCCCCAGAAGACCCAGCTCCTTCATCTGTTCTATGGCTATTTTCAGGTGCTCCACAGCAATAGGATACTCTTCCCGCACGTAAATGTATCCGTATTCGGCTCCTATGGCATAGGCACCGATGAGCATTCCCTCGAGGACAGCGTGGGGATCACCTTCCAGCACGGCACGATCCATAAATGCCCCGGGATCCCCTTCGTCCGCATTGCATATGATATACTTGGGTCGCCCCTCTGCCTGGTGGGCGAATTTCCATTTCAGGCCTGTAGAAAAGCCGGCACCACCCCTTCCCCGCAGTTTGGCCGTGGTTACCTTATCGATCACATCCTCCGGAGTCATCCTGGAGAGGGCCCTGACAATGCCCTGATATCCTCCGGCAGCGATATAATGCTCTATTCTTGTTGGATCGATTGTCCCGCAGTTTGCCAAAACCCTTCTCACCTGTTTCTTGTAGAAGGGAATCTGACTGCGGTGAAAGATGGGCTTGCCTGTCTGGGGGTCGGCATAAGCCAGGTGATCTATCAACCGATTTTGTTTAAGGGTAAGGGCCACGATCTCTGGCGCATCATCAGGGCTTACCTCCTGATATTGAACCCCCTGAGGGCCAATGGCTATCACCGGTGCCTTGGCACAAAGCCCGTGACATCCGGTGGCGCGCACTTCCACCTGACCGGACATGCCCTGTTTTTTGAC
>Ga0180009_10004363_pt1 | contig 15635 bp, 10 predicted proteins | sample OS_PC_MetaG_FD_123537 | JGI IMG/M metagenome (GOLD analysis project Ga0180009, IMG submission 123537) | Groundwater microbial communities from the Aspo Hard Rock Laboratory (HRL) deep subsurface site, Sweden - OS_PC_MetaG | ecosystem: Environmental > Aquatic > Deep subsurface > Groundwater...
AGGTAGAGGCTGTAGAAGATGATGGCGGAGCCGGCCCAGAAGATGACCCGGGCTGTTCCCTCCGTGTGGGCTATAAGGCCCATTTCGGTCAGCAGGTAGGTCCAATCATGGACTCCGCCGCCCACAAGCGGCAGTTCCTGTTTTATGGCGTCTCCAACGTAAATACTGATGTTCAGGAAATTCTCCCCCAGCCAGAACAGGCATAGCTGCCAGCCCAAGCGCTGGCCCCGGCGAAAGAAATGAAACAGGCAGATCGCGGGGAACAGCAGCTGGAATATCGTCCCGCCCGCCGTGCCTATGAATTCCCCGAAAAACCCCAGGAAGATATGCCCGGCTTCGTGGAAGGCGAGGTTAACGTTATCGAGGAAAGAGGAATAGTTCTCGTGCTTGAACCACTGCAGGTAAAATACGAACAAACCGCAGACCAGCGCCATCCTGCCCCAGGAGGCGAAGCCGGGCTTCGCGGCGCCGGCCGGCGCGTCCTGGGCCGCCGCCGCTTTTAAAACGGCGGATCCGCCCAGCCGGTTTAAATCCCGCTTTATTTCGCTCTCAAGTCTTGCTTCCTTCGGTATCTGGAGCTTTTTATAGCAGGCCCAGCAGAACTCGCTTTCCAGCATGTTCGGCTGGCCGCAGTAGGGACATTTAAATTTCTCGCCAGGCGGCGCGGTTTCCGGCATAAGTCAGGCGTTTTGGTATCTGTGGCGGTTTCTTTCAAGATCTTACTATCTGTCCTTCCGTGTATTTTTAATTCCAAGCGGGCTGGTTTATAGGGAGAGGGTCGTGTTTACTCCGATAAAACCTGTTTAAATTTGGTTTTAATTTTGCCGAGCATAACCTTTGTGAACCTGAAAGCATTGCGGTTTTCTTCATGCCAGATTTCCCCCGTTCTTTTTAAATGATTAAACAAACCGCTGTGTTTTTTCGTTATTATGTCGTCGGCAGCGGTCAGCATTTCATCCAGCAATACCCTGTAAGTTTCATGGGACACCTCCCGGATGAATTCATTATGGGGGCTATGCTGGGAAAATGAAGCCCAATCCATGTTTCCTTTTATTAAGCCGCTTCTAATACATTCGTCGTAAAGGTCGCTCTTCGGGTAGGGGGTGAACGTGTTTATGTTGGTGGAGACATTGAGCTCCCTGATAAGGCTTATGGAATCCCTGATGTCCCGCTCCGTTTCATGCGGGAAACCGATGATCATGTTTATATACGGGATTATCCCCGCTTCTTTTATCAGCCGCACCCCGTTAATGGCCTGCTCCCGCGTATAGCCTTTGTTTATTTTTTCAAGGGTGCTGTCGCTTCCGCTTTCAACGCCCGCGCTGAGGGATCTGCAGCCGCTCGCCTTCAGCACGGCCAGGGTCTCTTTATCCACGCTGTCGGCCCTTGTGAACGCCCCCCAGGTTATGTTTAGTTTTTGTCCAATTATCAATTCGCATATCTCATGTATCCTTTTCTTGTTGACGAGCAGCATGTCGTCGTAGAACATTATGTGGTTGGTTTTATAGCGATCTTTGAGGAATTTGATCTCCGCGACCACATTCTCCGGGGACCTGTAGCGGACAAGGCCGCCGGTGATGTTCCTCCCGCTGCAGAAGGTGCAGTTGTAAGGGCAGCCCCGGGAGGTCATTATCGCCTGAAGGAAATTTTTATGCTTGTCAAGATTTACCAGGGAATCCCTGTCGGGAAAGGGGAACGAATCTATGTCCCTGTCCACCGGCTCCGGGGGGGTAAAAACGAACCCGCCGTCCCTCCAGGCCCCCACGCCGGGAATGCCCAGCGGTTCTTTTTTTTCAGCCAGCGCTTTCAGGAAAGCGGGGAAACTCTTCTCCCCGTCCCCGGCTATGATATAATCCACGTTCTTCGACCTGACGGTTTCCTCCGGGAGGATGGTGGGGTGTATCCCCCCTATGACTACGATGGGAGCGTAGATCTTTTTCGCGTCCTCCGCCATCTTGAGGCAGGGCAGGATTGACGCCGACGTGCCGGAAAAACCGACGATGTCCGGCCGCAGCTTTTTCATGACCTCCCTGAACTCGAGCCATACCCTGTGAGAATCGTCTTCCAGGGATTTAATGAACAGCCCGTGGTTGTTTATTCTCCGCCTGTTGGTCAGTATCGGCGGTTTTTGGGTTTCCAGTTCGGCGTTGTAAATACGGGTCTCAAAGCCCGCCCGGTTCGTTATGGCCGCGAGGTAGCCCAGGCCCAGGGGGAAATAATTCACCTCGTTGTCGCAGAGGCGGTTGACCGGCGGATTTACCAAAAGAATTTTCATTAAAAATTTCTCCTCCCGACGCATTTAAAATTCAGCGGCTGAATTTTAAGATGGTTTCCAGATTTTTTTTGAGCAGCGGCGCGGCCGCGTAAAATGAGTATTTTTTTACGGCCCTGTCCCGCGCGTTTTTGCCCAGCTCCCGCCGCAAGTCCGGGTTGTCCAGCAAAGTCGTCAGGTTTTTCAGCCAGGCGTCCGGGGAATCCGGAAGGAACCCGGTCCTGCCGTCCTCGGTGAGTTCCCTGTTTATTTCCACCGGGGAGGCCAGCGACGGTATCCCCATCGCCATATACTGCAGCAATTTATAGCCGCCCTTGCCGCGGGTCCATTCGTTGTCGGCAAGCGGCATCAGCCCTATGTCTATTTTTGAAAGCAGCTCCACTTCGGTTTCAAGCGACCAGTTAACGCTGTATTGCCCGAAATCCCCGAGGTCCGGGGAGGTGGCGCCTATGAACAGGAATTTCGTTTCGGGACGAAGCTTGCGCAGTTCGTCCAGGACGCCGAGCAGCCTCTTCAGGTAGCAGGTGGTGGCGGGGTGGCCGATCCAGCCCACGCACACGGGGCCGGTCGTCCCGGCCGGCCTGTACCTGTCGGTGTCTATGGGGCCGGTTATCTTCAGGATATTATTATTAAACCTGCCGGCGAAAGCGGCGGCCGCGTCGTTTTCAAGGACCACCAGGGAGCTCGCCCGCACGGCATTTTCAAAAGGGCGCAGCTGGCGGCGGTCTGTCTCCGCTGAGAATTCGTCTATGTAGATGGCGTCGTCAAAGTCAAAAACCATCTTCTTCCCGCACAGGCGGATCAGGTTAAGGAAGAAAGCCGGAAGCAAAACCTTCTGGATGAAAAAGATGTCGCAGAAAGGCAGAAACAGGAGCAACCGCAGATACGCCGCAAGATGGTTCTTCGCCCCCGCCAGCTTCCCTATAAGGGGCTTCCAGCGCCAGGGCGACGGCCTGTCGTAAACGACTATCCTGCAGCTTATGCCGTAATTGACCAGATGCGGGATATATTGGAAGGCCCGCGTGCGGCTGCTGGCCATGGTCTCGTCGCCTACGGTCAGGAAAAGTATTTTCATGTTATTTGACAACCCGAAGCTTCACGGTGATGGAATGCACGACGTTCCACAGAAAGCGCCTGGCAAAAAGCAGCGCCGGGTAGGTTATGGGCCAGAGGAAGAACAGTTTCCTGCCGGCGAACAGGTCGAAGGGCGGGAGATAATCGTATTGCACTTCCAGCAGCCTGAAATCGGTGTTGATGCCGTAGTCGGACCCGTACCACTTTTTAGTGGTGAAATATTGGAACATTTCCGGCACGATGATTGCTTTATGAGTGGGGTCTTTATACTGGGTCACCGACTGATAATACGGGATGCGGAATTCCACCAGGGCGCCGTTCCTGCAGATCCTGTAGAGCTCCTTGAACAGGAAAATAGTGTCGGAGACGTGCTCAAAAAGAAAATTGGACCAGACCGCGTCAACGCTGTTGTCTTCGAAGGGAAGGCCCTTTTCGATATCGCAGACAATGTCCACGCCCTCCAGTTTCACCGAGTCGACCCCTATGTGGCCGGGGCGTTTGCGGGCGCCGCAGCCGAGATCGAGAAATATTTTGCCTTTATCAGCCCCTCCGGGGATAAGTTTCTTCAGGTTGTCCGTCGAATATCTGTTCATGGTTTTTTTAGTCTCTTCCCGTTCCGTCAGTCCTCATAATCGGAAAACAAATCCGCCGCCTGCTTCCTGACAGCGTGGTTGTAAAAACTTTTCAGCCGCTGGCCCTGGATGACAAAAAATGCGTCCGCCTGGAATTTATAATTGGAGTTCCTTGTCCGCCATTTGGCGAGTTTGACCAGCAGAATGTTTTCAAAGACAAGCCTGAAGAGCTTTTTCAGGATATTGTTCAACAGGCCGATCTCGAAAGCCTCGTGCTTTATGCCGGTAGAATAGGGAAAGTAGTAAAAATAGAAATACCGTATCTGTTTCCGGTGCGAGCTCTTTATCCACGGGGCCTTGAATTTCCGCAGTGTGTGCTGGGACCATTCCTCGAGGCCCTTAGGCTCTTTCATGCCCGTTTCCAGCGCCTTGGCATACAAAGGGGTGGCGGGGTATGGCGTGTAATAAAACAGGCGAAACCGAAGATCGGGATCTATGTCGCGGCATTTCAACAGCATTTCCATGGTCATGTAAATATCTTCCGAAGAGGTGCCGGGTAAACATGCCATCGTGGAAAGGAAAGACCTGATGCCTATGGCCTTCATCTTTTTTACGTATTCCAGCGTCTGGGCGACCGTAGCCTTTTTGTCTATCAGTTCCAGCACTTCATCCGAGCCCGATTCCGCGCCGATATAAAGCTGCCGGCAGCCGGAGTCTTTGATCAGTTTTAAAGCCGCGTCGTCGTAATGTTTGAGAAGCAGTCCGACATGGGCGCCGGCATCCCAGGCTATTTTATACGGCTTATTGATCAGTTTTTCGCAGAATTCCCGGACCCGCCTGCTGGAGACGAAAAAATTGTCGTCGTCAAATATTATTGCGTTGATCCGGTGCTTGTCCACCAGGTAGTCTATTTCCTCCAGGACCAGATCCAGGTCCCTGTAGAAAGTGCGGCATTTGTATACGCTGGCGACCGCGCAGAACCCGCACTTAAAAGGACAGCCCAGGCTCATGATTATGCCTATGGAGCGGTCGCCCCAGGGCTGTTTGAAAATATATTTTTCCACATCTATAGCGTCGTAGGAAAGCCTGAGCTTTTCAAGAACGCCGGTCAGTTCCCGGTCGGGATTGTGAAAAAGCTCCCCGTTCAGCTTATAGGATATTCCCTTTACTTCCGACAGGGGCTTCCCGCCGGAAAGGGCGTGCAGGAGCTCACGAAACGTTTCTTCGCCCGGCCCCCTGACCACTATGTCCACCAGCGGATGCTTCAAAGTCTGTTCCGGCAGGGAAGACGGGTGCCACCCGCCCCAGATCACGGGCGTGCGGGGGAATTTCGCCTTTAACAGGGCGGCGATCTTGAGGCCGTTGGCTATCTGTATGCCGGTAAATGAGCTTATGCCGAAGCAGAGGACGTCATTACCGAGGCTGTTTATAAAGGCCGGGATGTCCGGAGCGGTCCTTTCGTCAACGATCCTGATCCTGAAGTCCTCCCCTTTCAAATAACCGTGCAAATGCAGAAGGGAGAGCGGGACCCTTCCCGCCATTTCGACTCCGGGCCAGGGCCTCGGAAAAAATAATATTACCTGGTCCATAAAGCGAACCTGCTCAAAAGATGGTCCTTGAAAAGCGTCCAGATAGAGTCCGCCTCTTCCAGGGAGAGGACCGTCTTGCTTATAATAAAATACAAAATAAAGCCTGTGGCGCAAAATACGGCCGAGACCGGCGCTCCGCCGCCCGTTAAGCGCGTCAAAGGGTAGATCAGGCACGCCGCCGCCAGGGCCGCCGCCGAGCTTTTAAGGAAGAAGCTCGACATGGGAGGCCAGTTTCCGCCGAGCTTTTTCCTGAGGACGAGCGTCGTGGTTAGGATAGCACAGTTGTAGTAAAGCGCGTAGGCGGCCGGGATGGCCAGGTAGCCTAACGGCTTTATGAGTAAAAAGCAGAACATGGTGTACAAGAGCATCAGCACGACGCTCAGGAAAGAGATAAGCTTTGTCTCCTGGATGGAATAATAAGCCTGAGCGACCGGCGCCCCGGCCGCGGCGGCGGACAGCGACAGCAGGTAGATCACGAAAGCGTAATAAACGGCGGTCGTGTCTGCCGGGGTAAACGCGCGCCTTTCAAAGATCAGCTGTATGACCGGCCTGCCGTATATCCCCAGCAGGACGACTATAGGGACGCTCAGGAAAAAAAGCATCCGCACCCCTTTTGAAAGCACCCCTTTCAGCGCGTCCAGGTTATGCGCCGCCGCGTAGCGCGACATGGCAGGGAAGATGGAGACGGAAATCCCCGAGACTATTATGAGAAGTATGGCTCCGATCAATTTACCTGCGTAGCCTATATGGGAGAGGCTCCCGCTCGGCAGGCTTGAGAGAAAGAAGGCGTCGACCATCGGAGTGGCCTTGTATATCAGCATGCCCAGGACCAGGGGCGTCATGAGCTTCACTATCTTTATCACTCCGGGATGTTTGTAATCCAGGACGAAAGAGTATCGGAACTCCCCGCTCCTCGCGAAGCCGAGGATCAGCAGCGAAGCCTGAACAATGGAGGAGGTCAGCATCGCCAGGACTATGCTTTTTGTGCTCAAGTTCGCGTGGAAGGCCAGGACATAGGCCATGGTCAGCACGGGGCTTATGACCTTATTCAATGACGGGATGACAAATCTCTGGTTTGAATAATAGACGCTTGCCAGCAGCTCGTTTATGGCGGTGAAAATTATCACCGGGAGCAGCCATCTCAGCAATTCCGCCGACCGCGCCAGCTTGTCTTCGCTGAAACCCGGCGCGATGGTGTTCATGATGGGGCGGGCAAGAACGAGGCCTATAACGCACACCGCCAGGGCCGCCAGCGTGTTCAGGTTGATGAAGCTGCTGACCACTTTCCAGATCTCGGACGGCTCTTTTTCCCTGTATTCCGCAAAAACCGGAATGAAAGTGAAGTTCAAAGAGCCGGAAAGGATGTTCGTTATGAAGAAGGGGAGAGTGGTCGCGGCCAGAAAAACATCCATATCCTTTCCGGCCCCGAAATGGGCCGCGATTATGACGTGGCTCAGGAAGGAGAGCCCCAGTCCGAGCAGCGTGAAAACCGTGACTATCAGGGAGGATCTGGCGATTTTGCTCACTTAATAAAATCCAGGACCGAACTTGTTATTAGTTCCGTTTCTTCCCGCTTCAGGTCCGGGAAAAGCGGCAAGGTCAGCAGTTTTTTCCAGACCGCTCCGGCAACGGGAGTGGCTCCGCGGAACTTCTTGTACATGTCATAGTTATTGTTCGGGATATAGTGCACTCCGGTAGAAATTCCTTTCTGCTTGAGGCAGGCGTTCAGGCCGTCCCTGTCTTCCGTTTTTATCACGTAGTTATGGCAGGCCGGGCGGGTCATATAATCCTTGACCACGGGGAGGCCTATCTTTTTCCGGGAGGAGAACGCGTCTGTGTACATCTTCGAGATCTCGGCGCGCCTGCGGTTCATCCCGTCCAGTTTTTCCAGCTGGACCAGCCCTATGGCCGCCGTTATATCGTTCATGTGGTATTTGTAGCCCAGCTCTTCGATATTGTAATACCAGGAATATTCCTTGGTACTTTTGTCCTCGCGGCTCCAGGTATCCTTGGAGATGCCGACCCAGCGGAGCTTCATCAGTCTCGCGTATACCGCGGGGTCGTCGGTGGTGACCATGCCGCCGTCGCCGGTGGACAGGTTTTTGACCGCGTGGAAGCTGTAGCAGCCGATGTCCCCTATGGCCCCGAGCTTCCCGAGCCTGTGTTCCCCGCCGCAGGCGTGGGCCGCGTCCTCCACGACCCTGAGGTTGTGGCGCTTCGCTATTTCCAGGACCCTGTCCATGTCCACCGCGTAACCGCCGTAATGGACGACCGCTATGGCTTTTGTTTTCTCCGTCACGAGGGCTTCTATCTTGCCGGCGTCCATGTTCAAAGTGTCCGGCTCGATATCGCAAAATACCGGTTCCGCGTTAGTGTAGAGGATGGCGTGGTTCGTGGAGACGAAGGTCATCGGGGTGGTGATGACCTCCCCGCCTTCCACTTCCATAACCGTCATCGCGAGATGGAGGGCGGCGGTGGCGGAATTCATCGCCACCGCGTATTTGCACCCCATATAGGCGGCGAACTTCTCCTCAAATTCCCTGGTTTTCGGCCCCAGGCCTATCCAGCCGCTTTTTAAAACTTCGCCGACCGCCTTTATCTCGGCCTCGCCCATGCAGGGTCTGAATACGGGTATCATAGAGCCTCCTGTAAAATCATTTCGGAACGGCAAGCCTTTTGCTCAACTTTCTATTATTATAGCTAAAAATCCGTATTTCCAGTTTGAATTATTCGCCGGCGCAAGTAAGTGTTGAGTAGGACGGTCCTATTTTGGCACAATGTAATGTAATGAAACGATAGTTTTAACGGATTTGTGATACGCGTGGAAGGAGTTTATGATTCTTAAAAAACTCGTGGAGTCTTTCATAGGCAGCAAAAGCGAAAGGGATCTGAAGAAGATATATCCCATGGTGGACCTGATAAACGCCTTTGAAGAGGAGCTCTCAAAACTCCCGGACGACCGGCTCCGCGCCAAGACCGCTGAGTTTAAAGAGCGCCTGGCCGGGGGCGGGGCCCTGGACGAGCTCCTGCCCGAGGCTTTTGCGGCCGTGCGGGAGGCCGCCAAACGCGCCATAAAGATGCGCCACTACGACGTGCAGCTGGTCGGCGGCATAATCCTGCACCGGGGCAAGATCGCCGAGATGCGCACCGGCGAAGGCAAGACCCTGGTGGCCACGCTGGCCGCTTACCTGAACGCTTTGTCCGGCAAGGGCGTGCACATAGTCACCGTCAACGATTACCTGGCCAGGCGCGACCGCTACTGGATGGGGCCCGTCCACGAGTTTCTGGGGCAGACCGTCGGCTTCGTGCAGCACGACATGCAAAACGTTGAGCGCCGGAGCATGTATGACTGCGACATCACCTACGTGACCAACAACGAGATCGGCTTCGACTACCTGCGCGACAACATGGTCATGGACAAGTCCGAGCGCGTCATGCGCGAGCGCAATTACGCCATCGTGGACGAAGTGGATTCCATCCTGATAGACGAGGCCCGCACCCCGCTGATCATCTCCGGCCCGGCGGAAGAATCCACCGACAAGTATTACATCGTCAACCGCATCATCCCGCTTTTAAACGTCCGCTTCATCACCGAAAAAGAGGAGGTCAACGCCAAGCGCAACGAGGAAGACCTGGGCAAGGGCTATGACGCCGTCATAGACGAGAAAAACCACACAGTCGTTCTGACCGAGGACGGCGTGAAGAAGGCCGAGCATGTTTTAAGCGTCGGCAATATCTACGACGACGTGGGCGCCGAATGGGCGCACCACCTGAACCAGGCGCTGCGGGCCCATCACCTGTTCAAAAAAGACGTGGCGTACGTGGTGAAAGACGGCGAGATAATCATCGTGGACGAATTCACCGGCCGCCTTATGCCGGGCCGCAGGTGGTCCGACGGCCTGCACCAGGCCATAGAGGCCAAGGAGAGCATGCGCATAAAGGAGGAGAATCAGACGCTGGCCACCATCACCTTCCAGAACTATTTCAAGCTTTACGGCAAGCTGGCCGGCATGACCGGCACCGCCATGACCGAAGCGGACGAATTCTGGGCCATCTACAAGCTGGACTCCGTGGAGATACCGCCGGACCGCGTCTGCGTGAGGGAGGATTTCCCGGACCGCATCTACCGGACCGAGCGCGAGAAGAACAACGCCGTCGTGATGGAGATAGAGGAGCGCTGGAAGAAGGGCCAGCCGCTGCTGGTCGGCACCCGCTCCATAGAAAAATCGGAAAAATTTTCCGCCATGCTCCGCAATAAGGGCATACCGCACCAGGTGCTGAACGCCAAATACCACGAGATGGAGGCCCAGATCATAGCGCAGGCCGGCAGCAAAAACCAGGTGACCATCGCCACCAATATGGCCGGCCGCGGCACGGACATTGTCCTCGGCGGCAATCCCCCCGACGAGGAGAAGCAGAAACACGTGGTGGGCGTCGGCGGCCTTACCGTGATGGGCACCGAGCGCCACGAGTCCCGCCGCATAGACAACCAGCTCCGCGGCCGCTGCGCCCGCCAGGGCGACCCCGGCAGTTCGGTCTTCTACGTGTCGCTTGAAGACGAGCTGATGCGCCTGTTCGGCTCGGAGAAGATCTCCGTGATCATGGAGAAGCTCGGCATGGAAGAGGGCGAGGTCATAGAATCCGTGCTGGTAAGCCGCCAGATCGCGGGCGCGCAGAAAAGAGTGGAGGGCATGAACTTCGACGCCCGCAAGCAGCTGCTGGACTACGATAACGTGATGAACAAACAGCGGCTGGCCATATATGAAGTGCGCAATATCATCCTGGACGGCGCCGAGGTCACGGACCGCATAAAGCAGATGGTACAGGAGGCCGCCGAGGAGCAGCTGGCGCTTTGCGCGCCGGCCGAGCAGTCCTCGCAGCTCTGGAACCTCGAAAACCTCAATCTCTACCTGAAAAAGACCTTCGGCTTCTCGCTGGCTTATTCCAAAGAGCAGCTCCACAACATGCCGCATGACGCGATTAAAAAAGACGTCTTTGAAAAAGCCCTGGCGGCTTATGAGGCCCGGTTCGGGGAATTTTCGGAGAGGGGCGTGGACTTTAACGAAATGCAGCGGGTGCTGCTGCTGCAGATAATAGACCATATCTGGAAGAACCATCTGTACGAACTTGACCACCTTAAAAAAGGCGTGGGCCTGCGCGCTTACGGCCAGAAGGACCCGCTGATAGAATACCAGAGGGAATCCTACGCGATGTTCGAGAAGATGCTGTCCCGGGTTCGCGACCAGATGGTGGAATACGTTTTCAGGATACAACTGCCCCCGGTGGCGGCGGCGCGCCCCAGGGTCGCCCAGCCCGAGGCCGGCCAACAGGGAAAACCGGCCGAAAAAAAACCGCAGGAAAAATACGCCAATCTCAAGGTGGGAAGGAACGCCCCCTGTCCCTGCGGCTCGGGCAAGAAATACAAGAAATGCCACGGGAAGTAGCAAAAAGAGCGAAGCTCCTTTTGCTGTAACCAGTAACCGGTGACCAGTAACCGGTAACCGGTGAAGAGCGGCGGATAAAATGAGAAATCCAAAAGGGATTTGTTCCTTTTTCTCTTCACTGATTACTGATTACCGGTTACCGATTACTATGTTGCTTCCCGTTTTTACCTCCCTGCTGCTTATCCTCAGCTATCCCAAATTCAGCCAGGGCTGGCTGGCGTGGTTCGCGCTGGCGCCGCTTACCGTGGCCATCTGGAAAGCGAAAGATCTTAAAACGGCCCTGCTTGCCGGCTTCGCCGCCGGGTTCTTTTTTTACCTGGGCATTTTATACTGGATCTATCCCACCATGCGCGCCGGCGGGGTGAACGTCCCCGTTTCGCTGGCGGGCTGGGCGGCCTTAAGCCTTACCCTTTCCGTTGAATTGGCGGCCGTTTCGGTTTTCGGCTTTTACCTTAGGAAATCCGGGCGCGCCGCCTGGCCGTACGTGTTCGCCGCCGGGTGGGCGCTGATGGAATGGCTTAAAATACTGGTTACCATTAAAGGCGTCTGGTTCCCGTGGTTCATGCTGGGTTATACGCAGTGGCGGTACCCGGAAATGATACAGGTCGTTTCCGTGACCGGCGTTTACGGCCTGAGCTTCGCCGTTTGTTTCAGCGGCGCGCTGCTCGGCTGCGCGCTTATGCGCGAAGGCGGCGTATTGAAGAAGGCGTACGGCTTTCTCCCGGCGCTGATCCTTATCGCGGGGCTGTTCGCTTTCGGGAACGGCGAGCTTAAAAAAGCCGGCGAAGCGAAGCTCAAAGGACACGCGGCTTTTTCAATGCTTCAGCCAAGCATAGAGCTTTACCAGAAATGGGACGAGCGCTACGTGCGCTCTATAGAAGAGCGGATAGAGCGGCTTTTGGAGCATACCGGCGCCTGCCCGCCAAGAGCCCAACCAACGCCGGTTTGGGAATTTGGCAGGCGGGCGGCTAAAATAATAGTCTGGCCGGAAAACGCGCTGCCCGGCTGGATAGACGAGCCCGAATGCCGTGACTGGCTGAAAAAAGTTTCGGCAGGGACCGGGACATTCCATATCGTAGGCTCCGTCTCGCAGGGCGACGGAAAACACGTGGCCGCTTTCCTGCTGGACGAAAAGGGCGGCATAACCGCTTCCTATTACAAGAGGCGGCTGGTGCCGTTCGGCGAATACGTCCCGCTCAGGGAATTGCTGGGCAGATACATAGGCGTCGTCAGCGAACTGGGAGAGTTTGAGGAAGGGACGCCTGAACAGAAAATCTTTGAAGCGGACGGCGTGAAAATCGGGAGCGGCATTTGTTACGAATCGGTTTTTCCGTACCTGGCCAGGGGTGACGTTTTAAGAGGCGCGGACATACTGGTCAATATCACCAACGACGGCTGGTACCTGGACACGGCCGCGCCTTACCAGCATTTCCTGGCGAACATCTTCCGCGCGGCGGAGAACCGCAGGCCGCTTGTAAGGGCCGCCAACAACGGCATCTCCGCGCTGATAGACCCGTGGGGCCGCGTTTCCGCCAGTACAGAGCTGAACGAATACACCGTGCTGAACGTCCAGGCGCCTTTGTATGAAGCTCCCGGAAAGACTTTTTACGGCGAACACGGCGACTGGTTCTGCTGGCTCTGCCTGCTTGCCGCCGGCGCCTTCCTGACCGCGCTAATTTTTATTTAGTTAGCCCTGAATAACTAAGGGCTAACTATGATTGCGATGATTTTAAAAACGATGACAGCGATACTTCATTGGGAAGGTTCATCATCGTAATTGTTTTCTGTTAGTAACTACTCAGCCACTAAGACACCAAGGCACAAAGAAAGTTATGGAATACAAACCTCTTTCGGTTTGTTGTCTGATTTCCTTCGTGACTTTGTGGCTGAGTAGTTACTTTTGTTATCACTGTAATCATTAGTTGCGACTTTTTACAGGAGTAACTAGCTAATTATGCCGTTTAAAATGGTTTTTTCAAAAAAATACACGGTGAAACTGCGCGCCCATGTGTTCAGGGCGGATAAGTTCGCCGCCGCGCTTAAGCTCCTTTTAAAAAGCAACATAATAAAGCCGGAGGACATCGCGGAGCCGCCGCGCCCCTCCCGCCGGGACCTGGAGCTTGCGCATACGCGGCGCTGGACCGATAAACTGCTGAAAAGCCGCCTGACTGCGGAAGACGAAGCTCTTGCCGAAATTAAAGCCTCAAAAGAAGTCGTCGAGGCCCATATAATGAATGTCGGCGGCACCGTGCTGGCGGCGCGCCTGGCCCTGGAAACCGGGCTCGGCATAAACTGCGGCGGCGGCGCGCATCACGCTTTCGCGGACCACGGCGAAGGGTTCTGCCTTTTAAACGATATCGCGGTGGCCGTCAGGAAAATGCAAAAAGAAAAAAAGATAAAAAAAGCGCTGATAATAGACCTGGACGCGCACCAGGGCAACGGCACCGCGGCGATCTTCAAAAAAGACAAACGGGTTTTTACTTTTTCAATGCATCAGGAGGCTCTCTATCCTGAAGTGAAGGAGAAAAGCTCGCTGGACGTGGAATTGCGCCGCGGGACGGGCGACCGGCGGTACCTGAAAGCGCTTAAGGAGCATCTGCCCGGAGTTTTTAAAAGGTCCGCTCCGGACCTGGTCGTCTATAACGCGGGGGTTGATGTTTACAGGGGGGACAGGCTCGGCGGGCTAAAGCTGACCGCGGCCGGGGTGCGAAAAAGGGATGAAATGGTTTTCGCGGAATGCTTTAAAAGAAATATCCCGGCGGTCCTGGTTCTAAGCGGCGGTTACGCTGCCGGGTCCGGCGATACCGCGCGCTTGCACGCCAATACCATGAAGGCGGCGATTAGGCTATTAGGCAAGTAGGCAATTAGGAAAAACCAGGAGCCTAGTGTAGTGAGTCCAACGCTTCTTTTACAATGGTTTGTGTAGCCGTCCGCCTAAGGCGGACGTGTTCTACGCCGAGCATACGCAGGCTTCCGCCAAACAACACGGCGGATCCGCCTATGGCGGAAAAGCCTGCGCCGAAGAAGTCGGGAACTGTAAAGGAATTTATAACTCACTCCGCTAGTAGTCTAGTTGCCGGGTTGACATTTATCATAGGCCCTTTGGCCTAGTATGGCATAGGCCCTTAGTACCTTGATTTTAGTCAGGAGCGGGGTAAACTTTAAGTAGGCCTTTCGGCCCCCTCTCCCGGGACCAAAGGGCCTAACACCAGGTTCAGGAGGAGTAAATGAAGAAACTCGCAGTCGCCATCATAGCAGCAGCAGCCCTCGCCTCGTCGCTCCGCGCAGAAATAAACTTTGATAATCCGAAGTTCAACCTCGCCGACGAGATCTCGGCAATGGAACTTTCTCTGCCCGGGCCGGTTGCCGTTAACGAAACCGACGATTCCAAGGCCCGCCCCGATAAAGAGTGGACCATTATGGTTTTTGTGAACGCCAAGAATAACCTTGAACGGTTCGGCCTTCTGGACATGAACGAAATGGAAATGATCGGCTCCAGCGACAAGGTGAACGTGGTAGTCGAACTGGGCCGCATAGCCGGCTACGACAGTTCGGACGGGGACTGGAAGACCTCCCGCCGCTACCTGGTAAAGAAAGACAACGACTTCAATAAAATAACCTCCCCCGTGGTTGAAGACCTGGGCAAGGTCGACATGGGCGATTATAAGCACCTTATAGAGTTCGGCAACTGGGCCAAGGCGGCCTATCCCGCCAAGAAATACGCGCTGATACTGTGGAACCACGGCTCCGGCTGGGACAAAGCCCGCGCCATCGACAAAGGCATTTCTTACGATGATGAGACCGGCAACCACATGACCACCCCGCAGCTGGGCCTGGCGCTTAAGGGCATGGGCGGAGTGAACGTTTACGGCTCCGACGCCTGCCTGATGCAGATGCCCGAAGTGGATTATGAGATAAAGGATTATGTCGAGTATATAGTCGGTTCCGAAGAGACCGAACCCGGCGACGGCTACACCTACAACCTGATGCTCGGCCCGATAATCAAGAACCCGACCATGTCCCCCGAGCAGCTCGGTAAAGTGACGGTGGACGGCTACAGCGACCATTACCAGTCCATAGGCCAGGAATCCACCCAGAGCCTGCTCAAGACCGCTGCCCTCCCCGGCTATTTAGCGGCCGTCAACGGCTTCGTCGCCGCCGCGATGGCCACTGATGAAAAGGCCCTGGTCAAGACCGCCGTCTCCAGAGCGCAGAGCTTCGCGGTATACAGCAATAAGGACCAGTGGCATTTCCTGAGCCTCTACGCGGCTTCCTCAACGAGCGCCGCCGTCAAGGCGAAGGCCCAGGCCCTGCAGGACTACCTGACGGGTTCGCTGATCGTCCATAACCGCACCAACTACTGCGACAACGCCAAGGGGCTCGCCATCTATATGCCCGGCTACAGCTTCAACACGGATTACAACGAGCTGGCCTGGGCAAAGGCCTCGCAGTGGGACGAGTTCATCAAGTGGTATATTAAATAACTTACAGTACCCTCTGATACATAGAAGGCCGGCCTGAACAGCCGGCCTTCTTTTTTCCCGAAAGTTCCGATTAAAACTTTCGGGAAGTATGAGGGATGAAAATGGGGAAGGGATGAGGGAAGGAGAGAAAAACCTTATCTTTTTTTCATCCTTCATCCTTTATCCTTAAGCCTTTAGCCTTTCTGTGTATAGGTCCTAAG
>Ga0180009_10004364_pt1 | contig 15632 bp, 15 predicted proteins | sample OS_PC_MetaG_FD_123537 | JGI IMG/M metagenome (GOLD analysis project Ga0180009, IMG submission 123537) | Groundwater microbial communities from the Aspo Hard Rock Laboratory (HRL) deep subsurface site, Sweden - OS_PC_MetaG | ecosystem: Environmental > Aquatic > Deep subsurface > Groundwater...
CGCCTCGGTGATCTTGGCCGCCGCCCGGGCGTGCAGCCCCAGGCTGTTGGCCACCAAGAGCTGGCGTTCCTGTGGTTCTTCACGGCTGGTCTCGCCTTGGATCACTGCCTTGTCCCCGTCTTGCCCCGCCGCCTGACGGCTGGCCAGGATAATCTGATAAACCTCTTCTCGGCCCAGCCCCGTGGCGCCGGCCACCTCCCTGGCCAGGGCGCTGGGTTTCAACTCCCCGGCGGCCAGGCCCTCGTCCACCAGGCGTTGCACCTCGCCAAGGTCGGCCTCCCTGGCCGGGCCAGGCCCCACCACCAGGGTTATCTCGCCCCTGAGCTTCGCAGGGTCCAGGCGCTGGGACAACTGGTCGCAGGTGGTGCGCACGATCTCTTCGTGCAGCTTGGTCAGCTCCCGGCAAACCACCACCTGGCGCTCGCCCAGCACCTCGCCCAGATCCCGGGCGGTGTCGGCCATACGGTGCGGGGCCTCGTAGGCCACCAGGGTCCAACCGCCGGACCCGGCTTGCTCCAGCAACCTCTTGCGGGCCCCGGTTTTGGCCGGCAAAAATCCCAGAAAGATGAAGGGCGCCTGCTTTATCCCGGCCACGGACAGGGCTGCGGCCAGGGCGCTGGGCCCGGCCACCGGGCTCACTCTGTGGCCCGTCTTGGCCACCTCTTGAACCACCGCCTGCCCCGGGTCGCTGAGCCCCGGGGTGCCGGCGTCGCTGATCAGAGCCACGTCCCGGCCCTCGTCCAGGGCCTCCAGCACCTTGGCCGCGGCCTGGCGGCGGTTGGCCTCCCGGCAGGAGATGAGGCGCTTGCCCGGCAGCCCCAGGTGGGCCAAGAGCTTCTTGGCCCGCGCCACGCTCTCGGCCGCCACCACCGGCGACTGCTCCAACACCCGGGCCGCCCGGGGGCTAAGGTCCTCCAGGTTGCCGATGGGCGTGGCCACTATGTGCAGGGTGGCCATGTTCACTCCCCCAGCCGGAAGGCGTCGGGCAGGTGGCGCAGTTTGGGCGGCCCGGAGCCCATCTCCACGGCCACCACGTCGAAACGGCATGGCGGGGCCGGCGGGCCCAACTCGGCCAGATAGGCCGCGGCCGCCTGTCCCAAACGCCGCTGTTTGCGCTGGTCCACCATCTCCTCGGCCCGGCCAAAGTCAGAGTTGCCCCGGGCCTTGACCTCCACGAAAACCAGAGTGGGCCCGTCCCAGGCCACCAGATCAAGCTCCCCGCCGGGGGTGCGCTTGCGCATGGCCACCACCTGGTATCCGCCCCGCTCCAAATGAGCCCGGGCCAGGGCCTCGGCCTCGCGCCCCCGGTCCACCGCCTCCCTAGCCAAGGCCCAGATCCAATTGCCGCTGGGCCACCGGGGCGTAGGAGCGCCGGTGCAGGGGGCAAGGACCGTGGTCGATAAGGGCCTGGCGGTGATCGGCGGTGCCGTAGCCCTTGTTGGCCGCGAATTTGTACTGCGGCCAAATCAGGTGCATGGCCTGCATCACCGCATCGCGCTCCACCTTGGCCAAGATGGAGGCCGCCGCCACCGCCGTGCAGGAGGCGTCGCCACCCACCACCGCCTCCTGGGGCAGATCAAGCTCCAAAACAAAGCGCCCATCCACCAGCAAAAAGTCCGGTGAGGGCGCCAGGGCGTTCACCGCCCGCCGCATGGCCAGCAAGCTGGCTCGGTGGATGTTTATGCGGTCTATCTCCTGGGGGGAGGCGCTGCCCACCGCCCAGGTCACGGCCTTTTGTTTGATGGCCGCGGCCAAGGTGCGGCGGCGATTGTGGTCCAGGCGCTTGGAGTCGTTCACGCCCTGTACGTCCCAGCGCGGCGGCAAGATCACCGCCGCGGCCACCACCGGCCCCGCCAGGGGGCCACGCCCCACCTCGTCCACCCCCGCCACCATGCGAAAGCCCGAGCGCGTCAAATAGCGCTCCCGGGCTCGGCTGGGGCCGGCGGGAGAGGCGGACATCCCTACCTCCGGGAGGCCTCCTTGATGCGAGCGGCTTTGCCCCTGAGGCCGCGGAGGTAGTAGATGCGCCCCTGGCGCACCTTGCCCCGGGTGAGCACGTCCACCCGGTCCACCACCGGCGAGTTAAGGGGGAAGATGCGCTCCACGCCCACGCCGTAGGAGAGTTTGCGCACGGTGAAGGTGGCCCCGGGTCCGTAGCCACGGCGGCGCAGCACCACGCCCTCGAAGAGCTGCAGCCGTTCCTTCTCACCCTCTTTGATTCGCACGTGGACTCTTACAGTATCGCCAGCGCGAAACTGGGGGATGTCGACCCGGACCTGTTCCCGCGCAATAAGCTCGATGGGATCCATTTGTAAAAACCTCCTGGGAAGCTTCGCCAACCGCTGATTCCGACCGGTTGCGTATTTTACCCTAAAATCCTGTCTTTGCCAGTGTCGCTCCTGGCGTGGCTTCATCTTGTTCGCCCCGAATCGCGTCCAGCAGCTCCTGGTCGGAGGGGCTAAGGCGCGCCGTTTGCAGCAGCTCCGGGCGCCGGAGCAGAGTTCGCCGCAGCGACTCCTTGCGGCGCCAGCGCTCTATGGCCGCGTGGTTGCCGCTGGTGAGCACCTCGGGCACCCCCAAGCCCCTGAATTCAGGCGGCCTGGTGTAGTGGGGGTGCTCCAGGAGCCCGTCGCTGAAGCTGTCGGCCGCCGCCGAGCCCTCTCCCCCCAAAACCCCGGGGATGAGCCGGCTCACCGCGTCCACCACCGCCAGGGCGGGCAGCTCCCCGCCGCTCAGGACGAAGTCACCCAGGGATATTTCCTGGTCCACGGCCAGTTTGCGCACCCTCTCGTCGATGCCCTCGTAGCGCCCGCAAACGATGACCAGCCGCTCCAGGCCGGCCAACTCGGCGGCCAGCGCCTGGGTCAGGGGCTGGCCCTGGGGGGCCATCAGCACGATGCGCGGCCGGGGCTTGTCCGGCAAGCTCTCCAAGGCGGCCACCAACGGCTCCACCTTCATCACCATGCCGTCACCCCCGCCGTAGGGGGCGTCGTCCACCGTGCGGTGGCGGTCGAAAGCGAAGTCGCGGATATTGGTCAACCGCACCTGGATGAGCCCCGCCTTCTGGGCCCGCCCCAGGATCGAGGCCTTGAGATAAGCCTCGCACGCCTCGGGCAGGAGGGTGAGGATATCGAAAATCACCCTTACTCCTCCCAGCCCTGGGACTCCAGGAGGCCCGGCGGAGGATCGATGACCACCCGCCCCTCCCGGGGGTCTATCTCGGTGACGATATGCTCGACGACCGGCACCAAAAGCTCTGCGTTTCCGGGGCCTTTCACCACCAGCAAGTCGTGGGCCCCGGCCTCCACCACCCCGGCCACCCGGCCAAGGGTCCGGCCTCCGGCGGTGCGCACCTCGGCCCCCTTGAGCTGGAACCAGTAATATTCGTCCTCGCCCAGGGGGTCCAGGTCTTCGGTGCGCAGGTAGACCCAGGCTCCGCCCAATAGGGCGGCATCCTCCCGGGTGACGACATCCTCAAGGCGCAACAGGAGGCGGCCGCCATGGCGGCGCGCCCCCAGTACCCTCAGCGGCTTGGCCGCGCCGGGTTCGGGCCCGGCGTATATGACCTCGGCGCGCTGGAATATGCTGTCGTCCCGGGCGAAAGAGGTGAGCTTGACCTCGCCCTTGGTCCCGAAGGCCCCCGCCGCCCGACCCATCAAAACCAGGTCGGTATGGCCCATGCCTACTCGATAATCTCCAGCACCGAGCGTTTGCGAATCTTGGTGGAAGCGGCGCTCAAAATGGTGCGCATGGCCCGGGCGGTGCGGCCCTGTTTGCCGATGACCTTGCCCAGATCCTCTTTGGCCACCTTGAGCTCTAACACCGAAGTCTGTTCCCCCTCGATCTCGTTTACTGAAACCTGATCCGGGTTGTCCACCAGAGCTTGGGCGATATACCTGATGAGCTCCTTCATGAAGCACCTCCACCGTCGCGAGAGAGCATGATCACATCTACCGCTTCAGGGGACCGCGGCCCTGCTCAGGATTGAGCCGCGGCAGCCTCTCCCTCACCGGCCTGGGTCAACAGACCCTGAGCCTTGAGCAAGTTGAAAACGGTGTCCGAGGGGGTAGCGCCCCTATCCAGCCATTTTTGAAGGAGCGCGCCGTCCACCTTGACCTGGGCGGGGTTCTGAAGGGGATCATAAGTGCCCAGGACTTCAAGGAACTTACCGTCGCGCGGCGACTGGGAGTCGGCGGCCACGATACGGTAGAAGGGTTTCTTCTTGGCGCCCTTGCGGGTAAGTCTGATTCTCACTGCCATGATTGTTCTTTCCGCCTATCTCTCTATTATCAACGCGAGAGTGTCTCGCTGTCTACTGCATGGCCCCCATGAGGCGAGCCAGTTGTTTACGTTTGCCGCCGCCCATCTTGGCCATGCCCTTCATCATCTTGCGGGCCTGGGTGAAGTTCTTGAGCAGCCGGTTAACCTCGGCCACCGAGGTGCCCGAGCCCCGGGCAATGCGCTTGCGCCGGGAAGAGTTAATGATCTGGTGGTTGCTTCGCTCCAAAAGGGTCATGGAATTGATTATGGCCTCGGTGCGCTTCAGCTCCTTCTCGTCGGGCTGCATGTTCTTTAGCCCCTTGAGCTTGCCCGCCCCGGGCAGCATGGCCAACAAGCCATCCAGGGAGCCCAGCTTTTTCAGCTGCTGCAACTGGTCCTTGAAGTCCTCCAAGGTGAAATTGTCGGTGGCCATTTTCTTGGCCATGGCCTCGGCCTGCTCGGCCTCGAAGGCCTCGCCCGCCTTTTCCACCAAGGTGAGCACGTCGCCCATGCCCAGTATGCGCCCCGCCAGGCGATCCGGGTGAAAGGATTCGATGGCGTCGAGCTTTTCGCCCACGCCCACCAGCTTGATGGGCACCTGGGTCACCGCCCGGATGGACAGGGCGGCCCCGCCCCTGGCGTCGCCCTCCACCTTGGTTAGCACCACTCCGGTGAGTCCCAACTGCTCGTGGAAGGCCTGGGCAACGTTCACCGCGTCCTGGCCGGTCATGGCGTCGGCCACCAGGAGCACCTCCTTGGGGTGCAGGCGGCTCTGGATTCTCTCCAGCTGGGCCATGAGTTCGGTGTCCACGTGCAAACGGCCGGCGGTGTCCAGGATGATGACGTCGCAGCCGGCCCGGGAAGCCCCGGACAAGGACTGCACGCATATCTCCACCGGGTCCTGGGCCGGATCGCTGTCGAACACCGGCACCTGGATCTGTGCCCCCAGCTTCTTGAGCTGCTCGATGGCCGCCGGGCGTTGGGTGTCGGCGGGCACCAGATAGGGGTTGCGGCCCTTCTTCTTGAGCATCAGGGCCAGCTTGCCGCTGGTGGTGGTCTTGCCCGAGCCTTGCAGGCCCACCATCATGAACACGTGGGGCGCCTTGCCCCCCAAGTCCAAGGGCTCGGCCTCGCCGCCCATGAGGGCGCACAGCTCGTCGCGCACGATCTTGATGACCTGCTGGGCCGGGGTGAGGCTCTTCATCACCTCTTGGCCAACGGCGCGGTCCTTGATGCGGGCTATGAACTCCTTGGCCACCTTGTAGTTGACGTCGGCTTCCAAGAGGGCCAGGCGCACCTCTCTCAGGGCCTCGGAGATGTTTTTCTCCGAGAGCTTGCCGTGGCCCTTGAGACTCTTGAAAGTCAGGGCCAGCCGATCGCTCAGGTGGTCAAACATGGCTCGGGATCGTTGCCTCTAAAGTAAAGCCCACACCATTCCCGCCCCCCGTGCGGCCAAGGCGGGCAAAGTAGCGATTATAGGGTACCGCCCAGCTTACGTCAACCAAAGTACCAAGGTTTTTTAAGCTCTTAGTTGCACTTGAACGATCATACCACCCCGAGCCGCTAGGGTTCAATGACCATAATGCCTCCTTGCGGGGGGCTGGATTGAAAGGGCGGGGCCGGGTATAAAGTAACTTATGTCCATGAACGAACTATTGACCATTGATATCGGCGGCGGCACCCAGGACGTTCTGCTGTGGCGCCAAGCCCAAAACCTGGAAAACGCGGTGAAGCTGGTCTTGCCCGCCCCCACCCAGGTGGCGGCCGCCCGCATCCGCCGGGCCACCGGCCAGGACCGCCACGTGTATTTGCACGGCTGGCTCATGGGTGGAGGGGCGGTGCACCGGGCGGTGGATGAGCACCTGGCCGCCGGGCTACAGGTATACGCCACGCCCGCGGCCGCGGCCACCTTTGCCGACGACCCCGAAAGAGTCTCGGCCATGGGGGTGGTTATTTGCCAGGAGCCGCCCGAGGGCGCCCTGGCCGTGCCCATGGGCGACCTGAACCTGGAGGAGTTGACCCACGCCTGCGCCCGCTTCGAGGTGGGTTTGCCCTCCCAGCTGGCCCTGGCGGTGTGCGACCATGGCTACAGCCCCGGGTATTCCAACCGCAAGTTCCGCTTTGACCAGTGGCGCGTCTTCCTGGAGGCCGGTGGAGAGCTGGGCCGCTTGATCTTCGACCAGCCACCCCCGGCCATGACCCGCCTGGCCGCCCTGGCCAGTCAGGCACCGGGATGCCTGCTCATGGACACCGCCGCCGCCGCGGCCTGGGGAGCCCTGCAAGATCCGTCCGTGGCCCAGATGGCCCAGGGCGAGGGGGTGTGCATAGTCAACCTGGGCAACATGCATACCGTGGCGTTCTTGGTGCGAGGCTCCCAGGTGCTGGGCATATACGAGCACCACACCCGCTGCTTGGACACCTTGAGCCTGGCCAGCCAGGTGGAGCGCTTCATTCAGGGCGTCTTGGACGAGGAAGAAGTTTTCGCCGGACACGGCCATGGGGTGGCCCGCCTACCCCAGGCTCCCCGGGGGCTGCCCGGGCCGCCGGTGATCACCGGACCCCAGCGACGCCTGGCCCAGGGCCTGGGCTGGCCAACCGCAGTGCCCCACGGCGATGTGATGTTGAGCGGCTGTTTTGGGCTGCTGGCCGCGGCCCGGAGTTGGGCCGAGGAGACCTATCCCTTGCCATCCGCCTGACATGCCGTAATAATTTGGTCTCAAGTCTCGCCACCGGGACGGAGGAAGCCAAGATTTTATTCAGGGCAACAACAGCCATGGCGTGCAAGTTGGCGGGACAATTGGCGGCTGTTTTGCTGCTGGCCTTGTGCCTGGGCGCGGCTCCGGCCCTGGCCGCGCCCCCCTTGGTGCTTGAGGGCAAGGCCTGTTACCTGCTGGCCCCCCAAATGGAGATTTTGCACGACCCCGGTGGCGGGCTCACCCTGGAGCAGGTGAGCAGCCCGCCCTGGTCCACCCGCTTCCAGACCGCCCACGACGCCCCGACCCTGAGGCTGGGCCTAAACCAGGGCTCGGTTTGGCTGCGCTTCCGCCTGCAAGAGGCCGGGCCGGCAACGGCCTATTACCTGGAGTTGGACTCCTCCCATATTCAATATATCGATGCCTACTTGGCCGAGGCTGACCCCACCGCCGGCCATAAACCCCGCTACCGCAGGTTTTTCACGGGCAGCTCCCGCCCGGTAAGCAGCCGGGCGGTGCCCTTCCGCACCTTTGTATTGCCCCTGCCGGCCAACCCGCCCCCCCAGGAATACTCCTACCTGCGCTTGGCCGCCAGCGGCACCATGACCGTGCGGCCCTACATCTGGTCCGAGGCCGGCCTGCAGGGCCGCCTTAATGGGGACAGCTACTTTTTCGGCATAATTTACGGCGTGTTGGCGGCTATGCTGCTGACCAACTTTTTCTTTTTCATCACCCTGCGCGACCCGGCCTACCTGTTTTACGTGCTTTACGTGCTCTGCATGCTTTTGTTCGAATCCTCCATATACGGCCAATGGGACCTGCTGCTCAAGCTGTCGCCGGACCTGAGCCAAAAAACCACCTGGATAGCCGGGGGGCTGGTCGCCTCCATGGCCGCCTGGTTCACCCGCTTGTTTTTGCGCACCCGCGCCCTGGCCCCGGTCATGGATAATATAATTATACTTTTCGCAGGCTTAGGCCTAGTAGTGGCGGGCTTGGGGTTGTTGGGCAGTTATGGCCTGGCAAGCCGGACCACCCACGCGTTGGGCCTGGCCGGCCCGGTTCTCGCCCTGGGAGCGGGCGTAATCGTGTGGCGCAAGGGTCTGCTCGCGGCCCGCTATTTCCTTATGGCCTGGTCGGTCATGGCGGTGGCCGTATTCACGATGGCGGTAAAGGGCCTGGGCTACCTACCCCAAGCCCTGTCCTCCACCCTCACCTTTCCCTTGGCCACTGCCATCGAGGTGGTGCTGTTGTCCCTGGCCCTGGCCGACCGGGTGCGCAGCCTGCGGCGCCAGCGGGAGGAGGCCCAGCAGAACGAGCGGCGCTTCCGCCAGATGAGCCTTACCGATGGGCTGACCCAGCTCTACAACAAACGCTTTCTGGACAGCCGCTTGCGAAGCGAGGTGGACCACGCCGCACGCTCGGGCCAACCGCTGTCTGTGCTGATGTTGGACGTGGACCTCCTAAAGGAGTTCAACGACAGGTATGGCCACGCCGCCGGCGACCTGGTGTTGACCACCGTGGCCCAGGTGATGCGCCAAAGCCTGCGCACCAGCGACTTCCCCTGCCGCTCCGGAGGCGACGAATTCGTGGTGATAATGCCCGAAACCAACCTGGAACAGGCCCTCTGGGCCGCCGAGCGCATCCGAACCGACCTTTCCGGGCAAATACTTCAAGTGGGCCCGGGAGACGAGGCCCGGGCCAGCCTGAGCGCCGGCGCCGCCCAATACCAGGGCGAAGAAACCCCTGACCAACTTCTGAACCGGGCCGACCAGGCCATGTACCAGGCCAAGCAGACGAGCCAGAACCGGGCGCGCCCAGCCAAGGCGGCCTCTTAGCCCGGCCCGGGCGGCAAGGGCAATCCCCGGTAATTATGAATATCGAGGCTAACACTTGCGGCGCGGCCCCCTCTCGGGATAAATCTGAACCATGACCATGACCACCCAACAGGCGTCCGGGCGCATCGCGGAGTTGTCGGCCCGGCTGCGCCGCCTCAACCGCCTCTATTACAACCAAGGCGTCAGCGAGGTGGCCGATGCGGTTTACGACCGCATGCTGGCCCAGTTGCAAGACCTGGAGCGCGAGTTCCCCTCCCTGGCCCTGCCCGACTCGCCCACCCAGAGCGTGGGCGCGCCGGTTCAGAGCAGCTTCGCCCCGGTGACCCACTTCCAGCCCATGCTCAGTATCGAGTCCAAGGTGGAGTTCGTGGTGGTCACTGACCTGTTCAAGCGCCTGGAGCAGGCCGGGCGGGCCGACGCGGAGATGTTGGCCCAGCCCAAGATCGACGGGCTGTCGGTGGAGCTTGTCTACCGCCAGGGGCTTTTCAGCGTGGGCTCCACCCGGGGCGACGGGGCCGTGGGCGAGGACATCACCCCCAACCTGCGCACCCTGGCCGACATACCCGGCCATATTCCCGACGCCCCGGAGCGGGTGGTGGTGCGCGGCGAGGTTTACATGGACCGGGAGGGCTTCTTGGAGCTGAACCGGGGCCTGGTGGAGCGGGGCGGCGAGGGGTTCGCCAACCCCCGCAACGCCGCCGCGGGCAGCCTGCGCCAACTGGACCCCTCGGTAACCGCCACCCGGCCGCTGAGGTTTTTCCCCTTCGAACTGAGCAACGCCGGCGAGTTGGGCCTGGCCAACGACTGGGACGCTTTGAAGCAGCTGGTGGCCTGGGGCTTCCCGGCCTATCCCAATGACCAGAAACTGGATCGCGGCCCCGAGTTCATAAAAGAGTTCCACGCCGGTTATGAGCTGAAACGCGACGAGCTTCCCTTTGAGATAGACGGGGTGGTGGTCAAGGTGAACGACCTGGCCCTGCGCAGAGAGATGGGGGCCCGCTCGCGCACCCCACGCTGGGCCGTGGCCTGGAAGTTCCCGCCCCGCCAGGAGGTGACCACGGTGCTGGGCGTGGTGGTGCAGGTGGGCCGCACCGGCAAGCTCACCCCGGTGGCCCTGATGATGCCTGTGGACGTGGGCGGGGTCACGGTGAGCCGGGCCACCTTGCACAATTTTGACATCGTAAACGCCTTGAAAGTTCGCATCAACGATAAGGTGCGCATCGAACGCGCCGGTGATGTGATCCCTAAAGTGGTGGAGGTCGTTGAAGAGGGGAACCCTCGCGGGCCAGAGATACTGCCGCCGACCGAGTGTCCGGTGTGCGGGGGCGAGGTGGTGCGTCCCCTTGTCGAGAAGGAAGGCGAGTTAGTACCTGGCGCTAACCATTACTGCGCCAACCGCCTCGGCTGTCCGGCCCAACTGGAAGGAGCCCTACAGCATTACGCCAGTCGCGGTGCCATGGACATTGAAGGGTTGGGAAAGAAAAGCGTTGTTGTGCTAAGGGAACTCGGCTTGGTTCCTGACCTACCTTCCATTTATTACCTTAAAAACCATAAAAGCGAACTCAGGAAGTTGGAAGGATGGGGAGAGTTAAGCGTAAATAATTTGATTAACGCCATCGAGGCTACCAGAGGGGCAAGCCTGGACCGGTTCATTTTTAGCCTTGGTATTCCCAACCTGGGTGACGTATCCGCCCGCTCCCTTGCCGACAACCTCGGAAGTCTTGAAAACATCATCAAAGCCGCCGAAGAGGAATATGCAAAAAACAAGCTCAGAAAATTGCCTAATATTTCTGTCGGTGTAGCCAAAAATATAATCAAATATTTCTCTACTGAACGCGGGCAAAAGGTTTTAGGAAAAAATACGGAAGAAACTATCCAATCTCAACTCATAAAAATTAGTGGAATTAAAAACAAAAAAGCCAACGGCATACTTGAGAATTTTAAATCATTACCTGAAATTCTGGCTGTGGCTAAAGAACATATCCAAAAAGAAAAGATGAAGGGGCTGTCGCTTGCTCCGGGAGAAAACATTCCATACATCGGAGAAATAGTTGCGAAAGCCATCGCCGACTTCTTCACCCAGCCGGAGACCCGCAAGGTGGCCCTGGCCCTGGCCGCCGAGGTGCGCCCCGCCGAGGTGGCGGCCGCCGGGCAAAAGCGCGATCTGCCCTGGGAGGGCAAAAGCGTGGTCTTCACCGGTGCCCTGGAAGGGCTGTCCCGGGAGGAGGCCAGCGAGATGGTGCGCTCCCTGGGGGGCAAGGTAAGCTCCAGCGTGAGCAAGAACACCAGCCTGGTGGTGGCCGGGGCCGACCCCGGCTCCAAGGCGGACAAGGCCCGGGAGCTGGGGGTGGAAATGATCGGCCTGGAGGAGTTTCGCCGCCGGGTGGAAAAGGCGGGGGCAAAAGCCGCCCCAGCCGCCCGGGACGACGTACCCGGCCCCTTGTTCGCGTTGCGGGAGGAATAATGGAGCAGGTTAGAGCCGTGGCCCTGATAAAGGGCAAGGTGCAGGGGGTATGGTTCCGGGCCTCCACCCAGCGCGAAGCCCAGGCCCTGGGCCTGGACGGCTACGTGCGCAACCTGCCGCTCAGGCGGGTGGAAGCGGTGTTCCAGGGCCCACGCCCGCTGGTGGAGCGGGCCTTGGCCTGGTGCCGCCAGGGGCCTCCCGCCGCCGAAGTGCGCGAGGTCAGCGTCAGTTGGCTGGAGCCCGACCCCGCCCTCAAGGGCTTTGAGGTGCGCTACTGAAATCGGCAGACGACAGCCGGGTGTTTACAAGCGTCCCCGGGGCGGCGATAATGCCCAGTGTCGAGGTTCGCAACCAGGAGAGAAATAATGCACCGATTTAAATGCCACCCCCGGCGCCTGGCGGGGCTTTTGATCATAGGCTTGGCTCTTTCCGCCCTGGGCTGCGGCTTCACCCAGACGGTCACCGACTACTGGCACGACCTCATGGACAGCCAGGACACCAACCTGCGCAAGCGGGTGGTGGTGGCGCCCTTCCTCAGCCGGCTGCCCGGCCTGGAGGCCCGGTCCCAGGCACTGGGCCTGGCCATCAGCCAAAGGCTGGAAAAGCAGGGGGGCATAGTGCTGGTGGATTTCAAGGACCTGCGCCAGGCGCTCACCCAGGTGAACCCCCGCATTCAAAACAGCGAGGACCGCATCGTGGCCGCGTCCCGCACCCTGGGCCTGAACACGGTGTTCAGCGGAGCGGTGGTCAACTTGGCCATGCAATACGACAAGACCGGCATCTACGGCTTCCGCGAGAACCAGCCCTTCGCCATCATGGAGCTTAACCTCAAGCTCATCGACGTGGCCACCGGGGTGCTCTTGGCCGAGACCACCTTCACCACCCGGGCCGAGTTGTCCGAGACCGAGGCAAGCAACGTGCGCCTGGGCCAGCCCTTCCCGCCCAAGGTGGTGGACAAGCTGCAAGGCGATCTGGTGGCCCCGGCCCTGCGCTGGGTAAGCCAGAACGTGGCCGCTCAAGCCTGGGTGGGCTTCATCCTGGCCGTCGACGGCAAGCGCGTGAAGGTCACCGTGGGCCGCGACACCGGCCTGCCCAAGGGCGCGGAGTTGGTGGCCTATGCCAAGGGCCAATCCATCAAATCCGGCAGCGGGCGCATCCTCTATCTGCCGGGGCCGGTGGTGGGCCGGGTCAAGCTGGTGCAGTTCGAGTCCCGCACCGCCTGGGCCGAAGTGGTGTCCCTGGCGGCGGACGAGGCCGAAAAAGCGGAGCAGGAAAAGAAAGCGGAAGAGGAAAAGAAGGCGGAGCAGGAAAAGAAAGAGGAACAGGCTAAAGAAAAGCAATCCGAGCAGGCGCTCCAAAAGACCAAAATGGACGCCAAGCACGCGGATGGCAAGATGGAGTTCAAGGCGGCGCCCAAGGGCAAGCCCGCGCGGCCCACGGGCAAACCCGCCGCCCCCAGGCTCACCTTCGAGCCCGGCCAGGTGCTGCGCACCCGCTAGAGAGAGATTTTGGCCTGGCGGGCCGAGTCCAACAGCTGTCCGGCGTGCTGCCGGGCGGTGGACTCCGGTCCTCCGCCGGCCAGCATGCGGCTTAGTTCATCCAGGCGGCCCGCCTGGTCCAACAGCTTCAACCGGGTGGCGGTGCGTCCGTCCACGGCCATTTTTTCCACCGCATAGTGCCGGTCGGCCCAGGCCGCGATCTGGGGCAGATGGGTGATGCAAACCACCTGCCCCTCGCGGGCCAAGCTGGCCAGTTTTTTGCCCACCGCCGCGCCGGTGGCCCCGCCGATGCCCGCGTCCACCTCGTCGAAGATCAGGGTGGGCGCGCCGTGGCGGCGGGCCACCAGGGTGCGCAGGGCCAAGAGCATACGCGAAAGCTCGCCTCCGCTGGCGATGCGCCTCAGCGGCCGGAAGCCCTCGCCGGGGTTGGGAGCGATGAGTATCTCCGCCTGCTCCAAGCCCCGCCCGCCCAAAGACCCGGCCGAGGTTTCCAGGGCCGACCCGCCGGGTTCATTGAAAGAAATCCGCATGCGGCATGAGGCCAGACTAAGCTGGGCCAGCTCGGCCTCGGCGGCCTGGGCCAGCCGCGGGGCGGCCTCGCGGCGGGCCTGGCTGAGTTCTTGGGCCAGGGCCAGGGCGTCCCGCAGAGCCCGCTGCCGTTTGGCCTTCAGTTCTTCCAGGCGCTGCTCGCCGCTGTCCAGGCCGGCCAACTCTTCCTTGGCCTGGGCCAGGGCCTCCAGGGCCCCGGCCACGTCCCCGCCATGGCGGCGGGTCAGGCGGCGGATGCCGTGCAGGCGCTCCTCCAGCCAGTCCAGCCGGTGGGGATCGAAGCTCAGGCCGGCCTCGTAGTCCCGCACCTGATGAGCCACGTCCTCCAAGAGGTAGAAGGCCTCTTCCAGGCGGGCGGCGGTTTCCTTTAGGCGGGGGTCCAACTCGGCAAGCTGGGACAGCACCGCCCGGTGGCGGTCCACCGTTTCCAGGGCCGAGCCGTCGGCCGCATATAGCCCCTGGTGGGTCTGGCGGGCCAGGGCGGCGATTTCCTCGGAGTTGGCCATGATCTGGCGCTCGGCCTTTAGCGCGGCCTCCTCCTCCGGGTCCAGGTTTGCCGCCTCCAGCTCTTTCACCAGAAATTCCAGCTCTTGGCGGCGTTGGGTCCGTCGCTCCAGGGCCTGTTGGTGCTCGCCGATCTCCTGGTCCAATTCCCGCACCGCGCCCACCGCCCGGCCCACGGCCTGGGCCTGGTCCTCCAAGCCGGCGAAGGCGTCCAGCAGCCATAGCTGCTCCTCGCTTTTGAGCAGGGCCTGGGAGGCGTGCTGCCCCACCACGCTGACCAACTCCGGCCCCAGGTCGGCCAGGAGCCCCAGGGTGGCCAGGTTGCCGTTTACCTGCACCCGGTTGCGCCCCTCCCGGCTCACCAGGCGGCGCACCACCAACTCGCCCGCCTCGCCCTCCATGCCCTCGTCGGCCAGGCGCTGTGCCGGGTCGCTGGCCGCATCCAGTTGGAACTGGGCCTCCAGGATGGCCTGATCGGAGCCCGCCCTGATGAGATCGGAATCCGCCCGCTGGCCGATGAGCATGCTCACCGCCGCCAGGATGATGGACTTGCCCGCCCCGGTCTCGCCGGTGAGCACGGTGAGCCCCGGCCCCGGCTCCAGCCCCAGGGACTCGATGAGCGCGAAGTTCTTTATGCCCAGGTAGGTAAGCATAGTGGTTAAGATGCCACCGGGCGGGCCGGAGCGCAAGGGCCTGGCCAGGCAACCCGCACCCAGGGCAGCAGGGCCAGGGACAGGAGGGACAGCCCGGCGTGAACCCACCAAGTGGCCGCCAGGGCCGGGTCAGAGGCCCCGCCCAACCAGAATTCGGCCAGCCACATGCCCGCCGGGGAAGACCAAGCCCAATCGGGCCGGACCGCCCCCAAGCGACCCGCCTCCACCACGAACCCGCTGAAGCCCACCGCGAAGCCCAAGAGCGGGGCCCACAGGCTGACCTTGCCGGGGCCCTTGCGCCAAAAAATCAGCCTAAGCAGAAAGAGCAGCCCGCAGGCCAGGGTGAAGAGCGCACCCAACCAGTCCATGGCCCGGGAAAAGACAAGGTAGGCCGGCCCGCGCAGGAATGGGAAAAGCCACATGTGGGCCTGCCACAGGGCGCTGCCCAGGGCCAGCAGCCACAGGGGCCACCAGGCCAGGACCAGCAGCCCGGCGCGCAGCGGGGCCACCGGCCACAGTGGGGCCAGCAGGAGCCAACGCCGGGGGTCCCAGCCCACGGGCTCGGCTCCCCGCCGCCGGGCCAAGCCCCAAAACAGCAGGGCCAGGGACAGCGCCCCGGCCCCATAGAGCAGCCAGGCCGGACCCGCCCCGAAAAAGGCGCTCCGGTCCGGCTCCATGGTCATGGCTTTTACCAGTCCTCGCCGGCCTGACGGAGGATGGCCTCCACCCTGAGGGCGTCCTCGGGGCGGTCCACCTCCGGCGAGTCGTATTCGGTGATAACGCAGCGCACCTTGTGGCCGTACTCCAGGGCCCTGAGCTGTTCCAGCTTTTCGATCTGCTCCAAGCGGCCGGTGGGCAGGGCGGCGAAGGCGGCCAGAAACTCCCGCCGGAAGATATAGACCCCCAGGTGCTTGTAATAGGTGATCCGCTCGCCGTCCCGGGGAAAGGGTATGGGCAGGCGGGAGAAGTAAAGGGCGTTGCCCCGGGCATCCAAGGCGGTCTTGACGTGGTTGGGGTCGGGCACCTCGCCCGGGTCCTTGATGGCCACCACAGGGGTGGACAGGCCCAGCCCGGGCTCGGTGAGCAGCGGCGCGGCGCACTCGTCCAGCACCGCCGGGGGCAGCAGGGGTTGGTCGCCCTGCACGTTCACCACCAGCTCGCCATCCCCCAGGCCC
>Ga0180009_10004365_pt1 | contig 15631 bp, 11 predicted proteins | sample OS_PC_MetaG_FD_123537 | JGI IMG/M metagenome (GOLD analysis project Ga0180009, IMG submission 123537) | Groundwater microbial communities from the Aspo Hard Rock Laboratory (HRL) deep subsurface site, Sweden - OS_PC_MetaG | ecosystem: Environmental > Aquatic > Deep subsurface > Groundwater...
ACACAATTTCCACAAGGAGGGAAAAATGAAAAAAGAAGACAGGATCGATGTGGAAATTTTTAAAATTGTCAGCAAATCAATTGCAGCGTCCGACAACCTGGAACTGATGACCGGTCATTTAAGTCAACTGCTGGTGGCTGCGCTGGAAATAAAGGGATGCGCCATATTTGCCCTCAACCCCGTGACCAAGGAGCTGGAAACGCTGGCCAGTTTCGGTTTGAGCGCGGGATATCTTTCAAAGGGACCGCTGCTGGCGGATAAAAGTATTGCTGCCGCTCTCCAGGGGAAACCGGTCATTATCGGGGACACTCGCACGGATAATCGCCTGCAGTACCCCAAAGAAGCGGCCAAAGAAGGTATCGCCGCCATCCTGTCGATCCCGATTATGTTTTCAGGGGAGACCCTGGGGGTATTAAGACTATACCATCATGCGGTGTGGGCAATTTCAGAGCGGGATATCGATTCACTGCTTGTGCTGGCCGAACATATCGGTCTTTCCCTAAGATATACCCGGCTGTTAAATGCCCTACAAGCCATCAAGGAAGTCTTCAGGGATCTGCCGTTGGAACTCCCGGCTTAGTCTTTCAAAATTATAAGGAACTAACAGCGATGTCCTGATAAAATCATTATAAACAAATACTTAAACCATCATACCCCTGGAGACTGGACACCTTTCGCCAAACTGTTTGGGAGGGGAATCCAACATAGTAACTGCTGAAGCCTGCCGATGAGATTTCATCGGCATTTTATTTGACAATCGGGCCATTAAATTTTATAACGCATATGAATTTATTTAATATATCGGTTTAAATGGTGCTTTTAAACGGAGATCAACACCGATACGGGTGATTATGAAATAGGATCCAATAGACGGTTTGCCTTCCATGGGAACTAAACCCAATCAATTTTCAATTCTGGTGGTTGATGACGTAAATGTCGACCGCGAAATCCTCAAGGGCTTATTGGCTCGGGAGGATTATCAGGTCCATCTGGCCGAAGACGGTCTCAAGGCCCTTGAGGTGTTGTTGTGGGAGAAGATTGATCTGGTCTTGCTGGACATCCTGATGCCGCGTCTGGATGGTTACCAGTTTCTGGAAAAGATTAAATCCGACGCGAACCTGAAACACATTCCCGTGATCATGATCTCATCGGTGGAAGAGATCAACAGCGTTATCCGCTGTATAGAGCTGGGGGCAGAGGACTACCTGACAAAACCTTTCAATCGGGTGCTATTAAAAGTCCGCATCGAAAAATGCCTGGAGAAAAAACGGCAACGGGACCAGGAGCAACGGGTCTTAGCGGTGTTACAGAAAGATCAGGAACAATCAGAAAACCTTCTGCTGAATATTTTTCCCAAATCCATCGCGGATCGGTTGAAAAAGGGCCAGCGGATCATCGTTGAGCATTTTACCGATGTAACCGTAATGTTTGCCGATATCGTTGGCTTTACCCAATTGTCCGCCAAGATGGACCCCCAGGAGCTGATTGAATTTCTCAATGATATCTTTTCAAAATTTGACCAGTTGGCCCATACCCATGGTCTGGAAAAAATCAAAACCATCGGCGATTCTTACATGGTCGTGGGCGGAATTCCCGATCCGGACGAGAACCACGCCCTGTCCATTGCTGAAATGGCACTGGATATCATGGAAGTCATGGGCAAGGTTAAAACTAAATCCGGCGACATGGCAGCTATAAGGATCGGCATTAATACAGGCCCGGTGAGGGTCGGTGTGATCGGTACCAGCAAATTCAGTTACGACCTGTGGGGGGATACCGTGAACATTGCCAGCCGTATGGAATCCCAGGGGCTGCCCGGCGTCATTCAGGTAAGCGAATCCACCTATAACCATTTGCGGGAGCACTATTTGTTTGAAGAGCGTAAGGATCAGCCGCATTTTAAGGGTAAAGGTAAAATGTCGACGTACCTGCTGACCGGCCGGAAGGAAGTCTGACAGCAACCTTCAAAAGTTTCCGCAAACCCTGCAGATGCAATAACAGGTTTAATGCTTCCTTTAACCGGGGCGGTTCAGATCGAACCGCCCCTTTCACTTGAAACCGAATGAGTTTGCGGGTTGTGGTATCGAAAATTTATGAAAAACATTATCAAGTTTAATCAAAAAGCCCCTGTTTTAATCGGTTTGACCGTTACCCTGTTGGTTATGAAGGGATGTGCCGGATTTGGAAAGCGATTGGAGCCTCCCCACATCAGCCTCGTCCAAATTCAGGTGCAGAAGGTTACCCTGTTTGAAACAATCTTTAAAATTGAACTTAGGGTTTACAATACCAATGATGTGCCGCTGACGGTCAGGGGGACCGACTGCCAATTGAAATTGCAGGGAAAAGACTTTGCAACTGGTGTTTCAAATGAAAGGACTACCGTCCCGGCATTTGGAACGGGGATTATCCCCATGATAATGTATTCATCCGTTCTGGATGTCGTTAAAGGCCTGCTGGCGCTGCCCAGGGATGAGAGGCTTGAATATACCCTCACCGGCAGGGTCCATCTTGAGGGAGGGGCACTGATGCCCGCATCCTTATCGTTCAAATCCGAAGGCAGACTATCGTTGAAAGAGTTAAATTGAACTTAGAAAACCTGGTTTTCAGGGTCAGGTCAGAGTTAACCGACTTTGCGCCGGAAATTTTTAAAAATACAAATTCCAAAGACCAAATTCCAAAAAAATCTCAAATCCCAATGTTCAATGACCGAAGCATTTTTAGGCATTGTTTAAATTTTCGAATTTTGGTCATTGGAAATTGTTTGATATTTGGAATTTGACAGTTGTAATTTTATTTTAAGGGGTCTGAAATGGAATGTAAAGAAGAGCAGAATCTGACGGCATGCAACTGCAGCTATGAGCCCTGCTCCCGCAAAGGGATCTGCTGTGAATGCATCAGTTACCACCTGAGGGGCCGGCAGCTTCCGGCGTGCTGTTTTCCGGACAACGCCGAACGGAGCTATGACCGGTCGTTTGAGCATTTTGCACGTTTGGTAGGGCAGAAAAAGGTATGATGCGGATAGGCAGGCTAATCCGTTTCCTCGGTTTCTTCGGTTTCCTCGCTCTGTTCTTCCGTGCCTTCTTTGAGGGTTTCATCCTCCAGGGTTTTGTCAAAAAGGGTGAGTTTTTCAGGAAATGGTTTCAGGTAGGTTTCGATGTGATGGCGTGCCAGTGTTTCACCGCCAAGCGCCATAAACATCAGGGTCGTTTTTTTGAAAGTTGGATCATTTAGGTGTTCAACCGGTGCAGGCTTCGAAATGCGTTCAAAGGTTTTTTCGTATTCTTCCGGGGTCGGCCGTTTCATGGATGATATCATCTCCTTTTAAGGCTCTTAAATTGAGCAGAAACATGTTAAGTATTCAATGATAAATGTAAAGAGTTTGGTCAAGCAAAATTTTTAAAAAAGTTAAATTCCATGAAAATACCATTGTGATGGGCATCGGCAAAAACCGCTCCTACAATTACCTGCAGGAAAATCCCAAGGCAGTTTTCATCCTGATGGAGCCCGGCCAGTCGCCCATGGAATGGAAGGGGGTGCGGGTGTATCTGGAAGCGGTGGCCATTGAAACCGCAGGTGAGCTGGTTGAAACGATCCGGGCCCAGATTGCCAAAATCGCCGGCGAAAAATCCGCAAAGGCCGTCCATGCCGCGGTACGGTTTCGGATCATTGGAGTTCGGCCGTTGATCGATTTGAAAGCCTGAATATTCCGAATCACAACTGAAAGAAACATATGTATTACCGCTGGATTATATTCATTATAACATCGAGCCTGTTTGTGATCTCCCAGTTCTACCGGGCTTCCAACGCGGTGCTCGCCCCCCTTTTGATCCGGGACTTATCCATCAATACCGAAGAACTGGGCCTGATGTCCGCTTCCTTTTTCTATGCCTTTGCATTGACCCAGATTCCCGTGGGCATATTGCTGGATCGGGTCGGCCCCCGGCGAACAATGACCGTTCTTTCGCTGGTTGCCGTCTTGGGTGCAGTCATATTCGCCTGGGCGGAGTCGTTTTCCGCCGGCGTCATCGGGCGTGTTTTGCTGGGAATCGGCATGGCCTGCAACCTCATGGGAACATTAAAGCTCTTGACCACATGGTTCGGGCCCGCCACCTTCGCCACCCTTTCCGGAATCGTCATTTCAATCGGAACCCTGGGAAACATGGTGGCCACAACTCCGCTTGTCCTGCTGGTCCAGCGACTGGGCTGGCGCATGGCCTTTACCCTAGTGGCCGGAATCAACCTGGTGCAGATCCTGATTCTCTACACGGTGGTCCGGGATCGGCCGCCGGAAGAGGTGTCTTCGGGCAGCACCTCACGTTTTGAATTGAAAATGAAAGACGTTCTGGCCGGGCTGCGCATGCTTTTCGCCAAAAAGGACTACTGGATTATCTCCTGCGGTGCTTTCTTTCGGTACGGGGTGTTTGCCGCCGTGCAGACGCTGTGTGCCGGACCCTACCTCATCAATGCCATGGGCCTTTCCCCGCTGGCGGCCGGCAATCTGCTTTTTCTGCTCAATATCGCCCTGATTGTGGGCGGACCCACCTGGGGGGGGTTGTCGGACCGGGTCTTAAAAACCCGCAAAGGCGTTGTCGCGGGGAGCATGCTGTTTTTTTCCTGCTCTATTCTGGCCATCGCCCTGCTCCCCAAAGGGGCCGGCCTGCCGCTGCTGGCCTTTCTGTTTTTCTGCTTTGGTTTCTCCGCCGGGACCGCCAACATTCAGTTAGCCCATATAAAGGAACTCATGCCCCTGGAGCTTGCCGGGGTAGCCATGACCGGCATCAACTTTTTTACCATGCTGGGTGCGGCGGTTTTTTCCCAGGGCCTGGGCAGTCTCATGCAGCGCTTCTACCCGGCGGCGGCCCTGGGAATCAGCGCGTTTAGAAGCGCCTTTCTGGTGTGCGCCGCAGCGCTTCTATTGGCCGCTTTGTTATATTTCTTTGCCCGGGATTCCGGCAGCGGCAAATAATGAAAAAGGAGGACCGCTTTCGGCCCTCCCTTCTTAGATGGAAATCCTCCTGTTCCCCCCTTTGAAAAAGGGGGGCGGAGGGGGGATTTTGAAAAAGGAGGAGGGTTTTATTTATAACTTCCCTCAACCGTCGCCTTGGCGCGTTCATCCTGGGACAGGCTTCTGAGCGATCAGCCGCCGTTTACGCCCTTAGCGATGCGGTCGCCGATCTTCTTGTCGATGTTGCGCCAGTATTCAAGCGCACGCTTCAGCACGGGCTTGGACACGCCTTTCAGTGCCCCCACCACGTTGGATACCAGCCGGTCGCGCTGGGCATCGTCCATAACCTTGCGCACCAAAGTACCGGGTTGTCCGAAATTGTCATCATCCTTGCGCTTGGTGTAGGCGGCGCGGATAAACTCGCCGCTGGCACTCCAGATGGCCGCCTCGGGATACCGCTCGGAATCGGCCTTGGGGCCGCCCTTTGAGTTGGGTGCATAGACTGGATCGGAGACGTTCTCAACCCGCATCGTACCGCCCTTGCTGTAGCTGTGCACCGGGCTCTTCGGCCGGTTGACCGGGATCTGCCTGTAGTTGACGCCCAGGCGTGCCCGGTGGGCGTCGGCGTAGGAAATCAGGCGGGCGAGCAGCATCTTGTCCGGGCTCGGACCGATCCCGGGGACGAGGTTGTTGGGCTCGAATGCCGCCTGTTCGATCTCGGTGTGAAAATCGCTTGGATTGCGGTTCAGGGTAAGCCGGCCCACTTCGTGCAGGGGGTAGTCGGCGTGGGGCCAGACTTTGGTCAGATCAAACGGGTTGAACCGGTAGGCCTCGGCCTCTTTGAATGGCATGATCTGCACCTTCAGCGTCCAGCTGGGGTGATCACCCCGCTTGATCGCCTGAAACAGGTCGCGACGATGGTAGTCGGCGTCCTCGCCGGCGATCCGGTCGGCCTCCTCCTGGATGATATGCTCGATGCCCTGGTCGGTCTTGAAGTGGTATTTCACCCAGAAGCGCTCGCCTTTGGCATTGACCCACATGTAGGTGTGGCTCGTGTAGCCGTTCATGTGCCGATAGCTCCTGGGGACTCCGCGATCGCTCATCAGGATGGTGACCTGATGGGCCGATTCGGGAGACAGGGTCCAGAAGTCCCACTGCATGTCGGGGTCGCGCAGGCCGCTGTCCGCTCGGCGCTTTTGCGAATGGATGAAGTGCTGGAACTTCATGGGGTCACGGATGAAGAACACCGGCGTGTTGTTCCCCACCATGTCGTAGTTGCCCTCGCTGGTGTAGAACTTGAGCGCAAAGCCGCGAACGTCCCGCCAGGTGTCGGGACTGCCGCTCTCGCCGGCCACCGTGGAGAACCGGGCTAGCACGTCGGTCTTTGTGCCCGGTTGGAACACAGCCGCCTTGGTGTAGGCGCTGACATCTTTGGTCACCTCGAAGTGACCGAATGCCCCGGAACCCTTCGCATGGGGCTGGCGGTCCGGAATCATCTCCCGGTTGAAGCTGGCCATCTGCTCCATCAGATAGTGGTCCTGCAGCAGAATCGGGCCATCGGGCCCTACGGTGAGGGAAAACTCGTCGCTGGATACGGGGATCCCGGCATCGGTTGTTGTGGGTTTGTGGTTTTCGTTTTTCATGACAATGCCTCCTTTTGTGTTTATGGGTTATGTTAGGTGATATGAATCCGTCAATTATACGGGTCATTCCGGCCGTAGCAAAGCGGCGAGCCGGAATCCAGAAAAGTTGTTATAGAATATGAATTTCCGTTCATGGTCATAACGGGTATAATTAAGAATCACATTTAAGTAGTATCTATTTTCAGATAATATAAATTATTTGATAATTATTATCCTTTAAAAGTCAAAAAAATTTAAACCCCTACACTTGGGATCCCTTCTGACACGCCGGGCACAGCCCGAAAAAGTCAAGCCGGTGATTGAGAATCTTAAAACCGGTTTCTTCAATCAATTCCCGTGTGACATCATTTAAACTTTCCAGATCCGGATCGATAATTTTTTTGCACCCGGTGCAAACCAGATGCGGATGGGGGTGCGGGTTGTTGCCGTCATAGCGGTTGCTTTCATGGCTAAAACCCAGTTCCAGGACCTCTCCCAAATCTCTCAGGGTTGAAACATTTTTATAGACCGTTGCCAGGCTGGTGGTGGGAAACGTCGGTTTGACCTGTTCAAAGATCTTTTCAACGCTGGGATGTCCCGAGCTGGAGGCTAAAACCTTGAGAATGGCCAGTCGCTGGGGCGTGATCCGGCAATTGTTTTCCCGCAGCTTATTGATCATTGTATGTAGACGTTTTTCAGAGTCAGCCATGAAAGGATAATTCCCGAAAGCTCGTTGTTATCACTAAGAAAATATTTCTTAAAGGATAATGATTATCCATACTATATGACAACGGAATCGATTGTCAACCAATAATTTGAACGTTTCACAGACAGCTTCAATAATCCTAATGTCTGGGGCTTTAAGGGACTATTTCTGTCTGAGACGCCGTCCATGCACATAAAATTGTGCATGACTTGCACAAATATTTGTGCATTATTAGGTTTGTAACCTGACTTTTACGTTTTTCCACTCAATTCCATCCGGATGTCGAACATTTCAAAAACAATTAAAATCGTCAATAATATAGATTTGTTATATTACTCACCCAAACATATTTTTAATTGGATTCAAATTCTGGCTTATATCTTGCTAAAGTATTGTGAACACAGCTGTTTAACCGCCCATTCTGCCGTAAATTTTGGATATGGTACCCTGGAAAAGGGTGGATTCTAATAGACAGTTTAGCGGCAATGAGGGCGTACGCAGGCCGATCAAAATCGTAAACAGAGGTTAATCATGAGAAATGCTGTCAGGTTCATGGCGCCATTAATCATACTTGTTGTATTGAGCCTGCCGGTACCGCTAATGGCAATACCGGTTTGTGGTAACGTACCGTGCCCTATTATGAATGGTACTGTCTATATCGGAGATTATTTTGTATACTTTACGGAAAGTTATTCAGCAGCGGTAGCAAAAGTTTCAGAGTTATGGTCCAAAGGATATGGAACCTGGTGGGGTAACCATCCAGGTGAATGTCTTGGTAGTAATTGGGTACGTTACCACGAGGCTTACCTTCCTCCAGGTGGTGGGTATAAAGATGCAGTCATGGTTGCATATCCATCGGCTTCCTATTCCTGCCAATTAGAAGATGATGTCCGTGACGATATTGGAAATCTTTCGGATCCGGTTACCATTGATACTGGTAACGACCCCTCTGCGAAGAATCCAGCCTGTAAAACCGATGTGCCGGCCTCTATTTTTAGCGGCAAGGTCGGCAACCCGATCTCCATTTATAACGGCAATAATTATGATTCTGCGGTAGACTTGAGTTTCCCATCACCCGGGGGCCGTCCGATTACTTTAAAGCGCTATTACAACAGCCGTTCTGCCCTGAATAACAGCATGGGGCAGGGCTGGACAACCAACTATTATGCCTATTTAAAGCCAAATCTCAGCTATCGGGGAGGTGTGTATCTTGGCATTTTGGATGAAACAGGTCGCGCGGTCTACTTTTTAAGTCAAGGCGCAGGAACCTATACCGGCGCCTTTAATGAACGGACAACGGTTAAAGTCATAAACGGCAACTACGTTTGGTATCGGTTGGATGGCAGCCGGTTTGTATTCAACGCTAACTATAAACTGATTCGAATTGAAGAACCACACGGCAACTACCAAACGTTGACATATGATGCCAAAAACCGTCTGGCAACGGTTGCAGATGATGTCGGCAGTCGTTCGATCACTTTTCACTATAAAAGCAACGGACGAGTTGACTATATCTCCGGCCCGGTAACCGCTGCTGTCTCGGACGGCATCTGGGTGCGCTACGGATATGACGCCAGCGGCAACCTGGTGTCCGTTACCTATGCCGACGGCTCCGGCTATAATTATGAATATAATAATCCTGCCAATCACAACCTCACCGCCAAAAAAGACAAGCAGGGGCATCTACTGTCTTCCTGGACCTATGACAATCAGGACAGAGCCGTTACCAATTTTACCCGGGACGGCAAGGGTGTCAGCATCAATTATGTCAGCAACAATGAGGTCCGGGTAACCGACGCCTACGGCATTGCCCGCACCTACGCCATCTGGGATATCGACGGGCGAAAAAAAGTTACGGACGTGAGTGGCCCGTCCGGCTGCGCCGACTGCGGCGATGAAGTCAAACGCATCGAATACGACAGCCAGGGCCGGGTTATCGAAGTTGAATACGCCGGCGGCCTGATCAACCAGTATGCCGATTTTGACAGTCGCGGCAATGCCCAAACCGTTAGAGAAGCCGTGGGCACTCCGGATGAAAAGACAATTTTCTACACGTATCACCCGGACACCAACGCCAGACTCAGCCGGATCGAGCCCAGCATCATCGGAGCCGGCAGCAGGGTCACCATCTGGGACTATGACGACGACGGCAACGCGACCCCTAATGAAAATCCCACCCGCCGGGTTTACCGGCTAATCGAACGCGGGTTTACCCGGGATGTTGCCGGCCAGGTGACTCCTTATGAGCGCATTACCGCCTATTCGTATAACAGCAAGGGCCAGGTTCTGGCCATTGACGGCCCCCTCTCTGGCAGCCAGGATACAATCGCCTTTTCATACAATGCCTCCTCGGGCGACCTCCTTGCTGTAACCCGGCCCCTGGTCGGCACCGTCAGTTATTCCGATTATGACGGCGCCGGCCAGGCTGGCCGCATCACGGATGAAAACGGCAGCGCCACTGTGGTTACCCATGACGGCAAAGGCCGGATCAAAACCGTTACCAGCGAGTCGGACAACAGCACGACAACTTATACGTATAATGTCGCCGGGGAGCCGCAGCAGGTAACAGCCGCTAACGGAGTTGCCACCGACTTTGTTTACGATGTTACCTACGGCCGCCTGATCCAGATGCTGGATCCGTTCGGCAACTATCTGCAGTACGGTTACGACAGTCAGGGCAACCGCTCCGAAGAGAGTATCTATAGCCCGTCTGCTGAACGGACCTTTTGGAAACGGTTTGACTATCAATCGCCCCAGCATCCGGGAAAACTCTGGAAGGAGATCAACCCGGACAACACCTATACCGAATACAGCTACGATGCCGGCGGCAAGATCCAGGCCGTCACCGACCCGGCCGCAAGGACCACCTTTTATAATTACGACAGCCTGAACCGTCTGACCACAGTCACCCAGCCGGGAAATGTCATTACTGCTTATGGGTATGACCCCAACAATAATCTTACCACCGTAACCGACGCGGAGAATCATGCCACAACCTACACTTATGATGATCTGGGGAGGCTGGTTTTATCAGCATCACCGGACACCAGCAGCACCACCTATACCTATGACAGTGCCGGCAACCTGATTTCCAAAACCGATGCCAACGGCATTACGACAACCTATACCTACGACACGTTGAACCGCCTGACCAATATCCTTTTTCCGGATGCATCCCAGAACATCACCTATTCCTATGATGATGGGGCAAACGGCAAGGGGCGCTTGACCGGCATGAGCGATCCTTCCGGCGTCAGCGTCTATGCCTATGATCCCAAGGGCAACCTGATTAACGAAACCAAAACCATCGAGGGGGTTGTTTACACGACCTCTTATTCCTATGACCCAGCCGGGATATTGACCGGCATGACCTATCCGGACGGGAGTACTGTTAGTTACGAACTCGATCCGGCCGGCCGGGTCGTCCGGGCGACCACAGTTAAAAACGGCGTTTTAAAAATCCTGGCAGAGAACATCGGCTATCTGCCCTTTGGTCCACAGGTAAATCTGACCTTTGGAAGCGGCCTGGTTAAAACCGGCTCATTTGATCTGCTCTATCGGCCGGCGAACATGGCTGCCGGAAGTGTTCAAAATATTGACTATACGAAGGACCCTGCCGGCAATATCACTGCCATTAGCGATAATGTGGACCCGTCTAAAAACCAGAGTTTTGGCTATGACGATCTTTACCGGTTGACTTCGGCTGCCGGCGCATACGGGACCATCGGCTATACCTATGACAAGGTCGGCAACCGCCTCACCGAAACCGTAAACGGCCAGACCGATACATACACCTACGCAGCCGGAACCAGCCGGCTGGTTCAGATCACCGGCGCGAATTTTCAAAACTTTGCCCAGGATCTAAACGGCAACACCACCTCGGTCGGTCAAAAGAGTTTTACCTACAATCAGAACAACCGGCTCATCCGGGCCGCGGAAAACAGCGCGCTTCTGGCAGCCTATACTTACAACGGCAGCGGCCAGCGGATCATCAGGGAGACGGACGGCGGCGCCATCGTCTATCATTACGATCGCTTCGGCAACCTCATTGCCGAGTCCGATCTAACCGGGGAATTTAAGTCGGCATATGTGTACCTGAATGGAATGCGGCTGGCGGCTGTTACTACAGAAGCTGCAACCGAACTTACCGTAGGCGTTAACACAGACAAAGGCCGCAATCTATCCGGTGTGCGTGTGTATGCTTTTACCCAGGCCGGAGTCTACACCGGGAAAAGCGCGGTTACCGATGAAGACGGCATCGGCCATTTCGAATTGTCCGCCTTTACAAACGGCAGCTACAAATTCCGGGCGGACTATTTAAGCTTTCAATTTTGGTCGAATGTGGTTGCACTGCCCGGTTCGACAAACACCGCCATCTTGATTGCCGAAGAAAACGCCACCCTGCTGGTCACACAGAGCGGCATCCCCAAAGCGGGTGTCAAGGTTTATCTCTTTAATGCGGGCGGCGCTTATCTGGGTCTTTATCAGACAACGGATGCCAACGGACAGGTCACATTTGCACTTCCCGCTGGTCACGACTTTAAGTTCCGGGCAGATCTGCTGGGCAGCCGGTTTTTCTCTGAATCCATTGCCATTGTCGGCGGCGGAGCCAACAGTTTTTCCCTCCCAACCGGCGGAGGGGTCTTCAGCATTGTTCTGGATAAGGGCGGGACAATCCCGCTGGCGGGGGTTAAAACCTATCTTTTTTCACAAACGGGTTCTTATCTGGGGCTTTCGCAAACCTCAGATGCAGAGGGCCGGGTCTTCTTTGATGTTCCTGCCGGCAGCTACAAGGTAAGGGCCGATTACCTGGGAAATCAGTTCTGGACGGCGGCAGTTGCGCTTTCCACTGATCTGACAGTGCCTTTATCGATACCGCACCAGGATGTCGTCATAACTGCCTTCGGCGACTTTAACGGGGATGTGGAATCAAGAGAAAACCTCAAGGTGTATCTGTTCAGCGCGGCGGGTTCTTATCTGGGCCAGTCCCGCACAACCGATGGTAACGGGCAGGTTATGTTCAATCTGCCGGTCAGGGAATACAAAGTGCGGGTGGACTATCTGGGTCAACAGTTCTGGTCGGATGGGTTTGTACAGGCCGATCAAACGGTTGCGATACCCGAGTGCGAAGCGCTGGTTAGCGTTACACGGCTTAACAACCCCTTAAGCCAGGTGCCGGTGTATGTGTTTAGCGCAACAGGCGCGTACCTGGGCCTGAGCGATACCACAGCGCCTACCGGACAAACGTCATTTCGATTGCCCGCCGGAGGCTATAATTTTCGGGCCGATTACCTGGGCAGCCAATACTTTTCAGGTAACACCACCCTAATCGCCCATCAGGTCAACCCGGTTGCGGTCTCCACCGGCGGCGGCAATTTTACCCTGACCGTGCAGAAAGCTGTCGACGATCCCATGTCTGGGGTCACGTGTTATTTGTTCACCTCTGCTGGATCATATCTGGGGCATCAGACCGTGACCAGCGCTCTTGGCGAAGCGCCCTTTGAGCTGGCCGACGGGGATTACAAAATCCGGGTCGATTACTTGGGGTATCAGTTCTGGACAGAAACATTCACCATTCCGTCCGCATCCGCGCTTACCTTTGACATTCTCCACCAGGATACAACGATTACTGTCAAGAGGGATTTCAACGGGGATATTCTGCCCGGAGAAAGTATCAAGGCGTACCTCTTTACGGCCGCAGGCGCCTACCTGAGTCAAAATCTGACCACGGACGTGACCGGGCAGGTGGTGTTTAGTCTCCCTGCCCAAGAATACAAGGTGCGGGCCGATTTTCTATCCGCGAAGTACTGGTCGGATGTCTTTGTGCAGACGGATCAAACCATCTCCATTAACGAAGGGCTCGCGCAGGTCTCGGTTTTACAGGGATCGGTTCCTGTAGACAATGTTCCGGTCTATGTATTCAGTGCCGGCGGAGCCTATTTGGGCCTTCATGCAAACACCGCTGTGGGCGGGAAAATTGATTTCATACTTCCCGAAGGCACGTACAAGTTCAGGGCCGATTATCAGGGCAGCCAGTACTGGGCCACTCAGGTGGTCACTGCCCATCAAGTCAATGAGGTTACCCTGAGCATGGGCGGCGGGCCCTTTACTCTGACGGTGGAAAAAGCTGCCGGGGTGCCTCTGACCGGTGTGCCGGTCTATGTGTTTTCGTCCGCCGGAAACTATCTGGGATTGACACGGCAAACCGATAGCCAGGGGCAGGTGTCCTTTAGTCTGTCGGATGGCAGCTACAAATTCCGGGCCGATTACCGGGGCTATCAGTTCTGGAGCAATATCGTTGCAGTTCCCGGTACGTTGTTGGATGTGCTTGCTATTCCGCATAATGATGTAACTGTCACCGTCAATGAGCTTTATAATGCCATCTCTACGCCCCTTGAGAACATCAAGGTCTATCTCTTTACCCCGGCCGGTTCGTATCTGGGTCTTAACGCTGTTACCGATGCCCAAGGGCGGGTGACGTTTAACCTGCCGCAAAAAGACTACAAGGTTCGGGCCGATTTTTTGGGCGGCAAGTACTGGTCGGAAGTGTTCAATGTCCAGGATGTTGCGGTTGATATTGTACATGGTTATGCCAATGTTCACGTGACCGAGTATGGCATCGATATCTACAACGCACCGGTGTATCTCTTTACGGAGACCGGATCGTACCTTGGAAAGGTTGTAAGAACCGACAGCGCCGGCATGGCAAGGCTCCTGATACCGGCAAAGGCTTACAAGTTCCGGGTGGATTATAACGGCAAGCAGTACTGGTCGGATGTGGTCAACATACTTGCAAATGGAGAGGAGGCCGTAGATTTAAAGCTCGACCTTCTGGCCCTTAACTTGACCAATGATCCCAATCCTGTTAGATTTGACGGCAAGCCGCTGGTGTATGAGCCCGAACCGGTTCGCCTGGCATCGCTCTTTGATATCACCGGGATCCTGACCCGCAGTGTGGTGGCGCAGATACCTGAGAATAAGATCTATTACTATATCAACGATCATCTGGGCACGCCCCAGAAGATGGTGGATGAAAGCGGGGTGGTGGTTTGGAGTGTTGAATATCGGCCGTTTGGGGAAGTAAATGTTACGGCCAATGTGGTGGGGAATGGGTTTAGATTCCCCGGCCAATACTACGATCAGGAGACCGGACTCCATTACAACTACCATCGTTACTACAATCCGAAGACGGGAAGATATTTGACGCCGGATCCGGTTGGTTTCCTGGGAGGAGATTTAAATATTTTTACTTATGTCTTAAACAATCCTAGTAATTATTATGATTTTTTTGGATTACAATTATCACCTGAACAAAATTTATATGTTGCCACTGCGAGTGCACTCGGTGGGTTTGCCGGTTTCATGGGTACGCAAAATCCAATAGGTGGAATGATTGGTGGAGGATTGACTGGTTTTATAGCAACTATGTCAGTTGGTGGCGATTGGGACATGAATGATTTAATCACTAACACCGCTTTAGGGATGATTACAGGTTTAGCTGGTGGTTATTTTGGTCAAGCTGTCAACTCTGTAGGGGTAAGAGCAACCGGATTTGGAATTTTTAGTTTTGGTATCGATGCGGCGGTATATGGTTCAAGTCCACAGATATTCCCAAGAAACGATCAATTAAACCAAAATTTTACATGCAAAAAAAATGAAGAATTTATTGAATTTACAGATGCAGATTATCAAGAATTAATGGAACAATTGAAACAAATGAATGAAGCTTTTCGACGAAAAGGACATTATTAATTCGTCATCATACTTTGAGGGACAAAAAATGCGTTCATACATTACAACAATTTTTTTTATAACTTTAGGGTTTTTGGTATTAATAAAAACTTTTGGGTTCATATTAACGGCCGATGAAAGAGTGATTTTTGTTAACTCAAGTAATTTTTTAATAAAATATTCTGTTGTATTTATGGCTTTTGATTTCGCATTAACCGCATTAATAGTCCCTGTTCTCATTTTTAAAGGTATTTTTAATAACGATAATACCTATGCCAAAGCAAAGGCAACTTTTATATTATGTTCTTTTTTATTTCCTGGTATAATTTTTATGCTAGTAGCGATGATCTATTTAAAAGCTAGTAATTTACTACCATTGATCGTAGTTGGTTTAATTTTATATTATTATATAAACAGTATTATTATAATGATAAATTATAAACATTCGGAGAGCGACGATGGGGACATTCTATAATCCCCTTGTCAAGTATTTTTTTAACGCTGTAATTTCAAAAAGTTATGATCTTCTCCAAAACGCAGGCGCACTTCTCCTGTGGTGCTGACATTTCTTTTCGGCGAGGTTCTCTCCTTTCGGCGAACTCACTGCCTGAGCGTTACGTTTATCCG
>Ga0180009_10004366_pt1 | contig 15630 bp, 15 predicted proteins | sample OS_PC_MetaG_FD_123537 | JGI IMG/M metagenome (GOLD analysis project Ga0180009, IMG submission 123537) | Groundwater microbial communities from the Aspo Hard Rock Laboratory (HRL) deep subsurface site, Sweden - OS_PC_MetaG | ecosystem: Environmental > Aquatic > Deep subsurface > Groundwater...
GCCGCGCGCCGGGGATCGGCAGTAGACGGCCGTCGGGCAGCTCCTGGAACAGCGTCATGTCGGCCAGCGCCGTCTCCAGCATGCGCTTGCCCTTTGCTCCTGAGACATCTGGCGGCAGCTTCTGCAGGATGCCGGTGAGCAGCGGCACGAGGTTGACGCGCTGTCCTTCGAAGTCGAGGCCGACTTCGAAGGAGAACCAGTCGATGCCCGAGCCCTCGCCGATATCGGCCCACCAGCCGATCTCGCCGTCCGCGACGCGATAGGGATAGTCGTCTGAAAACGCGATCTGCCAGCCGTCGGCCTCCAGGCGCGGCACGACCTCCATGACGAAGGCGATGAAGCGCGTCGGCTCGTCGAGCGTATCGAGCCGGCCGAAGGTGTCGAGATCGTCGTCCGGCTGCAGGAAGAGCGCAGCCGGCGTCGGCGCCTCCAACGCCACCGGCGCCTCCGCGATCTCGGCGAGCCCGAACGACCTCAGCCGTTTGAGCGCCATCAACTCGGCGGCCATATCGCGCGGCGTGACGACAAGCGTATCGCCCTTTCGCTGTTCGAGCCGTGGGCGCGGATCGCCTGCGGCGACTCGCTCGCCGGCATAGTCGAACGCGAGGCAGGCGATTGGCAGGCGGAGGCTGCCTCTCAACCGCTCGATATCGCCATAGCCGAGATAGTAAGTGTAGTTCGGCCGCAGATGCGCATCCGCCATTGCGAGCCTCAGCCAGGGAGTCGGTTTCACCGTGCGCACCTCGGCCCGGTCGGCGGCTGCGGGCAAGGGCAGGAGCGGGGCAACGGCATCGTCCTCGGACGGCGTCGACCCATCGAGCGGCGTTGGGGACCTCCGGGCCGTCGTGCGCCACAGCCGCTCCGTCATCATTGCGCCGACGAGCGCCGCTTCGCTTTGGCTCACGGCGGGGGAACGGGCGACCTCGACGGCCAGCGCCTCCGGCAGCCCGGTCTCGATGCTGCCAATGCTGCCGCGTCCGGTATCGACATAGTGCAGCGGAGCGAGGGGCAGGACAGCGTCGAAACGCAACTCCTCTGTCTCCGCCGACGGCACAATGGCAAGTCTCTGGCGGCCGATGGCGTCCGTCGTCCAGCGTGGCTCGCCAGCCGTCGCTGGCCCGGCCGTCAGCGCTGGACCATCGATGGCGCCCCAATGCAACCGGCCGGTCGCGATCAGCACCTCCAGCACATAGCGCCCGCTCGCGTTGGGCGGCAGGGCCACGTCGTGGTGGGAAACGAACGCGCGTGAGTGCTGTAGCCAGTAGAGGTCGCGCAGGATCGCGAGATCCTCCGGCTTCATGTAGCGCGCCCGCTGGGATTCGTGGCGCATCACGTTCTCGGGCGAATAGGGCTTGGGGTCGGTCGGCGGCCCATCCCTGCGCAGGCGCACGCCTACTGCGCGCACGATGGCGTGCTGGGAGAGGACGCCTCGGGCGAGATTACGCGGTGCCAGAACATAGAGCAGGGCGCGCGCATTGCCCGTCGCACGCGCGGCCAACGCGTCGGATGCGGCCGGGCTCGCTGCTTCGAAGGCCTGGCCCATGCGTTCCAGCCACTCAACCACCTCGCTAGACAAAGGCGAGATCGGTGCCGGCGGCTCGATCAGCGCCGGCGGCTGCGGCTGACGCGGCACCTCGGACACCACGGTTCGAGAAGCGGTGGCCATGCCGGTTTCGCTCGCCGTGCCGGAACGCGCGAGGTGCTCAAGAAGGGCGGCTGCCACATGCTTGCAGTTGTGGCCCATCGGGCAGGTGCAATAGCCGACGACACGCAACCTGCCGGCGCGCGGTGAAATCGAGATCGTCTGCTGATAGGGCGCCCGTGGCCCATACCCGCGTCGCTCGCTTGCCACGCTGGCCGATATCCGCGTGCCGTCCCCCGACACAACGAGCGAACGCACCGCGCCACTCGCCAACACGCGCTGCCCTTTGGCAACCGTATCGCGGCCAGTTTCGCGCACCAGCACGTCCTCGCTCAGCGCCTCGCCCCCAAACTTCTCCATCGGCGCCCCCGCCCGTTTAGATGGCTCACGGACCTCTGCGATCGAGCCTCGGCCAACTCATTCCGGCACCAGCCTACGCGACAGCCGCCACACGCGTCGCGCCCGCGACGGCAAGAGTTGTTGAGAACATTGGTGCACCGTGGCGGGCGATGCGCCTCGGCCACGCTGGGTCGCCGAGGGCGATGGCCGCGCGGACGGATTGCGCCATGTCATCCGGCACCAGCGGCCCTCTGATCTGACAAGCCTAAGGATGCTGATAACAAACGGTTTTTCTGGCCGCCCCAGTCGCCGTCTCACCACTTTCCAGTGGACTTCTCAGCTCGTTGGAGCGGTACTGTCTGCGTGACGCGCGGCCAAGATGGGCAGCGGCTTCCGCCTCGGACATTCAATTCCGGGGCAACAGCCACCTCCAGGCGCCATCGAGGCTGCCCAAATCATTCAATTTGTTGGCAGTCGCGTGAAGCGCGCTTAGGCTGAAATACTTTTCCAATAGGAGTGCATCCATTCCCTGTGTAGCAGGCCTCGCCCTAGGTTATTTGTCACCCAAGTTGAATCAAGGCGAGAAATTTTGCTTGCCGAGAAATTCACTTGAGAAACGAAATATTTACGGTGGTCCAAATTCCATTTCTGGAATGAAATGTTCCTTCTGCCCGCGTTAGAGCGTACTGGTGAAGCCTGCTGTAATGCCAAACTGAGACCCCGAAATGCCCCTTACGTCGCCGGTCGCAAATCGAGCGCATCCGACCTACTGCAACCTCCCAACAAACGAGGGGATTCTGTATATTGAAGTAGGCGTGCAACACGTAATGCTCTGTGTCATTCGTCGCCCTTATCGCAATCAAAATTATGGAACTAGCCCCCGGCACGATTGACTGCTAGGGCCACCCTCCGAAGTCTTCAGAAAGTCCATTGAAAAACAATAACTTAGCCAAGAATAATGGCGGAGACGGAGGGATTCGAACCCTCGATACGCCTTGACAGCGTATGACGATTTAGCAAACCGTTGCCTTCAGCCACTCGGCCACGTCTCCTTGAGCGCCCTTTTCTAGTGATCCGGCAAGCCGATTGCAAGCCATGCCGCAGGCCTTCCGCCAGGAACGCGTGGGTAAAGCTATGACATGGCGCGAAAATATCGCCGCACGCGCCCGCGCAGTCGCCAACGGCACCAGAAGATGCCAGAATTCCCGCCAATATGTGTTCAGCCGGGTTTGCAACCCACCTTTCAGCAGATCGGCGCCGCAGCGCCGAACCCAGGAGCGCGCGCCGGACGCCAAATTCACAACACCGGACGTTGTGCGATAAATCGATCGGCGCCGGTTGCGAAAAGGCAATTCGCCGGCAACCCTAAGGAGTGGCAACCGCCATGACAGCCCGCTCAACCCGCCTCGTTCTTTTGGCGACACCGATCCTTGCCGCCATGATGGCGCCCGCAGCCGCCCAGCAGGCCTGCGTTCGCTGCGACAATCCGTTTGCCATCTACCGCTGTCAGGTCGGCGATCCCGGCCTGCCCGCCAACGCTTCGATCGCACTCATCTGCATCACCGAACTGGCCAAGCGCAATGCGCATGCGACCTGCGCCGTCAGCCGCGCCACAGAGTCGGTGTGCAGCGGCGAACTGGTTGTTGTCACGCCTGCGCCCGATGCGCCAATACCTCAGGCGCCGCCACCGGGAATCGTTGCAGCTTCACCCGCGCTCGATCCAGTCCAACCCGGCGCCGAGGGAGCAGGCAAGGACGAATTGCCGCGCACCGATCAGGACGAGCAGGCCGACGACATTCCGCCGGCAACAAACACGCCGCCTGAAACGGTCGAGGAACTTGCCAAGCAGACCGCCGCTGCCTCGAAGAAGGGCCTCAACCAGGCCGGCGGCGCCGTCGTCGACGCTGCGAAGCAGACCGGACAAACGATTGAAAAAACTGGCGACGCGATCGGCAGCGCGGCCAAGAAAACGTGGCGCTGCATCAGTTCGCTGTTTGGCAATTGCTGAACGAATATCGCATGCGCGCCTATGAACGTGGGTGACCGGCGACTGATCTGCACGCCTGCAGATTCAATTCGAACGCTACTCTGCAACATTCAGGCAGAGTTCATCTGCCACAGTTTAAACCCTTGTGTGTCGACTGCGAGGCAGTACAGCTTCATCCGACCGTACGCGTCGGTGTCGACCGGGTTTCGGCCCGCAAGCAAAGAAGGGGGTTCGCGTGATCGTCCGCATCGTTTCGATAATTGCGCTCTGCGCCACCCTTGCCGCCTGCGCCCAGTCGCCGATCCTGTCGTCGCCCGGTTTCGGCACCGCCAGCCTGCAGGCCGTTCCAACGCTCTCCGCGACCGACATGAGCAATCTCGGCCATCAGACGCTTGCCGGCAAAGTCCTGACAGCAATCGCGCTTGAGCGCGTGACCGGCCTGAAACCGGATCCCTCGCGCTTTTCCGACGCCGAGTAGAAGTTTCCGCCTTCGACCGAACGCCGTTCAAAGACCGAGCCGGCGCGCCCGCCCGGTGTTGACGATGCGCTTGGTGACGCCCTTTTCGACGACCAGCAGATACCATTGGCTGTGCCGGTAACCGGTCTCCCGCCAAAGCGAGCGCCAGGGCACCGAAATGAGTTCGCCGTCGCCGGCTTCGATGCCCTTGGGCAGCAGGAAGCGCAAATGCCGCTGTGCGGCTTGCGGGGCCATCGCCCCGTCCCACAGATAGGCGACGCGACCCCGCGTCCAGTCCGCGCCCTCGGGCGTGAAATTCGGATAGAGCCGGGTCACCACCGCACTATTCGGAAAAAGCGGTCGCAGGTTCCCGGAAAGCTCGTTGTCGAGGCTGACAATCGTGCTGCCGTCCTCGACGCCGCGCGCGCGCATTGCATCGGCGAGCTTGGCGTAGGGGATGCCCCAGCGGCACGTCTGGCAGGCGGGCTCCATGACGTAGAGATTGGCCATCCTGGCAACGAAGGCGACAAGTGCTATCGCCAGCGCCAGGCGTGTAAAGCGCTGCACATGCAGCCGCTGATAGCCCGAACGCCGCGCAACGCCGAAAAGCCAGATGACGCTGGCAAGATAAAGCGGCATCAGCACATGCACGGCAAGCCCGCTCACTTCGAATACCAGCGCCCCGAAGAGCGACGCGAGAAAGGCGAGCCCTGTGGCATGGAGAATGAGGCGCTCGTAGTCGGCAGGTCCGTCAGCCGAAGGCCAAGTCGTGAGATCGGCCCAGGCTGTCTTCAGCCAGCCCGGAAACACGATTGGAAGAATGAACAGCAGCGGCGACAGGTACGCCACCGGTCCGCGAACCGCATCCCAGAGACCTTCCGCATTGAAACTCCACCCGTCACTCCAAAGTCCGCTCAAAAAGGTCAGGCGGCGCGGCTCTTCCAACAGCCACGTCAGGTAGGGCGAGGCGATCACCAGAGCTGCAAGTACAGCCAATGCCAGCGGCGGACCAAGCAGCGCCGACCGCAAGGCCGGTTGCAGCATCGCGGCCATCAGGAACGTCAAGAGAAAGACGGTGTAGGCAGGTTCGCTCAAAAACCCCAGCCCCATTGCAATCGCCAGCCCTGCGTAGTCGGCAGTGCGCCGCTCTTGCAGGATGCGCAACAGGAGCCACGTTGTCGCCAGCACCGCGACCATCGCGCCCACTTCATGCGTGAAGCCTTCGTGATACCGCCAGCTGATCGAATAGATCAGCGCCAGCGATTCGACGCTCAGAAGCGCGAACAGCCGGTCATCCAGCACCCGCCGGGCCGCCAGATAAAGAAACCCGGCCGAAGCCACCAGGGCCGCGTACTTGATGAAGAGGAAATTCTCGAACCGCGGCCCCGTGACCTGCTGCACCGCCCACAGGACCCAGTCGTAAAGCGGAGGTTGCCGCGCAAACGCATCGTAGCCGGCAAGCAGATCCTGCGTCAGAACGATATCGACGACGTCGTCCTCACCGAGGACATCAGAAGCAAGCAGGCGGAAGCCCGCATGCAGCAAAGCGTAAAGCGTCACGACGGCGAGCACGAACCCCAAGCCGCGCCGGGATTCCTCCTCGCCGCGCGCTTCACTGCCCGCTTCGATCTTCGCCTCCGTCATCGAGCCCGCCCCCTTTGCGGACACCCCCGTCATCGCGGTTCAACGGCCTACGGCAGCAGCACTGTCGAACCGGTCGTCTTGCGCGCCTCGAGATCGCGGTGTGCCTGAGCCGCCTCTTGCAACGGATAGGTTTGGTTGACGGCGATTCTGACGACGCCGCTCTGCACGAGACCGAACAGATCCTCGGCGCTCGCCACCAGATCCTCGCGGCTTGCGGTATAGGTGAACAGCGTCGGCCGCGTCGCAAACAGCGAGCCCTTCTTCGACAGGAGCCCGATATCGAAGTTCGGGATCGGCCCCGAGGCGGCGCCGAACGACACCCACAGCCCGAGCGGCCTGATGCAGTCGAGAGACGCTGGAAACGTATCCTTGCCGATCGCGTCATAGACGACATCGACACCCTTGCCATTGGTCAATTCCTTGACGCGCGCCACGAAATCCTCGCTGCGGTAGTTGATGGTATGGGTACAGCCGTTGGCCTTGGCGAGTTCAGCTTTCTCGTCCGAGCCGACCGTCCCGATCACCGTCGCCCCGAGGTGCTTCGCCCACTGGCACGCGATCAGCCCGACGCCGCCGGCTGCCGCGTGGAACAGCAGCGTCGTCTCCGGCCCGACCCGGTAGGTGACGTTGAGGAGATAGCGCACCGTCATGCCCTGCAGCATCATCGCGGCCGCCGTCTGCGGCGCGATCGCGTCGGGAACCTTGACGACGCGCTCGGCGGGAATGAGCCGCTCTTGCGCGTAGGAACCGATCGGATTGGCATAGGCGACCTTGTCGCCGACCGCGAATTCGCCGACGCCTTCCCCGACCGCCACGACTTCGCCGCAGGCTTCCATGCCGATCACGGCCGGAAGATCGCCGACCGGATAGGCGCCGGTGCGATGATAGGTATCGATGTAGTTCAGCCCGATGGCAAGATGACGCAGATGCAGCTGACCGGGCCCGGGAGCGCCGATCTCGACCTCATCCCACTGCATGACTTCGGGGCCGCCATAGCCATGAATTCTGATTGCATGCACCAAAGTGGCCATCTCCTGTTTTTGCGGGTCGAAGACCCGTTCGTCCTGAAATTGATCAACAGCCGCCGGCGGCGCTAACACGAACCTGCCTTGACCCTGCCACTGCCGCCTTCTATGGGCTCAGCCGGAAGAGAACAAGCTCCTTTACCGGAGACGAGCGGGAGAGTCATGCCTACAGCCCTTCGCCCGGCCATCATAGGCGCTTGTGCGGCAACTTTGCTTGCCGGTTGTGCCCTGAGCACGGCCACAGTGAGTTCGCCGCTCGCGGGCCTCAGTTGCGTCGACGACACCCCCGATTGCATTAAGAAGCGCCAGGCGACGCTCAGCTATATGACCAACGACCCGACCCGCGCCTGGGTACGTCAGACGCCATCGGCACACGCCTATGCTTCCGGCGTCCGCCTCTTCGCCTTCAAGAAGAAAAAAGCCGAACTCACTTGCGATGAACTGAAAATCGGCAGCAACGAAGCCGCGAACGCTGCAAAAATCCTGCGCGGGCCGGACGCCAATTCGCTGACCCCGGCGCAGGTATCACGTGGAACGTTGCTCGCCGCCGAAGTTTCCCGCGAACTGCGCCGCGAATTGTCGGGCCGCTGCAAGAACAAGGCGTAAGCCAAAAGAGCGCCAGCAATCCTATAGAATGGAGCCGGTCCAGCGACCGCAAGAACCCCAAATTGGGGACCGGAAAACTCAGCCTTCGAGTGGCTTCTTGCGGCTCTGCGGCAGCACGCGCGACTGCACGCCGTACGCGGAAACCTTCGGCATCCGGCTAGAGACCGTTCGCATGTTGACGCCCATCCATCCGATCTCGCCGGAGAGCCGGCCATATTCGATCTTCGGACAGCGGTTCATGACGACACTCAGCCCGACCGCTTCGGCTTCAGCCGCAGCTTCATCGTTGCGCACCCCAAGTTGCATCCACACAACCTTGATCCCGAGCTTGTCCTTCAGAGAAATCGCCTCGCGCGTGATTGCCAGCGCCGCTTGCGAATTGCGGAAAATGTCAACGACGTCGACGGGCGCCGGCACGTCCGCCAGGGTCGCATAGACCGTGCGGCCGAGAAGCATTTTGCCGGCCTGTCCGGGGTTGACTGGATGCACCTCGTAACCCTTGGCCAAAAGATACTTCATCGCGAAGTAACTTGGCCGGCTGACGTTCGTGGAAGCGCCGACAAACGCAAACACGCGCGCCTCGTTCAGCACGTCGGCGATGTCGTCGTCGGGATAGGATTGGTGAGAATTGTTCATGCTTGCGGAGGAAGGGTCATTTGCCCATTTTCATTAAGAACCATCAGCCGATTGTACGCGATCTCGCAGAGATGACCATCCGGATCGGCAAGGTATCCCGAATAGCCGCCCCACAACACGTCCCGCGCCGCCTGCACGATTCGCCCATCGCGGTCTGCGCAAACACAATCGCGTCGTCGACTTCGGATTTCGAAGCAAGGCTGATCGCCAGGCTCACCCCGTGAAACCTCGAACCGTCTTCACTGACCCCACCGTCGGTGATACCGGCGTCATCGGCAAGCGCCTCCCGGCCGTAGAGCCCGGGAACTGTCCCGTTCATGTCGAAAAACGCAACCTTGCTGCTCTCGAAGCCGGAAGCCGCAAACCCCAGACGCTCGTAGAATGCGCGAGACTGCGCCACGTCCGCGACGCCCGGCGTCACCAGATTGATCCGCGCCGGCAGCACGTCAGCAGCCCTTCCATTCGGGATTGCGTTTTTCGATGAAGGCCCCGATGCCTTCTTCGGCATCCCGGTAGAGCATGTTCTCGACCATCACCGCCGCCGCATAGTCATAGGCTTCGCTCAGCGGTTGCTCGATCTGCCGGTAGAACGCTGCCTTGCCGATGCGCACCGTGGCAGCCGATTTGCCGGCGATGCGCCGGGCAAATCCCATCGCTTCGTCCATCAGCATTTCGCCCGGCACGACCCGGTTGACGAGCCCGTAATCCGCTGCCGCCTGCGCGTCGATGATCTCGCCCAACAGCAACATCTCCATCGCCCGCTTGCGCGGCACGTTTCGCGACAAGGCAACCATCGGCGTCGAGCAGAATAAGCCAATATTGACGCCGGGCGTGCAGAACTTCGCGCCCTCGGCGGCAACGGCGAGATCGCAGGTGGCGACAAGCTGGCAACCGGCCGCCGTGGCCATGGCATGAACCGCGGCGATGATCGGCTTGGGACACGCAACCATGCCCTGCATCAATACCGAGCAGGTCGTCATCGTCTCGGAATAGAAGGCCTTGCCGCCATCGGCATCTTCGCGGCGCGCCGTCAGTTCCTTGAGATCGTGACCGGCGCAGAACGCCGGCCCGTTGGCAGCCAGGATAATCGCACGAATAGCATCCTCAGTTGCCAGTTGCGCGAAAATCTTCGTCAGGCCGTTGAGGACGTCGAGCGACAACGCATTGCGCGCGCCGGGACGGTTCAAAGTCACGACGGCGATACCGTCGTCGGGCCGCTCGACCAGGATCGCAGGCTCCTGCCCGTCAGCCGTCTGGGCCTCAGCCTGCCTGACGCCAGACTCCATGACGCCAGACTCCATGACGCCAGACTCCATGACGCGAGCCCCCTTACCGTGATGCGGATCCTGCATGAGCTTCCTCCACGCTGGCAACCCTCGCCGCCCGTTTGCCCCAGCCGGTCGATCAGAGTTCAACCGGCGGGTTCAAATCGGACGAAACCGTCAATTGCTGGTTCCGCCGGCATCGAGCGCATCCTGGATTGCCTTCTGATGCGCCTTGACGAGTTCGATATTCTCTTTGTGCTTCAGCGGCGGAATGGCCGTCAACGCCTCTTCGAGTTCGGCGATGAGCGCAGTCTTTTCGTCCGCCGCCATCGTCGCATCGGCTTTCACTTCGGCCAGTTCCTCCTGCAAGCCGACAACCGGATCGGTATATTCGCCCGATTCCGGATCTAGCCCGTCCAGCACCAGCTGCACGTTTGCCGATACGTCGTCGAGTTCGGCGAAATTCTTGAAGCCGTGCTTCACGGCGATCTCGTCAAGTTCCTTCTCGACGCTGACCTCGCTTGATTCCGGCACTCCCTCAAGTTTCTTGGCGACCGCCGCCAGGTCCGGCTGCGCCGATATCAGCCCTTTCACCTGCGCTTCGCTCAACACCATCTGTTTGATGTCGCCGCCTGCATCCTGCGCCATGGCGTTGGAAACAAGTCCCGCCCCTGCCAGCAGGCAAACCATTGCCGCCGCGAAAATCCAATTGCCGTGCCGCATATCGCGCTCCTATAGAAAGCCGCCCGTCCGGCGGTCATGATCGCCACATTGCTCGTTCGACCGGGATCACGAGCCACCCGTAAACCTGTAAAGCCCGCATCCGTTCCGATTCTGCTGTAGGGCTATCTGGCCGGGTCCAGATGATGCTTTGCGTGAACTTTGCGGCGCGAGCAAGCGGAACTTGCGGCGGAAATCCGCCTCCGCCGCAGAACCTATCGCGGCATCGACGATACCCGTACGGTAATATTTTACCTCATTGCTAAGCCATTGAAAAGACGTCTTGAATTGCAAAGTGGCAGGAATTCGATTGACAGGCCGCCACGGCGCAACTATTCGACGCGGCTGAACCAGGAGCGTTTCGCTAGTGGTCTGCTGCCCAGCGGCAGGCAACCACAGATGCTACGTTCTGGCGAACGGACCAGCCGGTCAAGGTTTTCCCGAGACCGGCCAAGCCACCAGAGAATTTCCGAACATATCAGCCGGCAACCAAACCGGCGGGAGTCCTGCCAATGAAGACCTACGTCGCCAAGCCCGGCGAGGTGGACAAGAAATGGATTTTGATCGACGCCTCCGGCCTCGTCGTCGGCCGTCTCGCGTCGCTCATCGCCATGCGCCTCAAGGGTAAGCATAAATCGATCTATACTCCGCATGTTGACTGCGGCGACAACATCATCGTCGTCAACGCCGACAAGGTGGTATTCACCGGCAACAAGAAAGAGGACAAGCGCTACTACTGGCACACCGGCTATCCCGGTGGCATCAAGGAGCGTTCACCCCGCCAGATCCTCGACGGCCGCTTCCCCGAGCGCGTTCTCGTCAAGGCCGTCGAGCGCATGCTCGCGCGTGGACCGCTGCAGCGTCAGTTGATGCGCAACCTCAAGGTCTACAAGGGCGCCGAACATCCCCATGAGGCGCAGCAGCCCCAGGTGCTCGACGTCGCAACCCTGAACTCGAAGAACGTAAGAGGCTGATCGTAATGGCCGAAGAAACCAAGACCCTCGAGGATCTCGGAGCAATTTCGAGTGCCCCTCCCTCCGCCGCCGAGCAGCCGGTTCACGTCCAGAAGATCGATTCGCTCGGTCGTGCCTACGCGACCGGCAAGCGCAAGAACGCGATCGCGCGCGTCTGGCTCAAGCCCGGTAGCGGCAAGATCGTCGTCAACGACAAGGACTTCAGCGAGTACTTCGCCCGGCCCGTGCTGCAGATGTTGTTGAAGCAGCCGATCAACGCAGCCGCCCGTTCCGACCAGTACGACGTCATGGCGACCGTCGTCGGCGGCGGTCTCTCCGGCCAGGCCGGCGCCGTCCGCCACGGTATTTCGAAAGCCCTGACCTATTATGAGCCCGAACTCCGTTCGGTTCTCAAGAAGGGCGGCTTCCTCACGCGCGACAGCCGTGTCGTGGAACGCAAGAAGTACGGCCGCGCCAAGGCCCGCCGCAGCTTCCAGTTCTCGAAGCGCTGAGACGTCTGGAGCACTGCTTGCCAACAGCGGAAGCCCAACACAAGCTTGCGCTGTGTTGGCGCAAGAAGCCCAACACAAGCTTGCACCGTGTTGGCGCAAGAAGCCCAACACAAGAATGCAACAGCCCGCGATCGCGGGCTGTTCTGTTTCATCGACGCACCGGCTTGCCGCAGCTCGCCCGCGGTGGCACATAACCGCCAGCCGCGGTGGAACTGCCATTCGTGATCTCGGTTGAAGACGTAGCCGCAAAATTTGAGGTTTGACGCATGGAATTCCTGGCCGTTGACGGCGGTTCGCTGCTCGCTACGCTTGCCACCGAGATCGAGCACATGCTGTCCCCCGCGTGGTGGCGCGCGCACTCGGTTGCCCTTCTCAACATCTTGATGATCGACCTGACGCTGGCCGGCGACAATGCCATCGTCGTCGGCATGGCTGCGTCCCGTGTTCGCGCCGACATGCGTGCGAAGGTCATTTTCTGGGGCATTACCGGCGCCGTTATCCTGCGCATCCTGTTTGCCGGCGTTGCCCAGCAGATGCTGCAGGTCATCGGCTTGACGCTTGCCGGCGGCCTGCTGCTGTTGTTCGTCTGCTGGAAGATGTATCGCGAGATCGTCGGCGGCAACGGCCCCTCCATCGACGAAATCGAAGGGAGGCTTGCCTCCGACGATTCCGGCGCGAACGATGCGAGCTTCTGGTCCGCGATGTGGACCATCATCCTCGCCGACCTTTCGATGTCGCTCGACAACGTATTGGCGGTCGCAGGCGCGGCAGGCGAATCGACCCTCGTTCTCGTCATTGGCCTGGCGGTCGCCATTATCCTGATGGCCGTCGCATCGACCTTCATTGCAAGGCTCCTGCACCGGTATCCGTGGATCGCCTGGATCGGCCTCCTCATCATCCTTTACGTGGCGATCGACATGATCTACCGCGACAGCCACCACATCGCCTGCGCGGCCTGGCAGATCGGCTGTTCGGAAACGATCTTCGAAGGCATCATGCACCGGCTCGGTCTCTGGCCAGACGCCGGAGGCTGAGGAGAAGTCGAACATGGCAAAGGTCTTCATCGATGGCGAGGCCGGCACCACCGGCCTGCAGATCCGCGACCGGCTGGCTGGCCTTGACGGCATCGACGTCATTTCCATCGACGCCGCACTTCGCAAGGACGATGCTGCCCGCCAGGACATGATGCGTGAGGCCGACGTCGTCATCCTCTGCCTGCCCGACGACGCCGCCCGCGAGGCCGTCGTACTCGCCGACGCGCTCGGCGCAGATGCCCCGGGCATCATCGATGCTTCGAGCGCTCACCGCACCGCCGAAGGCTGGGTCTACGGTTTCGCGGAACTCTTCAAAGGCCAGGCCGACCGCATCGCGGCGGCCCGCAAAGTCTCAAACCCCGGCTGCTACCCGACCGGTGCCATCGCCCTGTTGCGCCCGCTGATCGACGCCCGACTGCTGCCGAGCGACCATCCAGTCTCGATCAATGCCGTCAGCGGCTATTCGGGCGGCGGCAAGTCGATGATCGCCGACTACGAAGCCGGCACGGCGGATGCCTTCCAGCTCTACGGGCTGGGGCTGCACCACAAGCACGTCACCGAAATGCAGCTCTATTCCGGATTGACCACGCGGCCGATCTTCATCCCCTCGGTCGCAGCCTTCGCGCAAGGCATGCTGGTCTCGATACCCTTCCATCTCTCCACCCTGACAGGTAACCCCAACGCCGGCGATCTCGCAGCCGCGCTCACGGCCCACTACGACGACACGCCGCGTATTCGCGTCACCGCCGAGGCTATCGACGCGACAAAAGGCAAGCTCGAACCGCAGGCCTTGAACGGCACCGACGACATGGAACTCTTCGTGTTTGCCGATGACGCCCTCGGCCACGCCGTCCTCGTCGCGCGCCTCGACAACCTCGGCAAAGGTGCTGCCGGCGCCGCCGTCCAGAACCTGAGGCTTATGGTCGGGCACTAAGGCGCGCACGCAACATCCGCCCCCAACTCCATGGCCGGGCCTGACCCGGCGATCCAGGGGCCGCAAGCACCAACGCCACAGCCCCACGCCCTGGATGGCCGGCTCGGAGGCCGGCCATGACGTGGTGGGAAAGGTTGCGTTCGCAACCTCGTGAAGGGCGTCCATGCTCCGTCTCGACTGTCGTCATCGACACAACGCCGCCGCCCCCAACTCCATGGCCGGGCCTGATGCGATTTTTGCGCGGCGGGCAACTTAGTGCGTATCAAGATACAGCGCGTGATAGCGCCCGTCTTCATCTTCGACGAAGAGTTCGAGGACCTGCGGATGGCGCAGCGGTTTGCCTGTCTCGTCGGGAAGAAGGTTCTGCTCGGAAACGTAGGCGATGTACTCTGTCTCGTCGTTCTCGGCGAGCAGGTGATAATACGGCTGGTCCTTCTTCGGCCGGATCTCCTCGGGGATCGACAGCCACCATTCCTCGGTGTTCGCGAAGACGGGATCGACATCGTAGACGATGCCGCGAAACGGGTAGTAGCGGTGCCGTACCACCTCCCCGACGCTGTATTTGGCTGCCTTCATCGTCCACTCGCTTCGATTGACCACGGCCGGCCGGCCGGCGTTCCTCTCACGCCTCGCCATTCGACGGGATAGACGCAATTCTGTCAACGCCACCTTGGGCGCGTCGTTGACGTTGCGCTTGCAGCACCCGAATCGCCGTTTCGAAAACACTACAGGCCGTAGGCTCGAGCCCGCTCGGGGTCCTTGGCGGCGACAATCCTCGCCAGATCGACGATCACCTTGGCCTGTTTCCAGGTTGCATCGTCCTGCATTTTGCCATCGAGCATCACTGCGCCGGTGCCATCCGGCATCGCTTCCAGGATACGCTTGGCGAACGCGACTTCGGCGGCATCCGGGCTGAACACCCGCTTGGCGATCTCGATCTGCGTCGGATGCAGCGACCACGCACCAAGGCACCCCTGCAGGAAGGAGTTGCGGAACTGGCTTTCGCACGCGGCCAGATCGCCGAAATCCCCGAACGGCCCGTAGAACGGCTTGATGCCGTAGGCCATGCACGCGTCCACCATCTTGCCGACGGTATAGTGCCACAGGTCCTGCTGGTAAGCGGCACGCGGCGCATCCGCATTCTTGCCCGGATCGGCCAGCACCGAATAGTCGGGATGCCCGCCGCCGACCCGCGTCGTCTTCATGCCGCGCGAAGCGGCAAGGTCGGCCGGCCCAAGACTCATGCCGTGCATGCGCGGCGAGGCGGCCGCGATGGCTTCGACATTCTTGACGCCCTCGGCGGTTTCCAGGATCGCGTGGATGAGGATCGGCCGCGTTACGCCATGCGCGGCTTCGAGCTGGGCGAGCAGCTGGTCGAGGTAATGCACGTCCCACGGTCCCTCGACCTTCGGCAGCATGATGACGTCGACCTTGTTGCCGACTTTTGCGACGATCTCGGTAATGTCGTCGAGCGCCCACGGCGAGTTGAGGCAGTTGATGCGCGTCCAAAGCCCGGTCTGCCCGTAGTCGTGCTCACTTGCCATCGAGATGAAGCCCGCGCGCGCTTGTTCCTTCTCGCTCGCCGGAATTGCATCCTCCAAATTGCCGAGTATGACGTCGACCTTGGCGATCATGTCGCCGAGCTTGGAGCGGATCTTCTCGTTGTGCGGCGGCACGAAGTGGATCATCCGCTCCAGCCGCACCGGCAACGCCCGGTAAGGCTCCGGCGCCCCGATCGCGAGTGGAGCGTAAAACTTGGCGGGCGTGCGGCTGGCGTTATCCATGCGAGTGCGGTGTCCTTGTGCTGGGCGGTCATTTTGCTGCGCCGCACTGTAGGACTGGAGGGCGTGGTGTCAATTGGGGGAGGAGGGCAGGA
>Ga0180009_10004367_pt1 | contig 15627 bp, 14 predicted proteins | sample OS_PC_MetaG_FD_123537 | JGI IMG/M metagenome (GOLD analysis project Ga0180009, IMG submission 123537) | Groundwater microbial communities from the Aspo Hard Rock Laboratory (HRL) deep subsurface site, Sweden - OS_PC_MetaG | ecosystem: Environmental > Aquatic > Deep subsurface > Groundwater...
AAAGGTTTTTTTGCCTTTTATGTAGTGGGTGACAGGGGGCAACCCTCCTGGGATTATCGGCCGGTCAATGACGTTCCCGGTGAATCACCCTATGCCGTTTACGACGTCATGCCGTTTCCACAGCATGTCAGAGGCGCAGAGGGAGAATAAATGAAGAAGATTGCCGCCGCTGCAGTGATTTTGCTTGTCTTGATCCTGGGAGCCTATCATGTCCTCCTGAAGGTAGACAACGACTTTAAATACGGCCGGATGCGGGAAACGCCTTCAGTCCGGCCGTATGAAGAACCCCTGCTGCTGATGGAAGCAGGGACCGTTCCGTCTGCCGGCGGGGAAGCGATTTTAAAGGCGACCTCCGCCGAACAGCTCCGCTCGCCGTTTGGCGCGACACCGGATGTCGCCAAACTGGGCGAAAAACTCTATTTTACCTACTGCGCCCAGTGCCACGGCAAATACCACGACGGCAACGGCACGGTAGGCCAGAGTTTTGCGCCCCTGCCGGGGGATCTGCGCAGCGCCAAAGTCCAGTCGCTTTCCGACGGCGTCCTGTTCAAAGAAATCAGCTACGGCATTCCCAAGGGCAGACAGCCCCCCCTCGCCACCACCATAGCAGAAGCGGACCGCTGGCGAATCATTGCATACATAAAATCATTGGGCTTCCGTCAATAATACCCGGTCGGAAGGCAATTATTCCAAATTTGTATTTTGAATTTGTTTCGGATTTCGGATTTCGATATTCGTATTTTTGATATCGTTCATATGATTAGAGAATAAGTTAAATTGCCAAATTCGCGCACAGAATCATTGGGAAACGTTACTGGCAACAACTGCGATCTATGTGGCCTGCCCCTGCGCAGTGCCGCCATCTCCCTTGACATATCACAAAAAACATACCGCTTCTGCTGTCCGGGCTGCCGGCAGGTGTTCAATCTTCTGCTGGAAGCTACCGGTTCGGCAGATCCAAAAACTTTCAGGAATACGGAACTGTTTCAAAAATGCCGGGATATCGGCATCATCCCGCAATCCGAAGGTGATCTAATTTGTCGAGAGCAGCCCTTTCAGGCCGGGAAAGCCCAAATAAAATCACCCGGCGCGCCTGCTGCTTCCCGGCAATCAAATCCACCGCAAGCCGCTTTGAGTCTCTCCCTTAAAGTAGACAACATGTGGTGCCCGGCCTGTGCCTGGGTGATTGAATCCTATTTAAAAAAAACTCCCGGAATTATTTCAGCGAATTGTAATTTTTCTACCGATTATCTGCAATGTGATTATGATCCGGTTGCAACCACTCCGGACAATATTGCAGACACAATCCAGGCCCTGGGCTACCGGACGCTTCTACCCGGAGAAAAGGACACGGCCGGCAAGCGATCCGATTCTATCCGCTTGGGTGTATCCGCCTTTCTGACCGTCAACGTCATGATGCTGTCCTTTGCGCTCTATTCCGGGTTTTTCAGCGCGCTGTCTTTTGAAACGGTGCGCTATTTATCGTGGCCGATCTTTTTCATGACGGCAGTTGTCTTTTTTTACGGCGGAATCAATATATATAGGAAAGCCTTGACCGGGTTTGTTGCCGCAGCATTCGGCCTGGAAACCCTCGTCACCATCGGCTCGGCCAGCGCTTTTTTATTCAGTATTGTCAATCTGATCAAGGGTAGCATTCACCTCTACTTTGATACCACCTGCATGCTGATCACCCTGGTTCTTTTGGGAAAGCTGCTGGAAAAAAACGCCAAAGACAAAGTCCGGACAGATATTGAAAATTTCTTTTCGCTGCGCCCTTCCAAGGTCAAAATCTGTACGACCCAATATCCCCATGGCCGCTATGTAAACGCAGCCCAGCTGCAGAGAGAGGACATCTTCCTGGCAGCGGAAAACGAAACCCTTGCAGGGGATGGAATGGTTCTGGAAGGAATAGGGGCCGTAGATGAGTCTGCGCTTACGGGCGAAGCCAGGCCCGTTCATATAAAATCCGGTGATCGCGTTCGCAGCGGCACCAGCGTGCTACAGGGCAGTTTGCGCATCAAAGCCGAAAACGTAGGCGCTGATTCCACCATCGGTCAAATGATCGCGGTTATGGAACAGGCCCTGTCGGCCAAAACGCCCCTTGAAGGAAAATCAGACCGGGTCCTGCGCCTGTTTGTGCCCGCGGTTCTGTTGTTGGCGGTTGTTACCGCTGCCGGCTGCCTCCTGGCAGGTCTTTCTATTGACCATGCCCTGATTCGCATGGTCACCGTACTGGTTATCGCCTGTCCCTGCTCCCTGGGCATTGCCATCCCCCTGACACGGATGGCCGGCATCTCCCTGGCCGCAAAAACCGGAATCCTTGTCCGCAACTTTCGCGGCATTGAAAAAGCCGGCCGGATATCCGCCGTTGTATTCGACAAAACCGGCACCCTGACCCATGGCCGCTGGGAGCTGATCGATCTGGTTCTCTTCAGGCCGTTCACATCCGCCCAGGTGATGTCCCTGGCGGTTTCCCTGGAAAAGGATTCGGATCACTATATCGCTGCTGAAATCCGGCGCTATGCACAAGAGCATCATCTCTCCCCGGCGGATGTAGCGCACATTTCTCATTCTGAAAACGGGATCAGCGGCAGCCACAACAATGCCGAAGTAAAGATCGGCTCCAGCGGTTATCTGCAAAACGAACTTGCGGCTCTCCCCGACGATCAACTCCACAACCTTAAAGCTTCTCCTGCCATTCGCTCTTTTGTCTACATGAGTATCGGGGGCAAACCCTGTGCAGCTCTCATTTTCAGCGACAGGATTAAAGCAGGCACGGCCGACGTTGTCCGGCAGCTTCACATGAAAGGGGTCAAGACCTATCTGGTTTCCGGCGACGGAGTTGAAACCACCGATATCGTCGCCGGCAGTCTGGGAATCCTCGAATCCTTCGGCGGGATGCTCCCCCGGCAGAAGGCGGATTTTATCGAAAAACTTCAGGAATCCGGTTTGCGGGTTGCCATGGTCGGCGACGGCATCAATGATGCGCCGGCCTTGATTCAGGCGGATCTCTCTGTTGCGGTTCATTCCGGAAGTCATCTGGGAAAAGAAGTTGCCGATATTACCCTGATGCGCAGCGACCCCCTCCAGGTTATTGAATTTTTAGATCTTGCCGGACGGATCAATTCAAAGATAAACCAGAACCTCATCTTCTCATTCCTTTATAACACCGGCAGCCTTCCCATTGCCATGAGCGGGCTGCTGAACCCTCTTATCGCCGTCAGCGCCATGCTCTTGAGCAGCCTGACGGTTATCGGCAATACACTGTTGATGATGAGAAGCCGTCCCATGACAACCGCCGATGCCGACCGGCCCGGCGCCTAAATTGTATTAGGCTGTTAAAAGCATTGAAGTTTTCCACCTTATGATATATCGCCTTTTAATGATCCGAATCCCGCAAAATTCAAGTTTGAAAAACAGGTTGCAGAGTTGCTGACCGGTTTAAATCCCAGCGAACTCAAAAATCCCACGAATCACTTTACCGGATTCCAACCAGGGCCTTTGCCCTGGGACTGGGTGCGGGGGTGTCGTGGGGAGTGGCCCCCATCTTCGTCAAATTGGGACTTGACGGGATCGGATCCCCTGTGGCCGGCGCTTTTATTTCAGTTGTCATCGGGACATTTTTTTTGGTTTAGGGGACGTACGCATGAAAATTGAAAACCCTTCTGAATTCGTTTCCGAAAACAGCTCAGGCATCAGACAGGGAAGCTATCTGATACTAACCTGTTTTTTCTTTGCCCACGCCACGTTTCATTTTATGTCGCAAAGTTTTTCCGTCATGCTTCCTGCGGTTAAAACTAGTTTTGGAATCAGCCCGATTCAGGTGGGCGCCATTGTAACCGCCCATGAATTGGCCGCCGGTCTTTCGTCTCTGCCGGGCGGCATCCTGTCCGATTACCTGCGCCGACATCGTGCCCTGCTGATGGCGGTTTGTATGGTTGTTTTTGGGCTTGGCTGGCTGCTGATCAGTTTTGCGCCCTTTTATGGGTTTGTGCTCGTGGGCATGGTCATCCTGGCCATGGCCAGCTCGATCTGGCACCTGCCCTCTTTGGCCGAACTTGGCTTGCAGTTTTCAAATCATCGCGGCGCTGCCCTTGCGATTCACGGCGCCGGCGGCAGCATGGGAGATATTTTTGGACCGGTCTTGACCGGGCTCCTCCTTGGCATCCTTTCCTGGCAAAGCATCCTGTCGATGTACGTCATCGTTCCGCTGATCATGGCCGTTTGGATTTATTGGGTTTTTTTTATACTCGATAAAACAAAACATAAAACCCCGGAAACAGTCACGAAAAAAAAGACCGCTTTTAAAGAACAGCTGACGATTACGAAAGACATTCTGAAACGGACCCATATCTGGCGGGTGAATTTCGTGGCCGGATTCCGGGGCATGTGTTTTGCGGTGCTGGTCACATTTCTGCCTCTCTTTATGAAGGAGCAGCTCGGCTTTTCTTCAAAATCCATCGGCTTTCACTTCGGTCTGCTCTGGGCCATCGGTATTGTGGCCAGCCCCCTGATGGGCCACCTTTCCGACCGCTGGGGCAGAAAACAGGTGCTGGTGCCTGCGCTGCTGTACTCATGTCTGCTCATTACCCTGATGGCCTTTTTCGGCACAGGCGCAATGTTTACCTTTTTGATCGTTTTGCTGGGTTTCAGCATACGCAGCGATTACTCCCTCGTGTCGGCCACGATCCTTGATATTGCCGGCAACCAGGTGGCAACAACCATTCTCGGCGTCCTGTCATTGACCCGCTACCTGATGGGGGCTGTTTCTCCCTTAATTGCCGGCGCCCTCTATCAATACAGCGGTATGCGCGCGACCCTGCTCTTCGTTGCAGTGCTCTTTGCCTGTGCCGCCTTTATATTTTCCACCGTTGATATGACCAAAAAGGCTTGAAATCGGGCTGTTCGTCCTTAGATTAAATTCAGATGCTGTTTTAAAACAATCTTTGCGGACTTAAAGGGGGTAGATCATGAAAATACAAACTTTATTGACGACTATTTTATTTGCTGTCATTCTAATGCCATGGAATAATGCGATAGCGCAGTCGGGACAATACGGCGGCTGGCAAATGGGACCGGGTATGATGGAGTCCGGTTGGGGCATGGGCTGGTTTGGCATGATCTTTATGCTGGCCTTTTGGGGTTTGGTGATCATTGCCTTGATTCTTCTCGTGAAATGGTTGATTCAGGCAACATCAGGGAAAAAAGCAGCCCCGACCAGCAGCAACCGGGGGCTTGAAATCCTGAAAGAGCGCTATGCCCGTGGCGAAATCGACAAGGCCGAGTTTGATTCTAAAAAGCATGATATAATTGATTAATCAAGAATGAAGGTGCATAAAAGTCAACGAAAACCCTAAGGAGAAAAATTAATGGAAAAAAAGAAAAACAGTAAAACTTCAGATGAAACTGCAAGTACCGCTGACGATGGGGAAATTATCTTTGGCCTTGGGGCTGATGGAATGAGCACAGGTACTGCCCGGTTGGCAATCGATAAAAAATTGCGCAAGCAGCTCCTGGATAATTACGATCTTATTGAATTAGTCAATAAAGGCCGTTATTATGCCGCAAAAGCATGCAGCAAAGACAGCCTCTGGCTCTATGAACTGTTAATCGATAAACAGTCCGGAAGCATCCAGATCGTCAGCAAAAACAAGAAAAACAAGTGAGCAGATGACTTAGGCCTCAACTTGTATGTAGTCATTTTAACTCATAACAGCAATCTTTGTGCCGGAGAAAACGGTTTCTACTTAACCTCATTAGCAGAAAACGCACACTTGAATCCCACATCGGAGAAGGCTTCCCAGGGGTACCGGTATATTTTTGATTCCCTGCCGGCATCTAAACTTCTATTTGCAACCATACTTTTATATGCTTTTATATCTTTTATTTCTTTTCTATCGTCCATAACTGCTTTAGTTGTTTTTATCCATTCCTTGGGGATTGCTTTGCCGTATTTCTGAGCATCCGTGCCGGGGGACAACATCTGGTGCGGCGCTTCATTTCCTTTTTGCGGTTCGGAAATATTCGGTTGAGTATCTCCGCCGCCTTGGGATGCCGGCGCCATATGGGGGTGGGTTTCTGAGGACACGGGTGTTTCATTGGTGGAAGTTGCGGTTTCATCAATAATTAAATTGTTTGCAACCCCATAGTCCCACTCATATTCCGTCAGCAGGCGTTTCCCATAATACTCTGCATAGGCCTGGGCGCCATACCAGGTAACCCGGACAACCGGATAAGCGGCGTAATCCGTTTTGCGCAAAAGAAATCGACCTTGCTCATACATGATCTGCTCGTGTGGCTCAGTACCGCTGCCCAGATAAAACCAGATGCGGTCCTTCTGCCTGACGATCCCGTCACTGACTGTCAGTGTTTCTTTGACGGCATTTAGAAACTGAGCAAAGTGATGATTCGTCACCTTGTTTTCATCAATATAAAACGGCTGTATTTGAACTGTGTTATCTTCCATTTTATCTGCATTCGTAGACTTAATTGTCACGCTGCCACCGGGTATAAGGCGCATCACAATTCCGTCCTTGCCCCGGAAGGACGATGCCGGCGCTTTGACTGTTTTCGATACTGACCGAGAAGCTTCTTCTATGGCCGGCGGGCTCTCCTGCACAGGGGTCAATGCTTTATCTTTATTACCCATCAAATGCCACAGACCCATGACCAGCACAGACAAAACAGCAAGCGTAATACCTGCCCAGATAAAACGGGGTTGCGATAAAAATGAAAATCGACTTAGCTTTTGAGAGGATTGCGATATGGTTTCATCTGATAAAATTTGCAGGGATTCCTGAAGCAGCGTTTTAAACTCACCAGTCGTTTTGGGACGCCTGCCCTTTTCTTCAGCGGTTGCGTCCTGAATGATCCGGTCCAATTTTTCGAAAAAAGGCGTTTCCGTTTTGGATAATCGGACGCTTTTAAAAGGCATCGTCTCCCGGGTTATCTTTCCTGAAACAGCCTCAAAAAGTATCTTGCCCAACGAATAGATATCGCTCTGCTGGTCCGTCTTTTTAAAATCGAAAAAATGCTCGGGGGACATATATGCAGGGGTTCCCTTGACATCTACGGATTGGGTCACAGGCCTCAGCCAGCTTGAGCGGGCAATGCCGAAATCGGCTATTTTGGGGATACTACCGTCGAGCAGCACATTTTCAGGCTTTAAATCGCGATGAATAATGTCATGGTCGTGAATGGCTTCAACGCCATTCAGCAAGGGCAAGAAATATTCCTGGAGCCAGTCATTCATCAGGTTTTCTTCAGGGTAAAATCCCTCTTCCGACATTGTATAGCGCAGGGTTGCCCCGGGAATAAATTCCATGACAATGTACTCAACGGCAAAGTCTTTACCATTTTTTACGATGGTTTCGGACCCATAATCGTAGATCTGCAGGACATTGGGGTGCCGGATCCGGGCCATGGCCTGTACCTCGCGCCTGAAGCGCAGGTAAGCGTTTTCAATCTCAATGGGGTCTTCTTCAAAAGACTGCAGCATCTCCTGTGAGATCACTTTGATGGCCACGTCGCGCTTCAGATTCAACTGGTGGGCCCGGTAGACCTCTCCCATGGCGCCCTTGCCGATCGATTCGATAATGACCCATTTTTCATTGAGAACAAATCCGATTTTAAGGATGCTGTTAGCAGGGGTATGCATATTGGACGGCGTCTCTATTTCCGGTATGTATTGCACCTTATGTTTATAGTCACTTTTAATCATTTTATATTCAAAATATTTCAGGTCAAGTTAAAAGGTTTGAATGTGACAAAAATCTGTCGGCGGTATGATACGATTAAGCCATCCAGGTTTTTGTCACCGGGCTAAACGTTTCCTGAACGGCTCAATTCAGTTTTGCAGTCGTGGTCAGTTGCTTCGGGGACAGCCACCCCTTGGGAAGACATAATGATTTGTTTTATGATCGGCGCAAGATGGTTTTGGGATGACATTTTTTTTGAATAAAAAATCACCAGAAGAAATCCAAGACCAAATCCGATAAAACCAAACAGGATGGCCGAGGCCGTTTCACCCAAGGTCAGTATTTTGCCGATAACCGGTCCGGTCAAAGCGCCCGCCAGCAAACCCAGTACCGGCACAAGGTAAAGAACAGCCGCATTTTTAAGTAAGGTTTCGGTTTTGATACTCACAGATACCAGATCACCTGTTCTGGCGCCGGCCACATTGATGGCCCTGGCTTCAATTTTGGCCTGTGTCAGGCATGAATGGCAATGCTGTTTTGTCTGACAACTGCTGCAGGCGCCGGTTCGTTCGGTAACCACTCGGGCCCATCCATTTTTTTCGATCCCGACAACTTTTCCGGTTGTATGTGCCATCTTTCTACATTCCTTTCATAAGGAAATCTGCTTTCTTTCCTTGACTGTTATATTATAATGCCTACATAGTGGCATAGCAAAACCAATGCCGGTTTTATTTTAATAAATATAACTATCTGTTTTAATATGTTTTATGTTAAAAATTGATTTGATGATATAATTTTGAACTGTTGACAATCGAACAGGTGGGTATAAAATATACAGGCGGCCTGCTGAAAGGAATTAGAAGTGAATCATAATTACACAGGTTCCTTATAAATAGATGGGGCCAAAAAATTCAATCTTAAAATATTCTATAGAAAACAGCATATTATTGTTACTGGCACGCGTTTTGCTCACTTCTAATGAGTGTAAAGAGATTAAAGTAAACACCCATTCAGAAGCTGAAAAAAATCGAGAAACGAAGTATTAACCATGATCAATCGACGAAAGTTCTTAAAACTTAGCTCTGCCGGGGCATTGGGTTATTTGGCTGGTATTCCTGATAGTTTTTTAAACCTTCCCGTCGCATCCGCGGCAACAGCAACCAACCCGGCGTTTGTTCCGGATGTTGAGATCGCTTTAACAGCAGCCCCGGACCAGGTTCAGATAATGGCCGGCCGCCCCACAGGTGTCTGGAAATATACCGGCAGGTTGTTGAAAGGAAAACACGACAGCCTGAAGAACAATGACCATTCATATCTGGGCCCCACCATCCGGGTTCATAAAGGCCAGCGGGTTCGAATCCATTTCCAAAACGAAATTCCTGACCCGTCTATTATACACTGGCACGGTCTGCATGTTCCGGCCGACATGGACGGACACCCCCGCTATGTCATCCCTCGCGGCGAAACCTACGTCTATGAGTTTGCGGTGCGCAATCGTGCCGGCATGTACTGGTATCATCCCCATCCCCATGGCCGCACCGGCCACCAGGTATACGGCGGCCTGGCCGGGTTTTTTATTGTTTCCGACGACGTGGAAAAATCAATCGAATTGCCATCGGACCCATATGACATCCCCCTGGTTATTCAGGACCGCATTTTTGACGGCAATAATCAATTATCATACCCCGTCCAAAACATGATGGAACGGATGACCGGCCTGTTGGGAGATCGTATCCTGGTGAATGGGAAACCGGAATACACCCTGCCGGTAGCCACCCGGGCATACCGTCTACGCCTCCTCAACGGGTCCAATTCCCGCGTCTACAAACTTGCCTGGGAAGACGGCAGCCCCCTCGTGGTGATCGGAAGCGACGGCGGTTTGCTGGAAAATCCGGTTCAAAAAAATTACGTGATGCTGGGACCGGCGGAGCGGATTGAACTCTGGTCAGACTTCAGCAAATATCCGGTTGGATCTGACCCGGCTCTGGTGAGCCTCTCGTTTGATGCCGGCACCTTGAATGGCGCTGGAATGGGGCGCGGCATGATGGGGGGCAGTGCTCTTCTGCCGAATGGGTATCCCTTTACCGTTCTAAAGGTACGGGTCGACCGCAAGGAAAAAGAAACTCTGGTTTTGCCGCAGCGGCTTTCAACTATCGAACGCTACCAGGAAAGGGATGCGGTCAACTCGGGTTCACCCCGCACATTCCGGCTGCTTTTGAATCATATGAACTGGACCATCAATGGCCGCACTTTCCGAATGGAAGAAGTTGCCGAAGATGAGATCGTACAGCTAAACACCCTTGAGGCCTGGGAGTTTATCAATGAAGCCGGCGGGATGGGAATGATGGGAGCGATGGACATGCCCCATCCCATTCATATCCACGGCATGCAGTTTCAGGTTCTGGGTCGCAGCGGCGTGAGGCACCGCGGCTATGTGGACGAAGGCTGGAAGGATACCGTGCTGCTGATGCCCGGCGAGCGGGTTAAGCTGCTGGTCCGATTCGAGGACTATCCCGGCCTGTTTCTGTATCACTGCCATAATCTGGAGCATGAAGATATGGGCATGATGCGTAATTATTATGTCAGAAAAACATAACGGTTCGGACTTTATCAGCCGCTGGAAAATCAGAACGCCACTGCAATCTAATTGACATACGCTTGACAGGGTTTATTTTTAAGGTAAAATTTGCTGCTTATGAATCCAGACATTTTACCGCAAAGGAGGCCTTATGATTCATTTTAACGATATCATAAGACATAAAAACACACTCATGTCGTTGAGTGTTTTATTTTTTTTCTTCGCGACCCTTGCGGTTGCCCATGGCCCCAAAGGCCACAGCAACGGTGATTTCACGGCCTTTCAGGCTGCCAAAAAGGGAATGGACCTGTACGACCGACTGGTAGTCAGCGGAAAGCTGGAGGAGAGCTGGGAGGTTGATTTGGTCAACATTGAAATAGTATCAAAGGACAACAAGGGTAAAAAAGAGTATATTGTCAAATTCAATCGCAAGCCTTCTGAACCGCGTACGGTCTTTATCTTTTTTTCTGAAAACGGTGAGTACAAAGGTTCAAATTTCACAGGAAAATGACTCTCAAAGGGGTGGACGGGATGGAAAAGGAAAAGACGCATAGACAACCAAAACCCAACACATGGCCCCTTCCCTTGAAAATCCTATTAACCATAATCGTCATCATCATGGCGGCCGGTCTTGCCGTCGCAGCAGGGCAAATTGTCGTGCACGATTTAATCCCGACCTTCTGGAGTAAAAAAGGACTTGAAACACTTCAAGTTGAAGAACACCGGGAAAGCGCCCCGGCGCGTGGGGATCTTTTCACTGCCATTCCAACGCCAACAGAACCAAAGCCGTTTTACCAGACCGACGAATTTATCTTCGCGTTGAAATTCAGTCACATTCACATCTTCGGCATGAGCGCAATTTTTATCCTCATGGGAGGTATCGTCGCTTTCCTGGATCTTTCCGTCAAAAGCAGAATCTGGCTGATCGTTCTTCCATTTTTCGGCGTGATGATTGACCTAACTTCAGTCTGGTTCAAGCTGTTCATCCACCCCGCCTTTTTCTGGCTACATCTCCCCGGCGGAGTTCTATTTGGAACCATTTTTGCCGTTGATTCCGTTTTGATTCTCCGCCAGTTATGGATGCCAAAAAGTTAACCCTCTCGTAAAACGGTCATTCCAGATCGGCTCTATAAAGGCGCAGGCTGTTGGACACCACGGATATGCTGCTCAGCGCCATTGCCAGGGCCGCCAGGATCGGATGAAGCTGTTTGAGTGCCATCGGGAAAAACGCAAAGGGCGCCAGGACGCCGGCTGCCACCGGAATCAGCACTACATTATAAAAGAATGCCAGGAAAAGATTCTGCCGGATGGTACGCATGGTCTTACGGCTGAGGGTGATGGCTTTGGAAACCCCTGTCAAACTGCCGCTGGACAAAATGACATCGCCGGATTCGATGGCCACATCCGTTCCGGTACCTATGGCGATGCCGATGTCGGCCTGGGCCAGCGCCGGTGCATCGTTGATGCCGTCTCCCACCATGCCGACGTTTTCTTTTTTATTCTGGAGCTCCTTGATCTTTACGGATTTTTCCTCCGGTCGCACTTCTGCGAAAATTTCATCGATGTTAACCTGTGCAGCAATTGCCTTGGCGGTCTGAATATTATCGCCGGTCAGCATCACCACCTTCAGTTTTTGCTCGTGCAGCTGCCGGATGGCTTCTGCGGACTCCGGCTTTAGCATGTCCGAAACTGCTATCAGGCCTGATAGGGCTTCTTCACGGACGAGGACCATCACGGTCTTTCCCTCCCCTTGCAGGGATTCGATTTTATCTTTTGCCTTGCTGATGTCGATGTTTGATTCATCGAACCATTTGGGCTTTCCCAGTTTGACGGAATGCCCGTCAACCCGCGCCTCTACCCCGAATCCGCCGGAGGCCTTGAACCCCTCCGGCTCCCAGAGCTTGAGGCCCTTTGACTTGGCTTCATTGACAATGGCTTTGCCCAACGGATGCTCGGAGCCTCTTTCCAGCGAGGCTGCCAGTTTTAAAAATGCTTCGGGTGTCTGGTACACCGAATCGAACGAAAGCACATCGGCAACAGCCGGTTTTCCAATGGTGATGGTGCCGGTTTTATCCAGAACAATGGTATCCAGCTTGGTGGCGTTTTCAAGGGCTTCTCCTTTTTTAAACAGGATCCCCTTTTCAGCGCCCTTGCCGGTTCCGGCCATGATGGCGGTGGGCGTGGCAAGACCCAACGCGCACGGACAGGCAATCACCAGGACGGCCACCATCCGGATCATGGCCGGTACAAATTCGCCGGTGATACTCCACCAGAGGGCAAATGTTATTACCGCAATCCCGATGACGGTTGGAACAAATATTGCCGATACCCGGTCAGCTATCGCCTGGATGGGCGCTTTACTCCCCTGGGCCTCTTGTACCAGTTTGATAATCTGGGCCAGAGCGGTTTCCTTGCCTACCCGTGTAGCCTTAAATTTTATCAGCCCGTGGCCATTTATCGTAGCTCCCACCACTTTGTCCCCGGGATGCTTATCCACCGGGATCGGCTCCCCGCTCAGCATGGATTCATCCACGGCCGATGTCCCCTCCATTACGACCCCATCCACCGGAATCTTTTCACCCGGACGGACAATGACAGTGTCATCGACCTTTACACGGGTAAGGGGAATTTCCTCCTCGTCGCCGTTGACGATGACCGTAGCGGTTTTGGGCTGCAGGCCCATCAATTTCCGAATCGCCCCGCCGGTTTTACCTTTGGTGCGGACTTCAAGCAGCTTCCCCAGTTTGATCAGGGTGATGATGACGGCCGAAGTTTCAAAATAGACATGCTCACCAACGTGCGGAAGCAGTAAAACCGCCAGTGAATAAAAATAGGCTACGGAGGACCCCAGCGCAATGAGCACATCCATATTGGCGCTCTTGTTTCTGAGGCTCTTGATCCCGCCGACATAATAATCCCAGCCCGTATAAAACTGGACCGGGGTGGCCAGGATTAGAAACAGCCAGTTAACCCAGGCGGCATGGCCCCAGGGGCTGATCAAATTAAAATCCCGTAGCATGCTCAGGGTAAACAGCGGCAGTGCAAAAATAGCACCGGTAATGAACTTTCGGGTCTGGTCCCTGATCTCGGCGTTTCTGGCGGCCTGTTCGGCATCTTCTCCGTCCATGAGATCGTCCGGGGCAATAGCCCCATAACCGGCCTTTTGAATGGCACCGATGATATCATCCACGGTCGCCAGCGCCGGCAGGTATTCTACAGATGCTCTTTCGGACGCAAAGTTAACCCCAGCATTTAAAACGCCGGGCATCTTCCGGTTCAGCGCCCGTTCAATGTTGCCCGCACAATTGGCGCAGGTCATTCCGGTGATCGGCAGTTCAATTTTTGCCGATGCCACAGCATATCCGGATTTATGAATATTTTCGACAATATCCTTTACCTGCAGCTTTTCAGGATCAAACGTTAGGGCGGCCTTTTCGGAAGCGAAATTGACGTTCGCCGCTTTAATGCCGTTAAGTTTTTTAAACCCTCTTTCGATATTGGCGGCGCAGTTGGCACACGTCATTCCGGTTACCGGCAAAGACACCTGTTGTTCCGTCATCTAAATCACCTCTTTTCCGTTACAACCAGATCTGGCAGATCCACTATTTTTCATTACGCGGCAGGATAGTTCATTTCTTTCAAGACCGCCTTTATCTTATCAAGGGTTGCCGGGGGATCCCATTTCACCGTAATATGTTTGTTTTCAGGAACGCCGGTTACCTCTTTGACCCCTTCAATCTCGCTCAATTCATTTTTAATCGCCATGACACAATGGCCGCAGGATATTTTGGGAATTGATAAAGTTTTTTCTTCCATGATTTACACCTCCATTTAAAATTATATTGCGTTGAGATTGAATTATCCCGTAATGTCCTTTTTCCGTATTTCAAATTCCGCTCTATTGATTTCCCCTTTTGCATAACGCTCGTTGAGGATATCAAGAGCAGCGGAATTACTGCGACTTGCATTTTCCCCGTTAAAACTGACGAGATAACCCCTTTTAAAAGAAAAGATAAACACAGTATCACCAAAATCCAGAAAAACAGCATGAAAAACATTTTATTCATCCTTTGATTCTTCGTCTAACCTTCTATGGGTTAGTTCAAAATTTTCGTCTTTTAAAAGCTTCTCATCCGCCGCCGTATTCGGTGTGTCTGCATCATTGCCCAGTGATTCGGAAAGAAGCTGTCTGATATATATCTCAACATTTCCTGCTGCGATATTAGCCAATTTATCCCCCCTCTCATAGCCTATCCGCGTTGATTCTAATTTAATGGCATTCCAGAGACTTGCCGCCGGTGGCTTTTTCCAGGCGCTCCAAATAGCGTCCCCACAAGCCTTTACGTTTGGGATGTTTTCCCTTTAAATACTTTTTGGGGTTAGCCTCAAAGGCTTTGCGGCAGCCTTCAGCGCAGAAATAATAAGCGCACCCTGCATGGGTTGCCAAAATATGGGTATGTTTTGGGTCGACTGCCATGCCGCACACAGGATCAATGACATTATCTTTAAGGCTTTCTGATGATTTCATATTTGTTCCTCCTATAATTGCTTCGGAATTAATGTAATCAGTCCCTTTTAAACTTACCACTTTGTGGCACTTTATGTAAAAGCAAAATATGTGCCACAAAGTGCTGTTATAAATATAACATACTGATATATCAATAATTTATATTTTTTGACTTAAACTTAATGACGGGCGATCAAAAAAAACATTTAAATTCCGGATAAAAAATACCCACCCGGCTTGTGATCATTTCAGTTCTGTCGAGTAAAAAATATCCGCTTCTGAACTAAAGTGTTTATGTATTAACTTTTGATTAAAAAAACAGTTAATGGATGGCTATGAAATGAGTCATTGAGGATAGAAACGAAGGGTAGGAATGCCGAAAAGGGGATAGTTTTTATCAATATTTCCAATGCCGAGCCCCAGTGTTCCGTTACTGCAAAACATCTGTATGGCATCAAAAAAATCATTATATCCATACGGGGCGATATCATAATCCGCAAACGCCATGAAGGGAATTCTCTGTTGATCCATCATCCTTGCGAAATGAGGGTGGGTGACTGTTAAAAACTGAATTCCTTCCGGACCGCATCCGGTATCGCAGTCAATACCTTTCAGAACCTGTGCAACTGTCAATTTCTGAAATTTTTTCCCGGGCTGGAATTTGGTGTAATAAAACCCTTTCGGCCTTGGCGGTGCGCCCGGCCGCAATCGAATATGATCTTCTTTGTCATGGGTGTTCTGATACTGTCCTCATCGTGGCGGAATGAAAGTGGTGTATTTTGTTAAGGGCCATTTTCTTCCAATCTTTTGAATATAAAAAGTTTTCTTCTGTTTTCTTCCTGCCT
>Ga0180009_10004368_pt1 | contig 15626 bp, 12 predicted proteins | sample OS_PC_MetaG_FD_123537 | JGI IMG/M metagenome (GOLD analysis project Ga0180009, IMG submission 123537) | Groundwater microbial communities from the Aspo Hard Rock Laboratory (HRL) deep subsurface site, Sweden - OS_PC_MetaG | ecosystem: Environmental > Aquatic > Deep subsurface > Groundwater...
GCCAAGTCAACTCATTCCTCGTCTCGATCGCGACTGGCGATGCCACCTCAACCTCGTCTGTCTACTGATCCCTCAGGTCTCCGGGGAGATCAGATCGGTTCCGATACCCCTGAACGGTTACCCTCGATCTTCTCCTGCAACCACCCCCCTGAACGGTTACGTCGGCTTTATATTCCTCGGCGAAGGCGGACAGCTTGTCCGAGACCTCATAGCCGAAGATTCCTTCCGTCCTGGCGCCGGTCAACTGCTTGATGACCGCGTCGTTCCACCAACCTTCGAGCCGCTCGAAGACGAACGCGCGGTGCTCGCGCCGGACGCTTCGCATGTACTTGTCCTTGATGGTCGCCGGGATGTCGCCGATGCGCGGGCTGCCATCGAGGATCAAGATGCGTTCGAGAAAATCCTGCTTCTCGGGATCGGTCAGTTCGTTGAACTTCGTGGCGATCTGGCCAATGAGCTTCGATTTTGACTTGGCGAGCGCGGCATCGGCCAGTTCGGTCAGCGTGGCTGCGTCGCCGGAGGCAACGGGCTGGTCGGGGAGGAAGCGGGTGAGGAACGACTCAGTCGACACCGTGCCGGTGGTGAACAGGAAGAACCGCAGGTTCGATGCGGCGCGGCCATCCCGCTTGTACCTCGCCAACCAGATGTTGACGGACTTCCAGAAGTCTCTCGAAAGATTGGTCAGGAGGTCGCCGACCGCCTTGTGCTTGAGCGAGGCCAGAGATCTGCAGCCATCGCCGTCGATGAAATCGAGATCATCGTCCTTTTCCAGGAAGACGGCGGTGTCCTCGGGCAATTGCAGCAGATGCAGCAGGGCCAACCGCGCCTGGTAGATGTATCCCAGTCCCTGTTCGCCGGCTGAGTATCTGTCGGTGGTTGAGTCTGTCATCGGTTACATCGATCCAATCGATATCTGATTGCTGGTGCCAGTGGTCTCACCGTTGTTCAGACAAAACACCGGAGAACGTCTCGTTCTTCACAGACTCGACTCGTACGGCCCCGTCATTCCCGCCTTCCAGCGGCATAACGGCTGGCAATCTGCTGCCGAGCGAAGCGAGGCCAGCAGCATTGCTTTGATTCTAGTCAAGGTCTCCTCCCTTCGGCGTACCCCACCTGGGGTACGCTTGTCTTGGGGAAACCAACAAAGAAAGGAGACCGATGCGATTCTACACCGAGAAGCACCGCCACTACTGCGGAATCGACCTCCACGCCCGGACCATGTACCTCTGCATCGTCAACGGCGAGGGCAAGATCCTGCTCCACCAGAACATGCCCGCCGCCCCGGAGTCCTTCCTCGCCGCCGTCAAACGCTTCCGTCAGGATCTCGTCGTCGCCGTCGAGTGCATGTTCACCTGGTACTGGCTCGCCGACTGCTGCGCCCAGAACGATATCCCCTTCGTCCTCGGCCACGCCCTCTACATCAAGGCCATTCATGGCAGCAAGGTCAAGAACGACCGCATCGATTGCAAGAAGCTCGCCCTGCTCCTGCGGGGCGGCCTCTTCCCCATGGCCTACGTCTACCCCAGCGAGTTGCGCGCCACTCGCGATCTGCTGCGCCGGCGAATGTACTTCATGCGCAAGCGCGCCGAGCTCAACGTCCACGTCCAGAACACTAACTCCCAGTACAACCTCGCCCCGCTCCCCGGCAAGATCGCCTACAAGAAGAACCGCGCTGATGTCTCCGGGCGCTTCGCCGATCCGGCCGCGCGCAAGAGCGTCGACCTCGACCTGGCCCTGATGGACACCTATGACTCTCTCCTCCGCGAGGTCGAGGGCCACATCCGCGATCACGCCAGAGCCCACGACCATGACGCCCTGCGCCGCCTGCAGACCATCCCCGGCGTCGGCAAGATCCTCGCCCTCGCCATCCTCTACGAGGTCGGTGGCATCGACCGCTTCTCCCGCGTCCAGGACTTCGTCTCCTACTGCCGCCTGGTCAAGCCGCAGATCGAGTCCGGCGGCAAGGTCTACGGCCACAGCGGTAAAAAGATCGGCAACGCCCACCTCAAGTGGGCCTTCTCCGAGGCGGCCTGCCTCTTCTTGCGACAGAACCCCGAGGCCCAGGCCTACTATGCCCGCCTCAAGCGCAAGCATCCCCCGGGCAAGGCCCTCGCGGTCCTCGCCCACAAGATCGGCCGGGCGACCTACTTCATCCTCAAGCGCAGAACGGATTTCGACATGACCAAGTTCATCAACGGTTGATGGACCGGGAGAGGCGAGCCTGTAGCCTAACTGGACCTCATGGAGCCCAGACTGTTCCACTCGCTGCGACTTGCGAAAAAGGTGGGGCACCGACCCCGATGGGCGAGTTCTGTCGCTATGGCTCCCAGTCCTTCTGGCTTGATTGGACACCTCTCCCGGCTCCGTCTTGGGATTGCAGCACCCGCGGGCTTCCACGTGTTCTGCTCCTCTCCCGAGCCTCACCCTAACTGGAGGGAGCGCGGCCTTTGGCCCAGCTCCCAGCCCGAAAGTTTGAAGAGGACGGCACGAGGGCACAGACGAGTTTCTAGGTCGCAGGGCAAGCCGAACCGCTTCCCTGTATCGGCATGGGTCGCTGGGGTTTTGATTAGCCCTGGCGATGTCGCCGAAAGAGCCTCCATAGGTGTTTGGTGCAGACGCGTGCTGCGCCAGCTCAAGAAATGAAGCCAGAACCGGGGGCCGTGCGCCGGGTGCATTAGAGCAGCGAGATAAGCGGGGTGATATTTCTACCGCCAGGGGGACCATATTAACTCTTGACGGGAGGATCCCTTATAGGTGTTAGGCACCTCACTCTTTCCGCCAACGCCTTATCACATCTGCGAAAGTTACATCCCGCCAGGGTTCCTTCCACTCCCGATGGACGCAAACGCTCTGTGAGTGTGGTTCTGGGCTGGGCAGCGGCAGTTGCACAACCGCTGGTAGTAGCACAGCATCACCGACAACGACGCACTCTCCCGGGGCGAGGTTGGGAAGAATGTCCGTGATGCCGCTCGAGTTGTCCGGGAATAATCGCCTGACGTAGTTCTGATCGGCGGTGTTTGTGAGTCGGAGTGCAAGAAAATTATTGCATTGGGCGAAGATCGTCTCCGATACTTCAGACGGTCGCTGACTCACAACCATCAGGCTCAACCCATACTTCCGCCCCTCTTTCGCCACGCGCTCCAGTGATTTCCGAGACGACCGATATGCGGCGTCGTCCCTCTGCGGAATGTAGTTGTGGGCTTCTTCGCAGACGATCATGACTGGTACATCGTTTAAGCTGTTCCGCTCGTAACGCAGCTTCGAATAATGAAAACAGAAGTCGAAGACCAGACGGGTAACGAGGCTCACTGTGATGCTCAGAACCTCAAATGGGATGCCGCTTAGATCCACGATAGTAATGTTGGACTTGTTGAGATAGCCGACGAACTGCATCATAATTTGCTCAAAGTCCACCGTCTTGAAAGGACTGCCATCAGCCTTGACGGGCTGCAGTAGGAATCGCAGTCGCTTGTCAGAAAGCTTAGTCTCAAGACGCGACACAAACCGGTTGAACTCACCGTTGAAGGGACCGTTCGTCGCTTTCAATTCCTTTGCCGTTGACTGGGCTACGAATGTGCATGCTTTGTCGAAGTAGTGATCTTTCCTGTCGTCGACTAGCGTGTCATCCGAGAGCTTCGGCTTGTTCTCATTGTTCAACCGACCAATCACCTCTCGATTCATGTTCTCGATATATCGGTATACCTCGGTGATTGAGAAGTACACCGGGGTATCGTATGTCATCTCCCCGATTGACGGGTTATGCCTCTCCTTGTTCAATATTACCGCCTGCTTGAACTGGCTGACTTGGTTGTGAGAGTTCTGTTCGTTGCTTTCGATGAACATGCTCTCCAGTTCTTCAGAATTCATCAGCCAGTACGGGAGATGCAGGGATTCGATGTCCAGTCGGTTCAAAGTGAACGATTGCTCCTTGGCGAGCGCGAAGGCGGCGGTGTACTCGTCGTGGATATCGAAGATGACAATGTGAGAGTTGTTCTGCTTCCCGATGTTCGTGTTGGCCCCATCTATGATGCCAACGACGTCTTGAAGAATCCGTGCCACGGCGCAAGATTTGCCAGAGCCGGTAGAGCCCACGATGGCGATGTGCTTACTGAAGAATCGGTCTCCGTGGACCTTAAACGCTGTTGTCTTGTTGAGAGACAGGTTCCCGAGAGGAAACTGGTAGTCGGCATCGTCGGCAAATAGCTTCCCCAGGATATCCTCGTCTGCTGGGAAGGCCGGTTCAGTAGGGACGGGGAGAAGAACGCTCGCGCGCTCGAAGGTCTTGCCGTCGAGAAGAGTGCCGACTGCTTGACATTCGATGTGGAACTGCCACTTCGGCTTTCCGTCAGCGTCCTGGCCCAGTACTCCCCGCACATTGCGGATAGACGCCACGGTGAAGTCGTTGTTGCCCTGGGCAATTCGCATGTATCGCCCAACTTGAAGAACCGTCTTGTGGTCCTCGAACAGCTTTAAGTCGTCAATAAGGACAAAAATTGCCGCCGGGGAAGATGACAGAACCTGACCGATGCTATTCGTAAACATTGCTTACCCCAATCATGTACTTCACTTCGTTCATCGTCGCCCCCGTCAAGAGTTCGACGTTGACGTCCACGACGTCGAGTGATTTGCAGCTTGCCTCACCGATGATGAAGAGGTCGTCGCATTTTCTGTTGTTTAGCAACTTGCCCTGGTCGCTCCAGCTTAGGATGCGGAGGGCGAACTCGCGCTGGACTTTCCCTCCAGTCAACTTCGAAACCAGCGGATCGCGAAAGAAGAAGGACTCCTCGAAATGCGTCCCGACGTAGCCGTCTGTCGCGATGATTCCCTTAGCATACAATCGGTGTTGAATCTCCTCCACCTCAGTGCGAGTGGCACAGATGCACAGGATGGGCGTACTGATATGGGCGGGCTTGAAGTGGTACTTGTCGATGTAGTCGCTGACAAAGAGGACGATCTCCTTGTCGTAGTCGTCGATAGTAGCTGGGTCGACGATGAAGTAGCGCAGGCGGGCGTTCTTGTCGAGCTGAACCTTGAGCTGTTTTCGTCTTGCGTCGAAAAGCTTTTTTCGCGTCTTGAGGGCGAGTGTCCATCGCGAGATGGCAGTTGTTCGGATGCTGCTGAGCTGCGAAAGGAATTGCCTCTTTGTAGTCTGTCGTTCAGCGGGATCGTGTTTCACGCTGAGCATGGCGATCATGTGGATCGTGTTTGGGTATGCAAGGGTTTCGATATCGTGTTCCGGGATTCCGCTTGCCTTCAGTTCCTGGCCGACCTGCTTTACAATGGCATCGTAGCTCGGCCCAAATTCCATATTGAACTTCGCTTTGAATGCGTCAAGGTCAATTTCGGAGGGTAGCGCTTTGATGTACTTCTGAAGTTTCTGGTCTGCCGATTCCAAAGCGGCAGTGAAGTCGTCCCGTGTCACGATCGGAGGTGGCGTGCTGACAGAGGAGAAGTGCGCAAACAAAACATAGCAGATGTCTTTCTCTGTATGATCGGAGAAATGTTTGAGCATCTGGAGGACTGGCTTGTAAATTGCGCTGGGTGTGAAGGTGGTAGCCGCCTCGTGGTACTTGCACTGGATCGCTGTCAGTGACCCTGTCGACGTGATTTCGATGTCCTCGACAATGCCCTCGACAGTGATGGTGTCGTCGTCCTGAGCTCGGAGGATTTCCAGGGCCGTCTTATTAAACTGGTACAGGAAGCCTAGAATCGTGTAGTCAGCGGTTCGTAGCATGCTCATCGCGTCCATTCAGTTGTGTGCCCCCGGGTAAGCCGAGGGCCGTTGCCGGCCCCGGCTCCCCTAAGAACCGTACGTGCGAGTTTCCCCGCATACGGCTCAATCCCTCACAAAGGCCGGTGTCATCCACCGACCCGCCTGCTGCAGCAACGCCTTGCAGCAGACTTCGCAATAGACACATGGAGCCACCTGACCTTGGCGGCACTCATTTTCTTTGATTCACTCATCGGTAACTCCTGGCTAAGTTTCGGCATCAGTATATTTCGGATCGAATCCTTGGCTAGATGGACGGTGTCATCTCTTGGAACAAGTCAGAAATATTAGATATTTACCTGTCCATGCACGACTCATAGGTCTTCATGCCGGATTCAATCCGGGCCCCGGGCCCACAAGAGCGAGCCTTGACAGCTACAAGCACGTAATTACCTTCAAGAGTTCCAATCTGAACCGGGGAGGCGAGGGAATGACCCATTATTCGGGAATCACGACTGATCTTGCTACGCGAAAAGCAACGCACAAGAGAACCAAGGAAGGCTTCCGGAACTGGAAAGTGGCCAACAACGGACAGCCCTTTCCTAGCCGAGAGGAAGCCCAAGACTGGGAAGATGAACAGCCCGGCGAGCATCATCAAGGAGGGAAAGACGCGGACGGAGACTGGTACGGATATTCGTTCGACTACGGCGTGCGGCTGGTCATCAAAACATAGGGGAAGGAATTGTGTACATCTCGATCGCAGTAAATAAGCAAACCGGCAAGGGCTCACGCGATTTTATAAAAGCGCTGCCCAAGCTGCTGCAGAGCGCGACGACCTGGAAGCTGGAATCTTCAACGAGCCTCGAGGCTGTTGTGGCGAGCACGGCCACGATGGCGTCGCTTCCCAGCCCTCCAAAATTCAAGCTGCGGGAAAACGCCGCGGGCTCCGTCGAGGCAACGCTGCAGGGCGCGGAAAAATGGACAGACGATCAGAAGGCGCTGGCTGTCGGCCCGCTCACCTACCTCTGCATGACGGCGCTAGGCTCGTTTGTGAAGAACATCCGAATCGACGTCTAAAGCCGGCAGCGACGGCAATTCAAAGCCCAGCACCACAGGCGATCAAGGTGGCCCGGCGTCCGCTGCCCGTCTTCCAGGAAAGCACTCAACCTCCGTCCGCGCACTTCTCAACCGGACATTGACTCGCTACCCCATGACGCTCCCCGCACACCTTGGCGAACGCGATCTGCCGCCATCAACACCAGGATGTAGGTGCGCCAGTCGGTGCGGAACGTGGCCGGGTAGAGGGGGATGACGTCGAGGTCCATGGCCGCATACACGTTCCTCTTGTGCTGGAGTCCTCGGTCGTAACAGTAACCCTCGTCCGCGACGATGCCGAAGCGCTCCAGGTAAACCGCGAGCCCGGGAAGATAGAAGTCGGGGTACCAGATCTTGGGCTTTCCCTGGTCGATGACGAGCAGTGGCCGCTCGTAGTCGTGCCGGATCCCGCACCCCTCCAGGTACCCGGCGATCCGTCTCTCGCCAGCCGACTTGAAGGCGTACCGCTCCCCATTCGCTATCCGTTGTTCCAGGTCCCGTACCATCACGGGCATCAGGAGTGTCGCGGCGGGTCAATAAGCTTTTCGCCTCACCACGTTGGAATAGGCCGCCCGTGAGACCGCGGCCATCAAGTCCACCGCACCGCCGCGGCCGCTCGGACGCCACTGGCGATGATCTCACCCAGCGCAGCCACGACTGGTGACACGCCAGCGTGCAGGGAAGACCCCACGTAGTTGGTCGCCTGTGCGCCACACAAGCTCAGATCCAGGATCACCTGGAGCTGACCACGGAAGGACTGCTGGACTTCCACGGAGGGTACGCGGACGCAGCTGTTCAGCGTGCACCCTCCGACGACCAGCGTATCCTTGCCGCGGCCTGGCAGGCCGGATGTCCAGTCCCAGAAGCCGTCGAAGAGGACATCGCCGAACGCGTCGGGCGCCCGTGTATCGTAGCAGTGAGCCGGGCCGATCGGGCCGATCACCTACCTTGTGCGTGCGACACCAAGGATCTGTCGGGTCTGCAGAGCATCCGCTGGTGTGCGATGCGAGAGTTTGGATCACCGTCTCCCGCGGAACGCCGAGGCCCTTGCTCTTTCGGGTCACCTCATCACCCTCGGATCCTCAGGAGCCTCCGACGCAGCTCACCATCTCCGCCGAAGTGGAATTGACGCCGGGGAAGTTCCGTGCGAGGTGCAAGCAGGCTATTGGGCTTCCCACACCGCCAGCTTCACCCGCAGATCCTTGATCATCCGGTCCGGCAGGCCGATAAGGGTTGCGAATCGTTTCATGCCTGCGTCCGGATCGACATCGTCCGCTCCCTCAGGGTTCTCGGCCGCCAAGTCACCACCGGTGAGCACCTCAAACGTCTGGGCCCTGAGCCGCAACTCCTCAAACATGCGCTCGTCGTAGGTGCCTGCCAGAAATGGCACGCCGATCTCCAGGGATGTCGCATCGCCACCGGGGATGGCCCTCTCGCGGAACGTCTTGCTGCCAATCCTGTCTGCGCGGCCAGTCCGCTGTTCGAGAACAGCCGGGTTCCACGGGATGTCGTAGTGGACCACGTGCCGGCATTGTCGGTGGAGATCAATGCCCTCCTGTCCCACGGAAGTGCAGATGAGGACCTCTGGGAGCAGCGGGCTGTTGAACCCGGCGAAAATCCTCTCCCTCATTTCGTTCTTTTTGCCGCCCGCGACTAAGGCCACAAACTGCTGATCGCGAAGCCGCGTGGCATTGAGAATCGCCTGCCGGGCAGAAGACTCGCCAACCTCGGCGACAATGCTGCCGCTCGACGCCTTGAGGTCCTCAAGGAAGACGGTGATCCGGTCGGCCATGCTCTCCTGTTGGTTCTTGAGCGGAGAGAAGAACCGCTCGACGAGCATCTCGCCCCAGCCGGACTCGTCCCGGTCGCTGCGATCCGGGAGCAGACGCAGGAGAACGGACTCGCGGAGAACCGCGCGTCGCAGGGCCTGGAACACACGTCTGCGTGCTTCCCAATCGAAGCCCTTCCCGTCGCGGGAAAGGCCCCAGAGATGGCTGTGAATGGCGCTCGCGGCGCAGGAGACCATCGGGTCTGCTGCATTCGGTATCGGAGACGAACCGAACCAGAGGCTCGGTGCGCGGGAGTAGGCGTCGAGAATGCCTCCACTTTCCCGTGTCTGCGCCCCCTGCCGGCGGCTCAAGAGCGAGCCCGTGATTCGCCGAGAGTCGTCGCCGGAAGGCTCGACTTCGGAGTCGTGATACACGGCATGGACGCCACGCTCGTTGGACTGCGTCTGCTCCTCGCCGTCGTCGGCGGCATCGTCGTCCGATTCGAGTCCATAGGGGTGAGTGACCCAGCCAAGCGAAGCGATCTCCTCGAGCAGGAGTCGGCCCAGGCTCTTGGCCAGTCGTCGTTTCAGGAGTCGCTTCGCAACCACATGCTCTACGACGCGGTTCAGAAAAACGCGGTCGATGCGGTCACCCTCGAGATCTACGCCGAGACGGAGGGAAAGCTCGGCGATTCGGGCCAGATCGTCGGCCGTCAGGTCCAGGTCGTCGGCCGTGTACGGGGCCTCGGCCGGGAAGGCCCATAGGAAAGACCAGAGGACGCGGTCGAGCCCAAGAACGATGAGATCGCGGTCGCGACCTGTGAGGCGGCTGCGAAGCATCTTCAGGGCCTCCGCTCCACCGAGGCAGCGGCTACGGCGGCGCTCCATCTCTGAGCGGATTCGGCGATCGACGATGTCCCGGAGCCGTTCGGCCGTGTTGATCCGGAAGCAAAACACCAGGCTCTTCTCCCCGGCCTTCCAGTGCTCGACGACCGAATCCACGACCTCTCGGATCTTGGGGTGGTTCTTGTCCGCTTCGGGTTTCACCATGGTTCTGAGCAGGCCGTAGTAGGCCGCCCCGAGTTCCGACTTGCTGACCAGCTTCTCGACCGACCGACCCTCGGCGCTGTGGAGAAGGGTCGAGTAGCAACCGGTCAACGCACTGCCGAGCGAAGACCGCCCCTTGCCGCCCTTCATCTCGGACACGCACCGCATGAGGATGTAGTGTGGAAGCTCGCCGTCTCCGTGTACGTCGATTCCGTCGGCCGCATGAACCACATGCCGATCCGGCCGGCGAGCAACCTCGGTTGCGCCTTTCGTGTACTCGTCGCCCACCAGAAAAGCCCGGTGCTGGGTCTGACGTCGGTGACGAATGAGGACCTCGCCCAACTCCTGGGATAGGTCCGCATTGTACGTGTAAAGCAAGAGCGCCTCGCGGAAGAACTCGCGGACACCAGGGTCGAATCCGTTCACCGCCTCGTCGACGACGCACTGCGTCTCTTTCTCGCCGACGATCCCCTGGGCAGTGGCCAGATCGAGCAACACCTTTTGCGTGGTCTCCATCCGCGAGGAAACCCAGATCGCGTCGAGTTCGCTCTTGGATGTCTTCGGGTGTAGCCGGGACCAGGCTTGCGCGAAGCTGCGACTCACACCCTCCGACCGCTCGAGCGTGCGGCGGACAACGCTGTCGCGCTGATCCCGGAGGTGCTCTCGTCTGGCCTCGGACTCCTTGATTGTCGGGCAAATGCCCAGGCTGTCCGAAACCTCCAGAATCGACAGAACCTCGGCGGGACGAAGCTGGAACGGCGTTGCCGTCAGGAGGAGCAGCCTGCGTGTGCGCGGAGCCACGGTGCGGCAGAACTCCTCGTAGCCGTTATGGTGGTTCTTCCAGTTGTGGCCCTCGTCGACGACAACCAAGGGGAGGCTCTGGCGAATGGTCTCCGGAATCAGCGCCCGGTAGATATTGATGAGAAGCCGATCAACCTCTGCGAAGCGATCTTCCCGACCTCGGGCGAATGGCGCGGCGATTCCGAGACAGAGCTGCCGTAGTTTCTCGAGCAAGCTTCCATCGTCCGCAGCTGCCAGCCGGTTCAGCGCCATGAGCAGCTCGTCGGCGGAGAAGGGCATGCGGTCCTGCTCGTTCTCGTCCAGAACGGTGAGTTGGTAAGGGTCGCGCCCCCATTCCTGGGGAGCACCTCGAAGAAGGCGCTGCCGGTCCTCGATTCGGAAGCCGTTACCCCAGAAACGGAAGATCGTACCGAGGAGAAAGCGCCGCTTGAGCCCGTAGTGCTTCAACTTTCCACCAGAGAAGAGGCCCAGGTGCGCGACGACGACCTGCGGGCCGCCAGTCCGTCGAAATTCCACCGCCAGATCGTCGAGACGGTCTACCATGACGGGCGCAAACCACCGACCAGCTTTCTCCTGGAGTCCATCCCTGACACAACGCTTTGCGAATTCCCCGACTTCGCGACCCCACTTCTGCCAGAGCGCGTGGTTCTGGGGAGTGAGGACCAGGATCTTGTTGTAGCAACCTCGGAGGTCCGGCTCCACACGCCCTTCCTTCATCGCCGCGAGTACCGAGTAGGCCATACCCAGAGCGACGAAGGTCTTCCCCATGCCCACCTCATCGGCCAGGATCTGGACCTCGAACCTGCAGTTTGGCACGGAATGGAAGAATCGGTCGAGGAGCGCCGCCACAGTGGCCTGCTGTCGTTTCCCATCCGCCGGATCCTTGATCCTGGTGCGGTCCTTCCCGAGATCGAACTGGTCCGAAACCGGGATCATGACGTACGTCCTTTCTTGCCGTAGAACCTGCGCAGGGTTCGTTCGTATCTGGAGAATGACGTCCCCTTGGACAGGTCATCAGGGACGGTGCCCTTCAGCTTGGCGAGGATGGCCTCGACCTCGGTGATGGCCTTACCTACGGCATCGTTCCACGCCATGGCATGCTTCTCGGGTACGTCCAGCTTCGCGGCCTGGAACAGGCATCCCAGGATCTCGACGAGCTGGAAGCCTGCGGCGACCGGTGTGCGTCGCTTTTCGTCGACCGCCCGGGATACCGCGCGAGCGAGGGCGAGAGGGCTCACGGGACCGAGGACTGCGAGGCGCATCGTTGCGCCAGAGGTCTTGGCCGCACTGAGATCAGCAACGATGCCGGGCAGGGCCTCCACAAACTCCCGGACCTGATACGACTGAATGTGCGACGTGTCGACCGCAGACGCCTCGACCACTACACCGGTCTGCTCTTCAACGAAACCTGCCTCGGCGGGCGGCGGGAATATCTCATCGAACGAGATCCGGCCCTGGTAGTAGCCGATGAGCAGGGCTTCCCCGGGGCGTCCAGTTCCTGTGGCTACAGGCAGACCGAATCGCGCGTCAAGAGCCACGTTCACCGGAACTTCGCGCCCTTCTTGCCAGGCCCACCAACGGACGAGCAACTCCTTGTCGCGAAGAATCCGCTCCAGGGCTTCGGGGTCGAGCGGAACACAGTGTGTCACTTCGTCACTCGGCTCGCGCAGCAGCAAGGGTGCATCGTCAAGGCTCAGGTCCCCCACAAAGTGCAGCGCCCAGGGGCCGGATACTTCGTCTGGGGCGACTTCGACTTGGAGGTCGAGACAGTCGGGGGTTCCAGATCCCGAAACGAGGCGGAGAGAGCGAACGAATGGCGGCCAAGGAGGCTCGCCGAGGGCATCAAGTTCGACGATGACCTTCTCCGCCCAGTCGCCGGTCAGTGGGACCGGGTCGCCTATCGTGGCAGGGACAAGCCCGCCCAGGATTTGCCGGTGCTTGCCTGTCCGGCGAACGACGAGTCCGGCTTCGATGTTGGCTACCCCGCCGCTGAGGAATCCCCAACCGTGCCGAGAGAAGTTGGCGGAGCCCACATAAGAAAGAGACGTGTTCGGGCCTTCGAGGAGTACGACCTTCGCATGGAGCGCCCTCGCTGCCGAGAACCCATCTATGTCGACTTCGTCCCGCGTCACGTTGGGATCCACGGCATGAGCCGTTCCTCTAAGGCCAATGGTGTCCACGGGCACGTTGGGAAGACCAGCACCGAACGCCGGGACGAAAACGCCGTCCGGACCAGCTTTGGCCTCGGTCAGCAGGTGAAGCTCCACCCGACTGGGGTTCAAGGCTCCCGCCGCGGCCAGAGCCTCGATGAAGATCGAAATCGGTCCTGCGCTTTCCTCAGCAGACCAGAAAGGCGAGACGATGGTGATGCGGTCGACAGGCTCGCCCAAAGGCCATCGGCCGAGATATTCGCGCCACAACCGGACCTGGCCGCCGCTCCAGAGGAACCACTCCTGCGCGTCTCCTCCACCGTCAGACGACCAGGAACCGAGGAGCTGTCGGGCCAGGGAGAGAACGCGGTCCGTCGGATCGCTGCGCCATCGAGTGAGCACCATCTCGAAGCCGGAGATGGCGCTCTCCACGAGTCGACAGGCCGAGGGATTCTTAGGCGTGGCATCCACGACCGCCACCACCTCCCGGTTCTTGCGGTAGCCGTTCTCGGTCAGGTTCGCGCTGCCGACGACCAGACGCACTGCCTGCTCGTGGACGATGAGGAGAACCTTGGCATGCAGCTTGGCCCCTGGTCCAACATCGACGGGTTGAACGTCGACTCTCAGAGAGTGGGGTCTTCCCCGGTAGCGCCGGGCATCGGTCAGAATCGCTGCAGCCTCGAGCTCGGCCAGGGCCTTTTCGACCGCGATCCGGCTCGACCAGCTGCGGTCATCCCATGCGCCGAGTTCAAGGAGAGTCGGAAGAAAGTCGGTCTCGAAGAACTCGGGGTCCAGCTCGTAGGTGGTGCCGACGAGCCCGAGACGCGGGCCGTGCTGGGGCTTCGCCACAAGCCGGTCGATGAGTTTGCGGTTGCCGGCGTCATCCGTGGGACCAGTCATCGCGTCCCCCCCTGCTTGAGGAACATGTCGGCTGAGCCGAGACGATAATAGTGAGGCGAAATGCGCTCGGGCCGGGCTACCTCGAAGTCGCGACCGCCGGCCCTAGTCATCGTGAGGCCGATGCCCTGGATAGTCTCCTGCACCCAGGGCATCTTGCGGCGTCCGCGGTCAAACTTGCCATGCTGGATATCAGCGTGCCGGGAAAGGACCATTCGAGAGAACATCATGACATCGCCGGCAGAGGAGGCGGCCTTGAGCAGAAACTGTCGCACGTCCTCGATCCGGTTGAATCCCAAGGTCGGCGCGGCCTCCTTCATGGCATCGAGCGCACTTGCGAGGCTGTCCACGGCACCGGGGAAGGCATCCGCTGTCTGCAAGAGGACCTCGTCGCTCAGCAAGCTCGACGGTGACAGCACTCCGGACGGGCCCACCCGGCACAGCCAGAGGATGCGCTCAAATGCGAGCATGGAGAGGCGGTAGCAGCGTTCGTAGGCGAGGATTGCGAACATTGCGGCACGAAGGTCAGCGTTTTCTCCCCAGGGGCCCAACATACCGGCCAACCTCGAAAGGCGTCGTTGCTCGGCATCGGCGTCGTCGCCATCCGATACGAGCCGAGGATGCTCGGCAAGCACGGCAACCATTCGCGAACGGACCGGGTCGCGGTGGAGCGCCTCGCGGAGGAGTCGGGCCTCGCCATCCTTCGGTGTGGCCTCAACATGCGCGCGCTCACCCCAGTCACGCAGCACATCCAAACTGACATTCACGTCATCCTTGTCGGCCTTGACCGCCCGACGTACGGGTTGAGGAACTTCGGCCTCGTCGATGAACACCTCGGCAAGACGAGCCCCGGCGTCGGGAGTCAGAATGAGACTCCGGCGCTCCAGGAAACGCATGTTCTCGGCAATGGCCCCGTACATACCGAACATTCCATACTGCTGTTGCCTGGCTAGCAGTTTGTACTTGGCGCTCGCGGCAGACGCTCCTTTTCGTTCGAGACGGTCCATCTCGTGGTGCACGTAGGTGATGCCTCGGATACCCGACGGGGAGATGTCTGTCCGGCGCGAGGCAAGCGCGTTGGCCATTGCCCACAATCGCTCGAACCGAAGAGCGCACTCGCGGCGCCGATCGCGCTGCCGGCGGGGCGAAACGTCTGGATCCACGTCCGCAAGGAACACGCCGGTGCAAAGGACCGAGAGGTACCTCGGCCTGCTCGCCACGTTGGTCATTCCTGGAAGGATGCTGTCGGCCAGGAATGTGTAACCGCGATCGAACCCCATGGGGTCGACGCTGCTCCCCGGCAGGTCGCTCGGGTCGTATGCAGTGAGGAAAATGGACAGTGCGTGGAGCACAGGTCACCTCGATGTTGATATTGGCCTCATCATTTCATCGCCCGACCGGCAAGCGCCATCGCGTCACAGGCCACTCCTCGGGGGTGGAGTTGTGCTCATGGTCCATGATGTAACGCCTCGAATGGGAGAGTATCGCATGGTTCTCCTGGCCTGAGCAGGCTGACGGCGAACGCGTCCTTCTCCTGATCTGCCCTATCCTCTCGGCAAGGTGCTGCAAGGACCGCTCGAACCTGCCGGAGAGGATCCACCCGTCACGATGGCCGTGGCGGTGGTTGAACCGGCTGACGTGCTCGATCAGGCCGAGGCGGCGCATCTTGGCTCGGGTGCGTTCGAACACGCGTCTGGTCACTCCGTACTCACGTGCGCACCGGGCCAGGTCGACAACTACACCGTCGCTCCACTTGAGGGAGAAGAAGATCACGGCGCAGGCGTGCTGGTGACACCGGTTTCCCGGAAACAGAACTCGGGCCAGATCATCGAGATCCTCCGCCTTTCGCAGGTGGGCCAGGCTGGCGTCGATCTTTGTCAGCACAGCCATCCCATCACCCCTCCTGTCACCCTTTGAGGTGTGCCTGGATCCTGCTCTTCAGCTGTGCGATCATCGTCGCGTGCACCATAGTTGCACAGGGCCGATCAAGGATCGTAGAGGCCGACAAGCGGAATGAAGATGGTGCCCCACCCGGCCCCCGGGAGGATAGAACCGGACTGCAGGAGCTGAGCACCAGGAGCCGAGTCGATGGGTCTGAAAATCTTTCACACGGCGGACGTGCATATCGGGCTGAAGTTTGGCAGCCGCGGCTACGAAC
>Ga0180009_10004369_pt1 | contig 15623 bp, 11 predicted proteins | sample OS_PC_MetaG_FD_123537 | JGI IMG/M metagenome (GOLD analysis project Ga0180009, IMG submission 123537) | Groundwater microbial communities from the Aspo Hard Rock Laboratory (HRL) deep subsurface site, Sweden - OS_PC_MetaG | ecosystem: Environmental > Aquatic > Deep subsurface > Groundwater...
AAAAATCTTTTGTCCTTTGTACTTCTCCTGATTAGGGTGCTCGAGAACATCGAGCAGAAATCCCATTTCGACCGAGTAGGTGCTGCGCATAGAAATAACCACATCTTCGAAACAGACCTGTCTTTCGGCTTTCAATAACCTGTTCTTTTCATCGTTCCACGCAAAGGTTTTCACGATCCAATTATATCACTTTGTGTGCCTTTTGGAAACAGGATGCTCTTTTTTACTCAAACTCCTTGGCCTGATTGACCCCCATGTCCACCTGCGCGAACCCGGCGCCCCCCACAAAGAAGACTGGGACACCGGCATGTCCGCCGCGCTGGCCGCGGCGCGCGCCGGGATGTGCAATTTCAGCCTCGATCCAACCGCTTCTGCGCCGATAAGCCTTCGGCAGCACCTACTCGGCAGCGAACTGTGGAACATCGAGGCTTTTGACTACGGAAGTGCCTGTGAATGATAGAGGGGTTTCTCTAGCCACCCGACAGTTTCAAAAAATGGGACGCGGACACTCAAAGAACGGGTGCAGGCGAGCGCGGAAAACGCGGAAAAGACCTTTTTTGCTGTGAATCGATGCGCAGCACTTACTCGGCAAAAAATCCGCGTCCATCCGCGTTTTTCCGCGTCCTATTCCAAAAGTGCCAGGTGGCTATGAGTTTCTCACTTGCCAAATTCTGTCATATCGGGTAGAGTATTAGCAGACAGTACGAGGAATACTTACCAAATCCGGGTAGTAACCATAGCCCACCCTACACGCAGAGAGATGGCATTACTGTGTACTGCGTAAATCGCCGAACCCTGGCTTGACGGCCAGCCTGCCCTGGGCAGGCCAGGGTGCCTGCCATGATGACCTCCCCCCCCCTTTCATCCCCCCATTTATGAACTTCGAATTGGGGGGACAGAGGGGGGCAGGGGTGGGTGCAAAAGATGTTGGTAATCACAAGTCAGACTTCGGTTGACAGGGTTATAAACCAGTGTATAATCGCAGTGCCAGCCAGGCTTTGAGAAATTCAAAAGATTGACAAGAAGTTGCCAATCTTTTTACACTAAAACTTTGCATAGGATGACATAGATGCCCAATCGGTTACTTGATGTGCGGGGCCTCGAAACCCACTTTAAGACTCGCGAAGGGGTGGTTCATGCTGTCAACGGTGTATCCTTCACTTTAGATGAAGGAGGAACCATGGGGCTGGTGGGAGAAAGCGCATGTGGTAAAACCGTGACCATGCTTTCCGTTCTGCGTCTGATCCCAAAGCCACCTGGCGAGGTCGTAGCGGGCAGCGCGGTCTATTGGGGACAAGATTTGTTGAAGATGACAGACGAAGAAATCCGCAACGTACGCGGCGCTCAAATCAGTATGATCTTTCAGGACCCAATGACATCATTCAACCCCGTATTGACTATCGGCCGGCAGGTAGCAGAGCCGCTTGAGATACATCTTGGTATGTCTCATGAGCAGGCATACAAACGTGTTGCAGAATTGCTCGAGATGGTGGGTATTCCAAAAGCTAAAGACCGGATAAACGATTACCCGCACCAATTCTCGGGAGGTATGCGCCAGCGTGCGATGATCGCCATGGCTCTGGCATGCGCTCCACAGATCCTGATCGCTGATGAGCCGACCACAGCTCTGGATGTTACCATCCAGGCCCAGATCATTGAACTGGTCAAACGACTGCGCGATGAACTTGGCATGGCTGTCATCTGGATCACGCATGACCTGGGTATCATTGCTGGCCTGGCGCAACGCGTGATTGTCATGTACGGCGGTTACTTTATCGAAGAAGCCCCTGTCAAAGAATTATATGGCAATCCCCAGCACCCATATACAATTGGTTTATTGGGCAGCTTACCACGTTTGAACGAGAGTGGACATCAGCGGTTGGTTTCCATCGATGGGTCACCCCCAGTCCTGATGGAGAAACCCAACTCATGTCCCTTTGCGCCCCGGTGCAATTATGCCATCGAGCGCTGCTGGCAGGAGAATCCTGTCTTGGAGACAATCGCGCCAGATCACCGCGTAGCATGCTGGGTAGATTCTCAAACCGGGAGAGCGCGCTAATGAAATCCAAAGAAGCTTTGCTGCGTGTAGAGAATCTGGTAAAATACTTCCCCATCATGCAGGGAATTATCATCCAAAAGCAGGTTGGCGCGGTACACGCCGTGGATGATGTTTCGTTCGATATTTACAAGGGCGAGACCTTAGGGCTGGTTGGTGAATCAGGGTGTGGCAAATCTACCACAGGGCGTACCATTCTACAGCTATACCGTCCATCTTCAGGCTCAGTCCATTTTGATGGTGTGGATCTGGTACAATTGAAAGGTGAAGAGTTGCGCAAGATGCGCCGTAAGATGCAGATGGTCTTTCAGGATCCCTATGCCAGTCTTAACCCACGCATGACCGTAGGTGAGATCATTGGTGAGCCCTTGATCATCCACAACGTAGCGAGTGGAAAAGAGGTCCAGGAACGCGTGGAACACCTGCTTGAACTGGTCGGTATGAACCCATCTTTCGAGAATCGTTATCCACACGAGTTCTCGGGTGGTCAGCGCCAGCGCATCGGAGTGGCGCGCGCCCTGGCGCTGCAACCGGAGCTTATCGTCTGTGACGAGCCAATTTCAGCACTGGACGTGTCCATCCAGGCTCAGGTAGTCAACCTGCTTGAAGACCTGCAAAAACAGTTCAATCTCACTTATCTGTTTATCGCCCACGATCTTTCGATGGTGCGTCACATTAGTGACCGGGTAGCCGTCATGTACCTTGGGAGCATCGTCGAATTGACAGGTCGCGATGAGCTATATAGCAATCCCCTGCATCCTTATACGCAAGCGTTGCTCTCTGCTGTGCCGATCCCAGATCCTGTCATTGAAGAGAAACGGAAGCGCATAATCTTGCAGGGCGATGTTCCCTCACCGGTAAACCCGCCATCCGGCTGCCGGTTCCGCACACGATGTCAGTATGCACAAGAAATCTGTGCTGACCAAAAACCAGTGTGGCGTGAGATAAAGCCAGACCATTTCGTCGCCTGTCATTTTGCTGATCAGTGGCTCTGAGTCGTTTATATTGATGAAAGGAGGTGATAGATAGCTGAGGTTAATTTACCATTTTGTCGTTTGCTGTAACCGTTTCAACTAAACCCTATTTCTAGTGAGGAGAAGAAACAATGCGTAAACTATATGCTGTATTTGGTCTGCTGATTGTTGCCAGCATGATGCTGACAGCCTGCCAGCCGCAGACCCCGCAGACCCCGCAGACCGTCGTTCAGACAGTCATTGTCGAGGGCACGCCGCAGGTTATCGTGGTGACCCCCGAACCCGAAGTGGTCCCCAAGGTGTTGAGAGTGAACCTGGGCCCAGGTGACGTTCCCACCATTGACCCCGCGCTCTCGACCGATACTTCGTCGGTACAGATTGTGGATCAGACCACCATTGGTCTGGGCCGCCAGCACGAGGAAACCAATGAACTCGAGCCTGGCATGGCTACTTGGACGACGGTTGTTAATGATGATGGCACTATGACCGCCACCTACACCCTGCGTACTGATGTTCCGTGGGTCAAATGGGACGGCACGCAGGTCGTCCAGGTGATGGATTGCCAGGAAACACCGGCTCCCCGTATGGTGAATGCCTACGACTTCGAGTACGGCATCCTGCGCACGCTTGCGCCTGCCACCGCTTCTGACTACGCCTATGTATTGAACTTTGCTATCAAGGGCGGATCAGCCTACAACGCCGGCGAGACGGAAGACACCACCACCGTGGGTGTGAAAGCAATTGACGCGACGACCCTGGAGATCACCTTCGTCGACGCAGCCGTCTACAACCTCAACATCGCCAGCATGTGGGTCGCACACGCTCAGCCCAAGTGGCTGATCGAAGGTGACGACTGCACCGAGGCGCGCGGTGACCGCTGGACCGAGACCGGTTTCTTCCAGGGCTATGGCCCATTCACCATGAAGGAATGGGTGCATGACTCCTACATCACCATTGTGAAGAACCCCTTCTGGCCTGGCACCGACTCAGTCCCGGCATCCAAGATCAATGAGATCCGCTTCAGCATGCTGGATGAAATCGCGGCGTTCGCCGAATACGAAGCCGGCAACCTGGATATTTCAGGTGTGCCTTCGGGTGACATTGACCGCGTCAAAGCTGACCCGGTGCTCTCCGCAGAGCTGGTGATTGCCCCGGTCCAATGCACGTATTACTATGGCTTCAACACCTCCAAGCCCTTCGTGGATGACGTGCGCGTTCGCCGCGCTCTATCCATGGCGATTGATCGCCAGGCCCTGATCGACAACGTCACCAAGGGCAACCAGACACCTGCTCAGTGGTTCGCTCGCCCCGGTCTGGCTGGCGCCCCCACGATGGCTGATCACCCAGACACGGGTGTGAAGTTCGATGCGGCTGCCGCCAAGGCGCTGCTTGACGAGTATCTGACCGAGAAGGGCATCGCCGCTGCGGACGTTGACCTGACCCTGATGTTCAACACTTCCTCTGGTCACCAGAAGATCGCCGAAGCGATCCAGCAGATGTGGAAACAGAATCTCGGTCTGGATGTCAAGCTGGCCAACCAGGAGTGGAAGGTCTACCTGAAGACACTGCAAGAGGACTCCCCGCAGATCTGGCGCCTTGGTTGGTGCTCGGATTACCCGGATGCGAACAACTTCACTAAAGAGGTGTTTGCCACCGGTGGTCACGAGGAAGCCGCGACCAAGTGGAACAACGCCACCTTTGATGCAATTCTGGCAAAGGCTGCTCTGGAGACAGATCTCACCAAGCGTACCGACCTGTACGCCCAGGCCGAGCAGATCTTGGTCTACGATGATGCGGCTATCGCCCCGATCTACTTCTACACCCGCAATACCGTGACCAAGCCGTACATCACCCGCACCTTTGGTGTTGGTGGTCAAGAATACTTCGAGAAGTGGGATATAGCAGCACACTAGTATCTGCTGTCTTCCAGGAGGGGGGGAGCCCGCTCTCCCCCTCTATTTCTTAAATCTCTTTACCGGTTTTATTCGGTAACTGGAGGGAAAATGGGTCGTTACATTGCCCGGCGTCTGATCTACCTGGTTGCAGTTCTTTTGGTTGTCTCCATCATTACCTTCGGCTTAATGCACGCTGTTCCCGGCGGGCCTTTCGATCGCGAGAAACCCTTACCCGTCGAAATTTTGAAAAACCTGAATGAGGCTTATCATCTGGATGATCCTCTGTGGAAGCAATACGCACGGTACGTGTACGATGTTGGAATTCCGCATATCACCACGAAAGCCCCGACGAATTCATTATTGGATGATTTTATAGTTAGCTTCAAGGCGGGTCCGGTATGGATTCGCTGGATGAACTTCGGACCTTCATATGCCTCACGCAGTCGCACCGTCAATGATATATTCCGTGACCAACTGCCGGTTTCGGGTCAGCTGGGCACGATGGCATTAATAGTTGCCCTTATCATAGGGATGCCTCTGGGGATTATTTCTGCACTCAAGCAAAATACTATTTTCGACTATCTCGGCATGAGTGTCGCCATCTTTGGAGTGTCTGTGCCAGTTATCGTACTTGGACCCTTGTTAATCTGGATATTTGGCGTGACTCTTAAATGGCTGCCTCCAACGGGCTGGGGAGCCCAACCACCTTACTTCCTGAGCTTTTTGCCCACCAAATTGGACTGGAACTTTTTTAAAACTGCAATCATGCCTGCTTTCGCTCTGGGATTGGGCAGCTCGGCTGTTATTGCCCGCCTGACCCGAGCCAGCCTCCTGCAGACGATCCATGAGGACTACATCCGCACTGCCCGCGCCAAGGGATTGCAGGAACGGCTGATCATCACCCGCCATGCCCTGAAGAATTCGTTGATCCCGGTAGTGACGATCCTGGGTCCATTGTTTGCTGCGCTGGTGACGGGTACCTTTGTCACCGAACTAATTTTTGGCATTCCCGGGATGGGTAAGTACTTCGTGACCAGCATTACAAACCGCGATTATCCGGTCATCATGGGCACGATTTTGCTATATGCCGTCTTCCTGGTTATTATGAATCTGATCGTTGATATCACCTACGCGTACCTCGATCCGCGCATTCGGTACGATTAACAGAAATTTCCCTCAAATTATGTGGAGTATTAGTCTATGACAACACCAGTCAAGCTCGAATCGCAGAAATTTGGCGCCGGGGGTAAACCCCTGACCACCAAGAGAGAAAGTCTCTGGATGGATGCTAGCCGACGCCTGATCCGCAACCGGGCGGCGGTGATCGGGGGCGGTGTAGTCCTACTTTTGATCCTGATAGCGCTCTTTGCGCCCGTCATTGCCGTCAAGTCATTTGAGGTGCAGGTACTTACTGACCAGAATAAGGTGCCTGAGTGGATGCTCTCAATCTTTCCCACGATGAAGCCCTATGTAAAAATCTCAGAGGCTTATCCATTGGGCGCAGACTATGTGGGGCGCGACCTGTTTAGCCGGATCGTGTATGGCACGCGGGTCTCGCTGACTATTGCCTTCGTTGGCCCACTAATCAGCCTGATTATCGGCGTTATTTATGGCAGCATCTCAGGATATTTTGGCGGACGAGTGGACAACATCATGATGCGAATTGTGGATGTCCTCTACGCTTTCCCGAGTTTGCTATTCATCATTTTGCTGCTAGCCTTCTTCCGTTCTACCCTGACAACGGTCGTACCCGGGACCTTTACCTATGCTTTAAGCCAGTTGGATTCAAAGTTTGGCGGTCTCCTGTTCGTCTTTATCGGTATTGGCGTGACAGCCTGGGAGACGATGGCTCGCTTGACGCGCGGTCAGGTACTTTCGGTGCGCGAGAAAGAGTTCATCGAAGCCGCGCGTACAATTGGTGCCTCCAACCTGCGCATCATGTTCCGCCACATCCTGCCAAACATCGTTGGTCCACTGGTTGTAGCTGAGACGCTGGCAATCCCAGGGTATATCGCCACGGAGGCCTTCCTATCCTTCATCGGGCTGGGTGTGAATCCCCCGACTCCCTCATGGGGTTCGTTGATCTCGGATGGCTCGGGTGTTATCCGTTCCTATCCGCATCAGGTAGTCTTCCCGGCGCTGGCGCTGGCCATCACTATGTTTGCCTTTAACTTCCTGGGCGATGGCCTGCGAGACGCCTTGGATCCGCGTCTGCGTGGCAAACAATAGTTCGCAGCACTTTCAGGCTTGACTGCTTATTGTTCTTGTGTTAATCTTCTTATTAGCCCACCCGGGTGGATAGCCTGACAGGCTGTTCGGCGGGGAATTTGGCAAATCTATGCAGAAGGAGGTGATTCTTCAGAAAAAACCTCAGCTTGTTGATAGTTCATATTTCACCCTAACCTGTTCAATTTAATTTGGAGGAGAAAGACAATGTTACACAAACGCTTAATTTTGGTCTTCGGTTTGGTGCTCATTGCCAGCATGGTATTGGCAGCCTGCGCCCCGAGAGCCACACCCACACCCACACCGGAGGCCACGGAACCACCTGCTGTGGTAACCGAAGAGCCTACTCCCCGCCACGGCGGCTGGCTGGACGAGATCGTCGTCTCGGTCGTTGGAGCCGATTCGGCCATCACCCAACTCCAGGCTGGCGCCATTGACCTCTACGGTAGCGGCCTGGCATCCAGTGATCTCCCGGCCATTGAGGCTGCTGGTCTCAAGAAATCGGTGGAGATCGGTGGCACGTTCTATGAACTAACCTTCAACCCCTATGGCCCGATTTTCGACGGCACCGGCAAGCTGAACCCCTTCGCCTCGGCCAAGGTGCGCGAGGCTGTGAACTGGCTGGTGGACCGCGATTATATTAACCAGGAAGTATATGCCGGCGGCGGCCTGGCGAAGTTCTTCTCGATCGTTACCAACTACCCCGATTATGCTGACCTGGCTGACGTCGCGCGCCGCCTCGAGGCCAAGTACGCCTACAACCCCGAGAAGGCCAACGAAGTCATCACTGCCGAAATGACCGCCCTGGGCGCTACACTGGGCGCGGACGGCAAGTGGACCTACAACGGCGAGCCTGTCACCCTGATCTTCCTGATCCGCACCGACCACGACGGCACCCGCAAGCCGGTGGGCGACTATGTGGCCAACCAGTTGGAGAGCATCGGCTTCACCGTGGACCGCCAGTACAAGACCTCCTCGGAGGCCTCTGTGCTATGGGTGCGCGGCAACGTTGCCGATGGCCTGTGGCACCTATACACCGGTGCCTGGGGCGCCACCGTGATTGACCGCGACATGGGCGACAACTTCCAGTTCTTCTCTACGGCACAGAGCGCTTACGCCTTTACCACCTTGTGGCAAGCCTATGCCTGCGGTGAAGAATTCGAAACACTGGCCGATGACCTGGCCTTCAACCGCTTCGCTAATCTGGCCGAGCGCCGCGAGGCTTTCGCCCGCGCCCTGGAAATAGATACCGAATGCGCACTGCGCGTGTGGTTGATTGACGGCGCGAGCTACGCTCCCTTTAACCAAAACGTCTCGGTGACCTACGATATCGCGGCCGGCATTGGCAATAGCTTCTTGTGGCCCTACACCATCCGCTTTGTCGATCAAGAAGGCGGCACGTTGAAGTACGGTGAGCCCGACCTGTTCGTCGATCCCTGGAACCCGATCGCCGGCTCCAACTGGTCCTACGATGGCGCGGTCCAGCGCGCTACGCAGTCCTGGGGCGTGTTGTACGATCCGCACACTGGCTTGACCTGGCCGCAGCGCATCGAGCGCGCCGAAGTGACGGTCCAGGAAGGTCTGCCTGTGGGCGTGACCCACGACTGGCTGACACTCGACTTCGCCCCCGAGATCGCCGTGCCCGCGGATGCGTTGGTGGACTGGGACGTTGAGAAGCAGGTCTTTATCACGGCTGGCGAACTCAAACCGATAATTGCGGATGCCGTGTCAAAACAGGCTGAATACGATGCAAAGTACGCAGAAAATCAGCCTTTGTTGGAGACCAAAGCCAATGATCTTGCCAAGGCTGCGGACTTCACTGCTTTTACCGCAGATACAGTGACGGCCGTTGTTACCGACTTGGCTGCTTACCTCAAGGACTTGACCGGCCAAGAAACCGATGTTGCGGCCATGCTTTCGTCAGAGGATGCCGTCGCTGCGATTGATGAACTCGTTGCAGCGATCAACTCTACCGATCCCGTTTTGACAGCTGAAGAAAAGGCTCAGAACGTCGCTGAGTTTGCCCTGTCCTATGTGGCGATTGCTGATTTCGATGCCAACCTCGCCGCTCTCGCTTCTCGAAACGTGGACACTGCCCAGGTGAAGAGCGTGGTCTACTACCCGGCCGACCTGTTCGAGACCGTCAAGTGGCACGATGGCAGCCCGTTCTCCGTGGCCGACATCATGATGGGTATGATCATGACCTTCGACCCCGGCAAGGAAGGCAGCGCCATCTTCGACGAGGCGCAGGTCTCCACCCTGGAGTCGTTCCTGTCGGTCTTCAAGGGCTTCAAGATCGTCTCCACCGACCCGCTGGTGATCGAGTACTACTCCGACGGCTTCCAACTGGATGCCGAGATCAACGTCTTAACCCTGTGGCCCTTCTATCCCTATGGCGAGGCGCCCTGGCACACCATAGCGATCGGCAACCTGGCTGAGGCGGCTGGCGAACTGGCTTACTCGGCCGACAAGGCCGCCGCCAACGAGATCGAGTGGACGAGCTTCATCGGCGGCCCGAGCCTGGAGCTCCTTGCCGGACAGCTGGCCACAGCGGCAGCCGAGTCCTACATCCCCTACCAGGCGACTCTGAGTCAGTACATCACGGCGGAAGAGGCGGGCACGCGCTACGCCAACCTGGCGGCCTGGTACAATGCCCACGGAAATTTCTGGGTGGGCACTGGTCCGTATTATCTGGACAAGGCCTACCTGACAGAGAAGGTTGCCTCGCTGAAACACTTTGCTGACTTCCCCGACCTAGCAGATCGCTGGGCGCGCTTCGCTGAACCCAAGATCGCTGATGTTGAGATGGATGGCCCCGGACAGGTAAGCATCGGCAGCGAAGTGACCTTCGATGTGTTCGTAACCTTCCAGGGCGAGGCCTACCCGGCCGACGAGATCAAGGAAGTCAAGTACCTGCTCTACGACGCAACGGGTGCGGTTGTGTCGGTGGGCATGGCCACGGTTGTCGCCGATGGGCAGTACAGCGTGGTCATCCCGGCCGATGTGACCGCCAAACTCGCGGCAGGAGCCAACAAGGTTGAAGTGGCCGTTATTCCGTTCACTGTCGCCATTCCGACCTTCCAGTCCTTCGAGTTCGTTACAGCACCGTAAGGGGCCGTAACGAATCAGTATGTCCATAGGGGCAAGGGTGTTTCCCTTGCCCCTATCTATAATCCTGTTGAGGTATGCATGACGACCTTAAGCGAAGCCCAAGAAATCAGTCAGCCAGTCGTTCGAAAGCCCCCCGCCAGCACCTTTATGCGCGTGATGCAATTTTCAGGGGTCCGGCTGATCACCCTGTTTGGGACAATCGTCGTGGCGATATATTTGACGATCATGATCGCCAATATGGGTGGCTATGTTGACGAGATCATGCGTGGCGAGATCCGTGAACGCATTACCGTACAGGTGGTAAACAATCCAGCCAACAAGAATCTCGATCCAGATGTGCGTAATAAGTTGGTGCTGGAGAAGATCGCCCTGGAGGAAAAGCGCCTGGGTTTAAATCAACCGCTGGCGGTGCGCAGTTTTCGCTACCTGACCAATGCCTTGACGCTCAATCTGGGGCGCGCCGTCAACATGGCAAGCGATAGCGGCTCTAGAACGGTACGCCTGATCGTTCTGGAGCGATTGCCGGCGACACTGCTTCTCATGGGAACCTCCAACTTGTTCTTGTTCTTCAGTACGCTTTTCCTTGCCCTGTCGCTATCCAGGAAATACGGCAGTTTATGGGATAAGGTGGTGATTTCACTCTCGCCAACTTCTTCTGCCCCACCCTGGTTCTATGGGATTTTCTTGATCTTGATCTTTGCTGCCCTGCTGAAGATCCTGCCCTTCGGAGGCATGGTATCTGCGCCGCCCCCGGAGAATTCGATTGAGTACGCCTTGAGCGTGTTGAAACACTTGACCCTGCCTGCTTCGGCCCTGATTATCAGTTCCCTCTTCCTGAGCATTTATAACTGGCGTACCTTTTTCCTGATTTACTCGAGTGAAGATTACGTGGAAATGGCCAAGGCCAAGGGCTTGCCCTCGCGCGACATCGAGCGCCGCTACATACTCCGCCCGACCCTACCGACCATTATTACGAATTTTGCCCTCCTGCTGATCAGCCTATGGACGGGCGCGATCATCACGGAAACGGTCTTCCACTGGCCGGGATTGGGACGTACCTACTTCCGTGCCATTGGTCTGTATGATACCCCTGTGATCGTGGGTTTGGCCATTGTATATGCTTATCTGCTGGCGATCACCGTCTTCCTGTTGGATTTCGTCTATGCTTTAGTTGATCCGCGCGTAAAAATCGGCGACGGTGGGAGGCAAGCATGAATGCACTGAGAAAGAATATCCGAGAAATCCTGCAATATCCATCCGCAATCTTCGGGTCGGTGATTATTCTGTTGCTGATCGCCGTCGCGGTGTACGCCCTGGTGACCATCCCGTACCAGGAGGCCCTGCGACTGTGGCGCGGTGGAGAGGATGTCTGGAAATCCAATCCTCAGTATGCACCACCCGCATGGGTGAATTTTTTTACTCGTAAGAAGTTGCCGGTTTCCTTCACGATGAGCACGGCGGAGGTCAATGAGAATGAGGCCGTGACGAAGGTCGTCGAGATTGGCGCCCAGAATACCAGCAAGACCTACATTACCTACACCTTCGAGTATAACTACGACGACTTCCCACAGGAAATGTCGCTCTATTTCACCACCACATACGAAGCCAAGCAACCGTTTGTTTCCATTCTTTGGATCACGCCGGACGGCAGAGAAATAAGGGTTGGCGATTTCGGTGTCAGCAAGAAAATGACCTATCGCATGTCTCAGGACGAGAAACTAAAGCGTCGGCTTGGCGGTCTGCCTCCTATGCAAGCTCTTTTCGCCGATCCCAATTCGGAGACGCTGGTACCGCTCAAGGGAACCTATCAAGTGGTCATCAACGGGGTTTCCTTTGAGCAGGACTCAAACATCGAGGCTGAGTTTGTCTTCTACGGACAGGTTTACGGCCTGGCCGGAACCGACCACCTGCGCCGCGATCTGATGGTGGCCCTCTTGTATGGCGTGCCTGTGGCGCTGGCCTTTGGCTTATTGGCTGCCCTGGGAACGTCGGTGCTGACCATGATCATTGCCGCCGTTGGCGCCTGGTATGGCAGTTGGGTGGACGAATTGATCCAGCGCATCACCGAAGTCAACTTGGTTTTGCCCTTTCTGGCCATTTTGATCATGGTGGGCACTTTTTACTCGCGCAGCATCTGGACCATTCTGGGGGTCACCGTCCTGTTGAGCATCTTTACCGGTGCAATCAAGGGCTACCGCGCGATCTTCCTTCAAGTAAAAGAGTCGGCTTACATCGAAGCCGCACGCGCCTATGGGGCCAGCAACTTGCGGGTGATCTTCCGCTATCTCATCCCCCGCATGATCCCGCTACTGATCCCGGGCCTGGTCTCTTCAGTGCCTGCGTTCGTGTTCCTTGAAGCCTCGCTGGCGGTCCTCGGTCTGGGCGACCCGTCCTTGCCGACCTGGGGCAAGGTCATCAATGATGCCTGGCTCAACGCGGCCCTGTATAAGGGCTACTATTACTGGATCCTGGAACCCGCCATCCTGCTGATGATCTCCGGCTTCGGATTTGCCATGTTGGGCTTTGCGTTAGACCGTATCTTCAACCCACGCTTGAGAGGGGTATAACCTAATGTCTGAAGCTAATCTCTTACGTATCGAAAACCTGGTTCTCCACTTCCGGGCCCAGCATGGCATGGTTCAGGCAGTGGACGGTATTGATTTCGAATTGGATTATAACAAGGCCGTGGTCGTCGTGGGTGAATCCGGCTGCGGCAAGACCTCGCTGGCCAAGGCGATACTGCGCCTCCTGCCCCGCAACGTGGGCACGTACTCCGGCCATGTCTACCTGGAGGGCGCGGACGTGATGAGCTTCTCGGATGAAGAGTTCCGGCAAAACGTGCGCTGGGTTGGGATGTCCATGGTACCGCAGGCGGCCATGAATGCCCTCAACCCGGTGCTCAAGGTAAGCGATCAGGTGGCAGAGCCTGCTATGATCCACCTGGGAGTCAGCAAGGAAAAAGCATTGCAGCAAGCGCTCAACATGTTCCAGCATGTAGGCGTGCCGGCCGACTTCCTGGGGCGCTATGCATTCGAGTTGAGCGGCGGGATGCGGCAGCGGGTTGCCATCGCCATGGCCCTGGTTACCTCGCCCAACCTGATCATCCTGGACGAGCCAACCTCGGCGTTGGATGTGCTGACGCAGGCCAACATCTTCAACGTGCTCAAACGCATCAAGAAGGAATTGGGCACCAGCTACATTCTCATCACGCATGATATTGCCACCTCCAGCGAGCTGGCCGATTACGTGGCCGTGATGTACGCCGGCCAGATCGTGGAAGTGGGCGACGCCTATCGCTTTTTTGCCGGGCCGCTGCACCCCTATGCACAAAAATTGATGGCCAGTGTGCCAACCCTGCGCGGCAAGAAAGAACTCGAGTTCATCACCGGCCAGCCGCCAAGCCTGATCAACCTGCCTCCTAGTTGCCGGTTCGCACCTCGCTGTCTCTACCGCTTCGAGAAATGCGATCAAGACCCGCCGGTAATCAAGAAGGAAGGGCGCACGGTCAGATGCTGGTTGCATTCTTGAGGATAGGAGCTTGGCATGTCTGCTGATAAGAAAAAAATGAGTATGGCTGAAAAAACGGCTATGCAGGAGCGCACAAGCCAGGATGGGGTGTTGCTGTCCATCCAGGATCTGCGCGTCTGGTTCGAGTTGCGCCGCTGGGGATTCGGCCACGCTGGCTACGTACATGCCGTGGACGGCGTGACCTTCGACCTGCATCACGGCGAGGCGATTGCCGTGGTAGGCGAGAGCGGCTGCGGCAAGTCCACCCTGATGAAAACCATCCTGGGATTGTACGAACCCACCAAGGGCGAAGTGGTCTTCGATGGCAAGAAACACAGCGAACTGGGTGCCCAGAGGATGCGTTGGTACCGTTCGCAAGTCGGATACATCCAACAAGACCCCTACGGCGCATTGGCGCCCTTCATGAGCGTTCGGCGCATCCTGGAAGAACCCCTCATCATCGGGGGGATCAAGAGCAAAGAAGAGCGCAAGCAGCGCACCCGCAAGGCCATGGAAGAGGTCAAGCTCTTCCCGGTGGACGATTTCTTGACCAAGTTCCCCCACATGTTGAGCGGCGGCCAGCAGCAGCGCGTGGTCATTGCCCGCGCCATGATCATGGAACCCAAGCTGCTGGTGGCGGATGAACCGGTTTCCATGCTGGATGCTTCGGTGCGAGTGGAGATCCTCAAGCTGCTGCGCGGATTGCAAGAATCCTACAATCTATCGGTCATCTACATGACACACGACCTCGCCACGGTGAGCTACTTCTCCGAACGCATCTTCGTCATGTACGCGGGCAACCTCGTCGAGAAGGCTAGTGTGGATCGGCTGCTGCATAATCCCCTGCATCCTTACGCCGTTGCCTTGTTGGAAGCCACCTCAGACCCGGACGCCCGGAACGCCGAGCACTTCAAGGAAGTGCCGCCCGGAGAGCCTCCCAGCCTGGTCAAGCCGCCGCCGGGCTGCCGTTTCCATCCACGCTGTGGCAAGGCTATTGCCGGGTTGTGTGAGGTGGATGAACCACCTGAGTATGAGCCTGAATCCGGTCATTTCGTTTCGTGCTGGTTGTTTAAATGAATTTCAACAAATTTCCAAACCTGATTCTCATCGGCTTTTTCCTGGTTTTGATCGGGGTGATCCTGCCCCTGCTGATGGTGGTCCAAATCATCAAGTCAACCTTCTTCTTGAACTTCTTTTCCTATGGGGCATCCGTCTTGGGGCTGTTCCTGGGAATCATTGGCGCGGCTTATTACGTCCGCATGAACAGAGGAAAGGATTTACGGGTGGAGGATAGGGAGGCACTCGAGAACAAGCGGCAAGATTGACTTTCTTCGCGCTGGTACCCCATTTCTCGCCGGTTCTTTACCGGCGAGTTTTTTAAAGATATTTTCGTTGTTGAAGTGTAGAAATTTGCTATAATGGTAGCTGGTACTACAAGCTACCATAATGAGCGCATTCCAAACTTCAGGAGATAGCTGTGACAACCAAGGCGCCTCTGCTGGAAGTAAAAAACCTAAAAACATATTTCTATACAGAAGATGGCGTGGTAAAAGCCGTGGATGGCGTGGACTTCAAAGTCTATCCTGGCAAAGTGTTTGGCCTGGTGGGCGAGTCGGGCTGCGGCAAAAGCGTGACCGCCCTCTCCATCATGCGCCTGATAAGCCAGCCCGGCAAAGTCATCGCAGGTGAGATCATCTACGAAGGTCAGGACCTGCTCAAGGTGACCGAGAGCGAAATGATGCGCGTGCGTGGCAACCGCATCTCGATGATCTTCCAACAGCCGCAAACGGCTCTCAACCCGGTCTTCAAAGTCGGCAATCAAATTGCTGAAGTCCTGGAAATCCACCAGGATTT
>Ga0180009_10004370_pt1 | contig 15623 bp, 10 predicted proteins | sample OS_PC_MetaG_FD_123537 | JGI IMG/M metagenome (GOLD analysis project Ga0180009, IMG submission 123537) | Groundwater microbial communities from the Aspo Hard Rock Laboratory (HRL) deep subsurface site, Sweden - OS_PC_MetaG | ecosystem: Environmental > Aquatic > Deep subsurface > Groundwater...
AGCTTCACAATTTGACGAATTTTAGCCTCTGAAATTTTCGAACGTTTTGCATACCTGTTTTTTACTGTCATAGCTAGACATTAGCATATATTTTAATGTGCTGTTCTAGTCATGACCCTAAAAGAATTGACATAACAACAAAATCTAGCGGTCGGCAAACGCACCGCCGCTGATTTTTTCCGTTAGAATGATAGAATTACACATAGGCATAAAACTGCTTGAAACCAATGTTTTGATATGTTTAACTTTAGCTGGAGGCTAAAAATATGAGTGAAATTATCTTTGTTGTTGAAAATTCTGACGAAGGGGGATATGTCGCCAAAGTTCTTGGTTACTCTATTTATACCGAAGGAGAAACAATAGAAGAGTTAAAAGAAAACATTAAAGACGCGGTAAAATGCCACTTCGACGCAGAGGATCTTCCCCCTATCGTACGCTTACACACGGTAAAAGATGAAGTAATGGCAATATGAAAATTCCTCGAGAAATTAGGGGCGAAGAACTCACCAAACTCCTTAAAAAATATGGCTATCAAATTACCCGTCAAGGCGGTAGCCACACACGTCTCACCACCACCTTGTAAGGCGAACATCATATCACCATTCCAGCCCACAAATACCTTAAAGTCGGAACGTTAAGTAGCATATTGGCAGATATTGCCAATCATTTTAAAATAGACAAAATCGATTTGGTTAAAAATTTATTCTAACAAGTCAATCAACCCGACAATGTACAGTCCTGTGTGGTGAAAGAGAAATATCCCTGTGCTCTGCGTCTATGGCGAGGAGGAAGAAAGTGAGTTGGGATGTCCGGGGCTCAAGGGAACGGTATTGATCCGAAGGGCGTAGTCCTCGGTCTGCCTGCCAGGTCCGGGACTAATGCATTTGCTCTGCACGCTGTTTGTAAAGGAGATGATAGAGGGTTTGAGAATAGATCTTCATCTTTCTATTTTCTTTGTTCGAAACTGAATACCGCCAGAACCCGTAGAGTTTAGTCAGTTTCAATAATTTCTCGCTGTAGTGCCTCCAGGTGAATCTTTCCTGTATCCGTTTGATGGCATTGCTTGAGATGTGCTTCCAGAGGAGGGGGTCCTCACTCCCTTCTTGAATGAAGACCAGGAGCTGATCCCGTATGAGGTCATGCCGGCTTGGATTGATCAGGAAACCGTTCACGCCGTGCTCTATAATCTCCGAAGGGCCGCCAAACTGTGTGGCAAATACCGGAAGTCCGCATGACATGGATTCGAGAACGGTCAGTCCGAAGGCTTCGAACAAGGCGGGCTGGATAAAAACACCCCTGCGGTCGGCCATGATACGGTAGATCTCCCCTGTATCATCCTTGGAAAGCTGCATGCCGATCCATCGGATCTTTCCTTCGAGCTTGTGTTCCTCAATGAGATGGTGGATTCGAAGGATCTCCTCTTTTTCCTCCAGGTCCATTGTATGATCAGGGTTCACCTTGCCGGCAATGATAATCAGATTACATTGCTTCTGGATGTCCGGGCACTTTCCGAAACATTCCACGAGGCCTGCAACATTCTTAATTTTGTCGAGGCGCGCCATGGTGAAAATCGGCATTTTCTCCTCGTCTTTCAAGGTGCCGAAGATTTCTTCCTCCTGGGTATGGAACAAAAGATGGGTAAGGGAATCCGTCCTCCCTTTGTCCCTCCTATTCTCCTCGTAATAAGGGAAATAGACGTTCTCCTCTACACCGGGGGATATTACGTTGAATTTAGGATGGAATAGGTTTATCCCGCTTAGCACCTGACAGAACCCCGGCATCGTGTAGTAATTATACGATTCATACTGTCCCCGCACAGAAGATGTCCCCGCTATCTCCTGGAAGGTGCTTGTGATGATGAAGTCCGCCATGTTCATGGAAAGAAGGTCAGCTGTAAATTGGAGGGAGAAGTGATATTCTCCCTCCATATCTTTCCAGTACAGGTCTGAGAAGAGGTATTTAGATTTCTCGAGGGCGTGGGCGATATTGCATTGAATGACCCCGGTCTCTTCGGAGATGAGAGAGGCCACGAGGTTTCCGTCTGAATAGTTTCCTATAAGTAGGTCCGGATGGATGCCGAGTTCCTTCACAAGTTCTTCCTTGGTTTCGTAGGCAAAGCGTTCCAGGTATGGCCATACCTGGAATCTGGAGATCCAATGGTTTATGACTTGATAGTCAGAGTCTCGGAATGGAACGCGGAGTATCCAGCAGTTTTGCGTATTGCGAATCTTTTCAAGACGAACGTGGCATGTTGTGTTTTCGCTATCGGGGATTAGGCGGGTCACCACCATAATTTTGGGTTGTATATCCAGACCGGAGAGATAGAGGTTTTCGGCCAGATACCCTTCCAGGGCCTTGACCTGGTCGAGGATATAGACGACCTGTCCCCCCGTGTCCGGCCTGCCCAGTACCCCCTCCTGTCCGAAAAAGCCGTGCGGGGAGATGACGGCCACATTACAGACCATGGGGATCCTCAGGATAAAATTTTCGAGGGTTTGACTGTCGGGTGCCTCAAAGAGTTCTAGGAGAAGCCTCATGGTCTCCAGTATCCTATCAGACGAGTTCCCCCAGCCTGGTTCAAATCCCATCTTCTTTAGTTCTTTGAGGAGATGAGGAAACGACCATGAGCGGCCTGTTTCTCCGAGCCATTCCACGGCCTTATCCAGTTTATCGATGAGCCGGTTGTAACTCTCGATCCTGGTCCCGTTGATCAGGAGCTGTTTTCCTCCCAGTGAATGAATCTTCAGGAACTCGTAGAGGTTCTTATGCCATTTCTCCGGATGCTGGGAAAGGCTGCTCGACATGTGACGATTGAGAAACTCGATCCCCTTGCCGAGATTTTTGGGATCACGGATTGATGGTGAATAGTCGTAAAAGGGCATGAAGTCGATCCTGAGCTTGTTGTGACTGTCCTTTTCGGCACTCAGAATAAGACGGTCCCTCAGGTTCAGGAAGTCCCCGATGGAAATCTCCGCAATGGTTTTCAATTTGTCATCCGACAGGGTAATCTTATAAATTCTGTCCTTACCCATCATGTATCGATGGATAATCAGGATAAAGTCATCGAAGAGGACGATTTCCTGGACCTTGTTCAGAAAGATTGCCAGCGAAGGATACTTCTTATTTGCCGACTCCGGACGTATCTCTTTTTTAAATGCCTCGAAGGCGAGGATGACATCATTGCGAAGCAGATATCTGTTTTCGCAACATGTCAGATGAAGGAGGAAAGCATGAAGGTCTTGGACCTCTTGTTTGTCGATCAGATCCGTCCATTGTATCCCGTTCATGTATGGTTCTCCAAAAACTGGTAATGTTCAATGCCGTCCAATATCCCGGCGGCATACTCCCTGTCCGAAAAGTAGACATGTCTCGAGCCCCGGAGATGCTCCAGCTCCTCGCTGTGGTTCGATACAACCACGGCCGGCATCTCCCCCCTGAGCATCTCCTCGTCATTCCCCGAATCCCCGCAGACGAGGATGTTGCTAGCCGGCGTGTTCCATTTGTAGGCAAGGTAACGGATCGCTTTTCCTTTGGATGCTCGGTAGGGGAGTATATCGATATACTGCTGATGAGAATAGATCAGGTTGCACCGGCACTTGCTTTCTGTGAGAAGGGCATGGATGCGGGAAAGAATATCCGCTATGTCTGTCCTGTTCCCGTCAATATAATAGCTCAATTTAAATTTTCTCTGTGTTTCCTCTTCCTGAAGTTCAAGAACATCTAGGGAATTCAGAATTTTTTCTATCTTTTCCCTGTTCCAGTTGTAGGAGATATGGGCCTCCCAGCCTTTGTCCGGGACGAGATTCTGGCTGTAGTAGATCTCCGTTCCGACGGATGTAATGATCACGTCAGGGGAAGGGACATTGCTCTCCTTTAATATTTTTTGAACGGAATCTACGGTGCGTCCGGTGGCTATGCCGAAGCCCAGAAGGTCCCTTTTTTCCTGCAGGCGATACATCAGGGTCTCTAATGAGGGTTCATCCCCCAGCAGGGTATTGTCGACATCGCTGATAATGAATTTGTTCAGTCTGTTGAGGCGCCTTCCGACAGGGTCCCGGCCGACCAGATCGATCTTTTGTTTTTGCCATCCGGAAAGCATTTTCTTGAGCTTTTCCATGTAGCTTTTACTGTGTGTGTCCCATGAATAGTGAAGCCGGACATTGTTTATGCCATTGGTGGAGTATTTCTGCCATAATGCAGGGTTCACAAGGATCTTCTTGATCTCCTTACTCATCTCCTCAATATTGGTCGTATCCACTAGAATCCCGTTCTGGCAGTTTTTGACGATGTCCCTGGGGCCGCCATGATGGGTCGCTACGATCGGGAGGCCGCAGGAGGCCGCTTCAAGTAGGGTGAGCCCGAAGGGCTCTGTCAGGGCCGGATTGACGAAAACCCCTTTCCTTGCTGCGGCGATCCGGTAGAGTTCGGGAACTTCATATTCGAAATTATGGGTCTTGGGAATGGCGAGTTTCCCATAGAGATCAAATTTGTCCATCAGAAGGAGAATCTCGGTAAGAACCTCGCGTTCATTTTCTCCCATCGTTGAAATGTCCTTTCTAATCCCGGCAAAAACAGCGAGGTTGGCTATGGCCTGAAGCTCCTTGTCCATACCGTATGCCGAGATCAGGCCGTCTATGTTCTTTCTCTTTGCGGGACGGCTCAGTGCCAGGATAAGCGGCTTTGTTGGGTTTATGAAGAAACGCTCCATGTTTGAAGATATCGACATGATCGCCTGCTTGTGGATCTGGTCCAGATCTCCTTCATTGAGGATGTCATCATAATAAGGGTGAAACTTGTTCAGATTGACGCCTGGAGGGATAACCTGATAGCTGGGCATTTTGTGGTTTTCATAAATGCGGTACTGTTCTTCTACCTCCTGATTCGTCGATGCGATAACCAGATCGGCGTTCCTCAAGATCTCCTCTTCCACGGCAATCCTGTGATTGAGGCGAAACCGTTTGTTGATATTATCTTCGGTCATCCCGCTTTCCATCAGACGATGTTTCTTGTCGCGTCCCAGAGAGTGGCCGGTGAAGATTAATGGGAGTCCAAGCAGATTAGAGAGTTCCGTGGCAATTTTTCCTGCATCGGCATAATGCCCGTGGATGATGTCCGGAAGGTCACGTTCGCTTTTCAAAAACCGCAGGATTTTGTCCACATATTCGTCCAGGAAAGGCCAGAGAAGTTCCTTGCGGATATAACGCATGCCTCCACACTGGATCCTGACAATTCTGACCTTGTCAGACAGGATTTCAAGAGGCTGGCCGTAATCAGAGGAAACAGTCTTGTCCTTGATCAGGCGGGTCAGGAGGTCCACTTTTCGGACATCCGGTCTTTCCTCCAGTTTTCTGCAGAGATCAAGGACATATTTGATCTGGCCTCCGGTATCGGCATCTCGGCCCATTTCTAGGTCGTTTCCCCGGATTAGTCCATGGAGGCTGATCATCATGATGTACAAACCTTTAGCGGCCATTGGTCTCCTCCCCTGTCCATGAAAGATAAGGTTTGTAGAATCCGAGATCCTCTGGAATTGCGCCGGGGATAGTGCATAGGGCCCCGGAAAAATCTGTTGCCCGGAGGAGGATAGTCTCAGGTTCCCACTGGTTAAGGATGCCGATGGCAAGGATAGCGGTGTAGGCATCCCCTGAACCTACGGTATCTATGACCCTCCGTTCCGGCACCCGGTTTGTGGCAAAATGATCTTGGCCGTGAAACAGTTCGCTCCCCCTGTCACCGCGTGTCAGGCAGAACCATTCAAGGCCGAACCGCTTCATCAGAGAAAGGATAAACGATTTATCAGGGCTAAAGTCCTGGAAAAGCGACTTGCACGTCTTTAATTCATCTTCGTTCAGTTTGACGATGTCGGCGGCCGACAGGGACCATTCCACGATCTCCTTTGTGAAATAATCTTCCCTCAGATTTATGTCATACAGGGTTTTCGCGGATTGATTCATGGACAACATCTTTCCAAGGGTAGAGTGTGATACCCTATTTCTCTGGGCCAGAGTGCCGAAATAGATGAGTGCAGGATCCCGGCTGAGCGCTTCTCTTACAGTGTTATCGTATTCGATATAGTCGTATGCAACATCTTTCATGATCTGAAAATCAGGGATTCCCTTCCCATCGATTTGTACCATAACCTTTCCTGTGTCATGCAAAGAGTCAATCTGGACTGATTTGGTCCCGATGCCCTTTTTCAGCAAGTGGACCATCTCATGGCCGTTACGATCATCGCCGATGCGGCTTATCAGGATAGTGTGAAATCCGAAAGCATGCATGTGATAGGCAAAATTGAATGGTGCGCCGCCTATCCGCCGATAGGAAGGAAAGATGTCATAGAGTATTTCTCCGAAACAAAGGATGGCTTTTTTCATGATAAAGTCCCGATTGATAGGGCAGGAACGATAATTTAGGGCATAGTAACACAGAAAGAAGGAAAATACAAATTGACAGCCGCGACACGAATCCCGAGATAGGGTTGACAACGCTTTGTGTTTGCCGTCATTCCGGGCATAATAGCCGCAAAGTGTTGGTAATAGGGAAGGCTAAGGAGACGGGGCTAATCCGGTTGATATATTAAAGAAGCAGTCACCTTTTTTCTCTCCCCGCTACCACCTTCCCCAACACAACTCTTCTTCTGGCACCGGTGGCCGAAGGGACATTAGAGGGGACCCCTGATAGGGTGGCTTCCCCCAGCAGGGCAAAGGCGATGGATTCAACCGCCTCGGAGGGGATTCCATAATCGTCAGTTGTTTTAACATTTATAGGAGAGAGTTCCTCTCTAATCATAGACATCATTGTTTTATTTTTTGTTCCCCCCCCGCAAAATATTGCCTCCTCTATCTCCCCCTTTATAAAGCTCTTATAGCTGTTGGCTATAGACCTTGCGGTTAGGGCGGTGGCCGTGGCGATGATATCGTTTTCGGTCATATTATCCGGCAACTCCCCCAATATGTCTCTGGCCAGTTCTACCCCGAATAGTTCACGGCCGGTTGATTTTGGAGGGGCCTTTTTGAAGTAGGGATGTTTGAGGATCCTTGATAGGAACTCTTCATTGATAATCCCCTTTTGAGCCATTTCCCCATTTCTATCATAGTATCTCTTCCCCTTGCTTAGTATGAAGACCAGGGAATCGATAAGCATATTGGCCGGTCCGGTATCAAAGGCGATGATATCTTCCGCAGTTCCGTTTTTAGGGAGATAGGTAAGATTACTGATACCGCCAAGGTTGTTTACGACAACAGATTTGCCCAAGTTGCCGAATAGAATGAAGTGAGGGTAGGGGGTTAGAGGTGCCCCTTCACCTCCGGCGGCTATATCGCCGGGGCGGAAGTCAGCCACAGTTTTTATGCCGGTCATCTCGGCTATCACGGCCGGTTCACCGATCTGCAGCGTAGCCTTTCCAGTCAAATGAGATATGGTCTGTCCGTGTGAACCTATGAAGTCTATCTCTTTCAGTTCTATATTCGCCTCTTGGGCTATTTTAATGGCCGCCTTGGCGAATTGTTCCCCCAAGGTGAAGTTTAAAAGGCATATCTCTCCTGAACTCCCCCCTCCCGATTTAGAACTGTTTAGGATTGTCTCCCTAAGTTTTTTTGAGAATGGGTAGAGGTTATGGTGGAGGAGGGATATCTTTTTCTCTCTTCCCTTTGTTTCAATCTCAATGATGGATGCATTGATTCCATCGGCCGAGGTTCCCGACATCAGACCGATAGCCCTCACTTTTTTTTTCATATTTTATATCTCCGGGATGCCTATCGGGAATTAAATTCCTTTTTGATTGCCTTAAGTAGATTGGGAGAGGCTATAACCTCAGCGGCAGTAAGGGCCATCGCCTTGGTTATATCTATCAATCTGCCCAGGGATGGTTTCGAAACAGTTTCTTTGGCAAACTGGGGGGAATGATTTACGAAGGCCCCTTTACCTATGGCGAATTCAGGGTGGATGGTAGGAATGATTTGGCTTACATTGCCGATGTCGGATGAGCCTATCCCTTCTCTCTCGGCCGTTAAATTCTCTTGTATCCCGAGTGAGTTGAGGTTATCCCTGAAGATTTCCCCTAATTTGTAGTTTGGAGTAAAGGGGGCATATGAGGGATGTCCCTTCTTGATGGTCAATAGACATCCGGTAGCTATAGCTCCCCCTCTGGCACACTGTTTGACCCGTTCTACCAACTCGGCCGTATAGGCCACATCGGTGGAGCGGATAAAAAACTTGGCCTCGGCTGAGTCAGGTATTATATTCGGGGCTTCTCCTCCATCCGTTATGATTCCATGTATTCTGGCGTCATCCCTTGTTTGTTGTCTCAGGGCATTTATATTGTTAAAGGTGGCTATAACCGCATCAAGGGCATTGATACCTTTGTCGGGTGAGGCGGCGGCATGAGAGGATTTCCCTTTAAATTTAAATGAGAGTTCAACTACGGCCAACATCCTGGCTATAACCCTTGTATGGCTGGAGGGATGGGCCATCATAGCCGCATCTATCCCTTTAAATACCCCGCCATTAATCATCTTTATCTTTCCCCCTCCCCCCTCTTCGGCCGGAGTTCCGATAACTACTATTTTCCCCTTTTGGGCAATTGGAGTCTTGGATAAGGCCAGGGCGGCTCCAAGGCTTATAGCGGCTATCATATTATGACCGCAGGCGTGTCCGATTTTGGGGAGGGCATCATACTCGGCGATTAAGGCGATAACAGGTGTTTTCTTGGGGGAGGGGAGGGAAGCGGTAAAGGCTGTTTTTAATCCGCCAACTTCTCTGTTTACCCTGAAGCCATTTTCTTCAAGTATGGATGTTAAGAGTTCCGAGGCATAGAATTCCTTGTAGCCAAGTTCAGGTTTGGCATGTAATTTTTGGGCAATCCCTTGTATCTCTGACGATATCTTATCAACCTCTTTCAGAATGAGTGATCTTGAATAAGCCACTATTTTTCTCCCTTTATATTGCGAGCGATTCTTAGGTAGTTCAGTTCCCTTGGAATTTCCTGGTCTTCACAGTAGTTATGTTCTGCCAATATTTTTATGTCGTCTAAGACCCGCTCATCCCCCTCAAATATTACCGTTTTTAATCCCTTATCGGCAATCATCCCCCCGGCCTCCATAAGGTCTAAAACAGATTTGGCATTGAACCGCTCCTCGTCGATTAGGACAAAGACATCGGAACCATGTTCGTTGACTATCATAGATATATAGGTTGACGGCCTGGCGTGAAAGCCGAGCGGGGTAGGGATAGGAAGTTCATAACGGGTTGTCTTCATATATGTAGTCAGTATCTCCTCGGCTATCTTATTCCCCTCCCTTATGTATGTCCAGGCATAGTGTAGGGAAAAATTGTTCATAATGTTCAATATCTCGTCTATGTTTGAAACATGATCAGGATGATGTCTGCTAACACACAATTTTTCTCCCCCGCAATGTCTTTCGTAAAAATGCACCAACCATTTTGTTGCCTCGAGCAGATGAAGAGGTATGCTGACCAGTTTTCTGAATTTCCTCAGGCTTGGGTCTGAAGATTCTAATTCAGTATTCATTATGTTAGTATCGTAGTCTGATTGGACATTGAGAAGGATGTTGGTAAATTTTTGAATCTTCTTCTCTGTTATCTTTTTGCTTACTACCTCCCGTAACTCCTCCTTCTTCCTCCTACCGGATAGGCTTTCTTCCCTGAAAATCTTCCAAACTTTTCTATATTTGCGGGTTAGCTCAAGCATATTTTCCGCATTCCCTTTATGCCCCTCATTTATGATAGTGGCCGGAAGCCTTCTCTTATCAGGTATGGCGCTGAAAAATGCTTCTTCCAAGCAGAGTGCGGAGGTGTTTTCTATTTGCAGGTCTTTTACTTCCTCTTTCATCGAATCGTATATGCAGGATATTGACTTGTTCAGCCCGCTAATAGCTCCTGTTGCATCCTTAAGGAAGATCTCTTGGGTGGTCAGAATAGTACTAAGCTTGTAGTGGCCAAAACGGCTCATTGTGTGTTTTATCTCAAAGGCTGCAATAGATATATTTCTTATTGAGGCAATAAGTTCCCTGATGACAAAAAACCTTGCGTTTTCAACCGCTCCGCAGTCATCCATAAACTCCTCTATATCTTCGGCCCTGTTGAACATGTAGAGATAAAAGCGTTTATTGAATTTTTCAGGGTCCTCCGGCATTATATTCAGAATCCTGAAGAGGGGTTGTATCTTGTTATTCAGAAGGAGCCTAAACTCCTCCTCACTAATAATGTCTTCTTCTGTTTCTTTCTCCATAATCCTATCAATGTTAAGTTATACGAAGTCGCATTCAAACGCTAACTGCGTTGGCTTCGTCATCAGCTCCTCAATATACAACCCCCTATCCCCCTTTGTTAAGGGGGAATAAGGGGGTTGTGTGTCGCTTCCTCCTTGCCGCCTTGTTATCATTTTGAATGCACCTCCGTATTACAAACCTTTCCACCCAGGTTATCCAGGTTATGATGATATCAAATTTATCAAATCTATTCCCAGTGTTTAGTTGCATAACTCTGCGTCAGTATCAAGACCGAGAATTTGGCGCGACCGGCACGAAGACAACCGCAGCCATAGCACGGCCTATGGCGAGGATTGACGACAAAGCCGGGCGTGTCAAAGGCCGGTCGACTACAGCAAGATTTATGCAATTAAGCACTAACCCTTGCGGCTTAATTCTTCTTTTAATATATCCATCCCTTCCCTTATCGATATCTTAGGGGAGTAACCCAATTCTTTTTTGGCCGCCCCTATATCAAAAAAATGATTGGTTGCCAGCTGAAGGGCCAGGAAGCGGGTCATCAACGGTTCCCCCTTTAGACCTAATAAGAGGTATATCTTCTCAAGTATAATCCCCAATCTATAGGCTGTATTAGGCGAGATACTTTTTGTCAGAGGGGGGAGATTGGCTGCCTCAAGTATCATATTTATAAGATCTTTTGAGCGGATAGGTTCCCCCTGAGATATAAAATAGGCCTTCCCCGAGATTGATGCTCCCGGATAGAGTCTCTCGGCCGCCAGGATATGCGCCTCAGCCGCATTATCTATATAGACTGAATCTATAAGATTGGTCCCATCCCCTATATTTCTTAATTTCCCCCTTTTACCTCTATCTATTATTCGGGGAATGAGATGATTATCCCCGGGACCCCAGATAAGGTGTGGTCTTAGGGCAACTGTAGCCAGCTCTTGGCTATTGCTGTTTAAAACCATTTTCTCGGCGATCGCCTTCGTCTCAGAATAGGGGGAAAGGTAGGTCTCAGGGTATGGTTCACTTTCATCTACATAATTCTGTTCCTCCCCGGAGAAGGTGACGCTGGGGCTGCTGGTGTATACCAGTCTTCTTATCCCATTGGCTCGGCAGGCCTCTATAATATTTTTGGTCCCCTCCACGTTAGTTTGGTAGTAGGAGTTATAGTCGAGGGAAATCCCCGCCTTGGCTGCTACGTGAAAGATGATGTCACACCCCTTAGAGGCCTCTCTGATTACCTCCAGATTTGTAAGGTCGGCTGTATACTGCGTTACCCCTAAGGCATCAAGGGCCGGATATTTGCGGCGGGAGAGGGTTACCACCTTTTCTCCGTTCTTGAGGAGTAGTTTCACTATAGCCCCTCCCAGGAATCCCCCTCCGCCGGTGACAAGCGCTTTCATCTTTCGAACTCCTCTGCCGCCCACTCGGCCAATCTTTCCCTGAATATCTTGGCGTTATGGCGGATATCGACCGGGAATTTATTTTTGAAGAGAAAGTGTTCTATATCTTTGGTATGAGGAAATTTCTGGCCAAGCCGGATCAATTCCGATCTAATCTCTCCCCTGTCTCTGCTAAGGGCGTTTTCTTCAAGCTCTATACATATTACCGGCCTATTCTTCCCCCCCATCTTTACACCGACCAGGGCAGAGCGGTAAACATCAGGATGGGCATTGAAGACCCCTTCGCAGGGAACAGAGAATAGAACATCTGTATCGGTTATTACCCTATGCGCCTTTCTCCCGCAAAACCAGAGTCTCCCTCTTGAATCGAGATAGCCGAGGTCTCCCATACGGTGATAGACATCTTTCCCATCCTCCGAATATATCTTGGCCAAACGGGTTGATTTGGGGCGGTTGTAATAGCTTTTGGTAACCACAGGGCTTTTGACCACTATCTCCCCTACCTCTCCATTCTTAAGGAGAAGCTTATCCGACCATCTCTCTATAGGGGTATTGCCTATGGCAATGATGGAGACTTCTACCCCATCTACCGGTTTTCCGACACATACCCCCCATCCCTGTTCAGTTTTATATTTTGTCTCCTCAAGTATTTCTCGGCTTCCTATTGAAGATACTGGGAGAGATTCTGTTGCCCCGTAAGGGGTATATATCTCGGTGTTTGGGTTGAGGGCGGCTGAAAATCTTTCCAGAATTTGAGGTGAGGCAGGAGCCCCGGCCGATATAACCCTTTTGAGGGTTGGTAGTTTTATATTATTTTTGTGCGTGTAACGCCCGACCCTGTTTAAGAGGGCCGGGGAGCCGAACATATTTGTTATCTTAAATTTTTTAATGGCTCCAACAATCTTGGCCGGGTTAACAGCGGCCGGACGGGTGGCATCCATATCAGGTATAACCACGCTCATACCCAGAGGGGGGGCAAAGAGACCGAAGAGGGGGAAGGTGGGCAGATCAATGTCCCCTTCTTCTATTCCATACATCTCTCTGAGCATCTCCACCTGATTGGCGAATATATCATGGGTGTAGACAACCCCCTTAGGAACACCGGTGCTGCCGCTTGTAAATAGAATGGCTGCCTCATCTTCAGGCTTGCTGTCGGCAGGCCTGAAGCTTGAGATATCCCTTTCTCTCCCGATCTGTTTAACCTTTGATATTGGCAACCCAATCGGGAAAAACATGCTGCCACTGTTAACGATTATCTTTAGGGTTCCTTTCCCCCAGCCGAATAGGAGACGGGCAATATGCGCCTTTGGTATGCCGATAAAGGCCTCCGGTTCCGTCTCGGCTAGGCAGGTTCCGAGATTTTTTAGGCCAATCCCCGGATCGATCATTATAAGAATTGCTCCAATCTTCATCAGGGCAAAGGTAATGAGGTAGAAATCCAGACTCGGTTGAGCCATCAGCAAGGTACGTGTTTTCCTCTTAATCCCAATCTCTTCAAGCCCCATGGCGATTACGCTGCTCTCTCTCTCCAGCTCTCCGAAGGTTATAGAGTCTCCTCCCCTGTAAGGGGGGGCGGTAATGGCCATCCGATTGGGCATCTTTTGGGCCATTATTGGGAGATACAGGGAAATGTTTGCTACGCTTGCCATATCTTCTCTCTTTTAGAGGGGTTGTTTCTTCTCTTATGTCCCTTTCCCCAAGCTATAAATTTAAAATAAAATGGGAGAAAGAATAATTTAATTTTTCTCATTATACCCCAACAAGGCCTAATTTTACGCTTGAAGTTTAAAGTTGCTAATATTGGCCCAATTGATAGAATAAGAAACCAGTAGTTTGGGTTGCTATACGAGAAGGGTATCCATTTTTTATTACAATAATCGGGGCTATTATGGCGGTTTTTAACAGAAACAGAGAAGCAAACAATAAGTTATCTTTAACCTCCCCCTTTGGAGGAGGGAAAACTAAGGAGAAGCTAACCAAGGTTACTAAAGGCTTTTTTGAGAGAGACAGAGAAACCAATAATGATGCATCTTTCAATTCCTTCTTTGACACTGGTATCAGTATGAAGGGAACCCTTGATTTTCGGGGAACCGTCAGGTTTGACGGCAAGTTTGAGGGAGAAATAAGAAGTGATGGCACATTGGTTATTGGTGACGACGGCGTTATAAATGCCAAGATAAAGGCGGGTTACATTGTCAGTTCAGGTAAGATTGTCGGAGATATTCAGGCTGCCAAAAGTGTGTCTATATACCCCAAAAGCAAATTAAAGGGAAATATAGAGACACCAGATTTACAGGTTTATTCAGGGGCATGTTTTGATGGAAACTGCAAGATGGTCGGGGTGGTGGCCTCGCCCGATTCTCTCCCGGTTATTATTGATGAGCGAATTGACTATTCGGAAGAGGTTATTCCTTCTGAAAATTTAGAGGTACCTAAAAAAGTGGCGAAAAGGCCGGTACCTATGATTGCCGCAATAGCTCTTTTGTCTATATTATTTTTGTGGCTCTTGTTTGCCAAAGTTGATCTTGGCCGCTTTGGCCATATATTAGGATTCTATGCCCCTAAAGAGCTTGTTGAGCAGGGGCTGTCTTTTTATAATGCCGGTCAGGAGAAGGAGGCCTTGGCCAAGTTCAGAAGGGCCTCTTTTATGAACTTTAATGATTATAATCTTCACCTAACCCTGGCCCAATCTTTTGATGGACTCAACAAGGATAGAGAGGCCTTATCCGAATATAAGAAGGTCGTTAATCTTAATGGCGCCTATAGGGAGGAATTTATCCGGTTCTTGATAAGGCGTGATATGCCGGAAGAGGCAGTTGAACAACTTAAAATATATATTTCGGACAACCCTGATAATATCAAGTCTCATTTTGAACTGGTCGGATTATACAAAAAAATGGGGAATGAAGACGATTTATATCTGGAATATGTCAAACTCATAAAACTTCTTCCTAAAAACGAAGAGATTGTGACTGATATGCTCAGAATAGAGTTAGCCAAAGGTTGGAACGATAAGGCGCTTGAGTCTTATGCCAGGATTATTAAACTTGATTCCGGGAATCCCTCTATTCGCCTCGCCTATGCTAACCTCTTGTTTGTTAATGGTCGTGAACAGTCTGCAGCGGCGGAGTTCTCCGCTTTAGTCAAACTGCTGCCGGGTCACATAGAGGCGGAGAATGATAAAGGGTTTGGTTATATTGAGAGCAAGATGTTCCCCAATGCTCAGCAGTCATTTTCGGCGGTACTAAGCAATGACAGCGAAAATTTAAGGGCTAAATATGGCCAAATAATGCTATACGCTAAGATGTGGCGGATAGACGAGGCGATAACTGAAGCGGAGAAACTGCTCCAACTTCACCCCGTGGCTGCCCCCGTCTTGAACCGTTTGGCCTGGCTTTACTATGCTAAAGGAATCAACACCGAAGAGGCTATAAAGTTGGCTGAAAAGGCGGTTGCGATTAACCTTAAATCTGATAAATATTTAGATACCTTGGCTGATCTACGTTATAAGAACGGGGAAAAAGAGGTGGCCATAGATATTATCAAAAAGGCAATTGAGATAAATCCGACAAGCGCCTATTATACGGGGAAACTGGCCAAATACCAGGCGGAGTAAGAAAAGATAAAGGTTAGCCGATATTAAGGGTAGGCCACTTAATATCGACCTTCTCTATTGTCTCTTTGTCCATTACTATGTCTTCCGGCCATTCCCTATTGTGTCCTTCCTCTAACAATTTCTTAGTGGCATCTATGATCAATAACCCCTCAATCTTAAACATATCTTTTTGAGGGTCAACATTATTAAATAGTCTCCAGAGGGCAGTAGAGAAGTCTTTAGAATCTACATCCTTATCAAGAAATAGCATTATATTGTAGGGAAAAATTGAGATATTTTTAAGAAGTTTTTCGGCCGTTTCTCTGGCTTGAAACCCCCTCTTTTTGTCTATCGAGATTAGGATAAGCCTGTTTTTGGTATCACTGAAGG
>Ga0180009_10004371_pt1 | contig 15623 bp, 14 predicted proteins | sample OS_PC_MetaG_FD_123537 | JGI IMG/M metagenome (GOLD analysis project Ga0180009, IMG submission 123537) | Groundwater microbial communities from the Aspo Hard Rock Laboratory (HRL) deep subsurface site, Sweden - OS_PC_MetaG | ecosystem: Environmental > Aquatic > Deep subsurface > Groundwater...
AGCTTTAAAACATAAAGATGATGATACATTACCAATAATCAAGTCAGTTAAAGATGTTGTAGCTCAATCTGTTTATATGCGTAATAAAACTAGAGAACATTTTCAGGTTATTTTTCTTAACGCTAGAAATGAGATGGTTTTTAAAAGATCAATGTTTGTCGGTACATTAAACGCTAATTTAGTTCATCCTAGAGAAATATTTGAAGAAGCTGTTAAACATCAGTCAGCTTCTATTATTCTAGTTCATAATCATCCTTCAAACGATCCAGAACCATCAGAAGATGATATTTCTGTTACCAAACGCATTGTTGAAGCAGGGGAGATAATGGGGATTGAAGTCTTAGACCACATCATTGTCGCTAAAGGCAAAGTTTTTAGTTTTAAGGAGAAGAAAATGATATAGATTAGAAAGCGGTTGCGAAAATTAGTTCTTTTAATGTTAAAATATCTCAGTTTGAGGTATTTTTATTTTTATATTATATTAATATAATTACAGTATGCTATACGTGTGTAATGAAAAATTTGACAAGACTTTTAAAATATGATAGCGTGGAAGATATGGATATAAAAAATCTAAAAGATATCGTTAATGTGATTGCTGGATATGCGTTTAGAACAGCTTTAAAGCAACGAGTAGACGGCTTAATGTCTGTTATTCAATCTAAAGATGTTTTAGATAATCTTTATATTAATAAAGATAATTTAACAAAAATTAATTTACAAAAATATCAAAGTAAAGCGCTTATTAAAGAAAATGATGTAATTATTTCTTCTCGTGGTAGTTTTAAGACAAATATTATTAAGGGTAATACAACCAACATAATAGCATCTTCATCTGTTTATATTTTAAGACTTAAAGATATAAATATAATTCCAGAATATTTAGCTATTTATTTAAATTCAATTGAAGGTCAAAAAAATATTAAGAATAAAATGACAGGTAGTGTAATTAAAACAATTTTACGTAAAGATTTGGAAAATTTAAAAATACCATTACTAAATAAAGATATGCAAAATAAGATTATTAATTTATATAAAAATAATCAAGCTCAACAAAAATTATTAACTAGGAAAAAAATATTAACTAATGAAATTGTTGAAAGTTCAATTTCTAACTTTCTAAAATAATATGACTAAACAAAAATTTACTCAAGAACAATTAAATAAAACGCTTTGGGATGCAGCTGATTCATCTCGTGTCGCTCTTGATGGTAGTATTTATAAAGACTATGTATTAGTAATGTTATTCTATAAATATCTTAGTGATTTATTTAAAAATCAGGAAGAAAAATTTAAGAAAAGATTTGGTGGAGCTTCTCGCGTTCAAGATAAATTGAGAACGGGACGTTTCTATTTGCCTCCTAAAACTTCTTTTGATTATATTTATAGCATAATAGAGCAGGATAATATTGGAGAAGAACTTAATAAAGTTTTGGCAAAAATCGAAGATCAGAATAAGGAAAAATTAGAAGGAATTTTAACATCATTAGATTTTAATTCAGAAAATACTTTAGGCAAATTAGATCAAAGAAATAAAATGATTCGTCATTTAATTCATGATTTTCATAAAATTGATTTAAGTGAAGTGGAGGATGATATTATTGGTAATTCTTATATGTATTTAATAGGTAAGTTTGGCTCGCAAGCTGGTAAAAAAGCTGGCGAGTTTTTTACAGTAAAATGTGTAGCTGAATTACTAGCAAAATTAGCAGAACCAAAAGAAGGCGATAGAATATGCGACCCTGCATGTGGTAGTGGAGGCCTTCTTTTACTTGCTGGCGAAGAAATAGAAAAACAAGGATCAAGAAACTATGCTTTATATGGTCAAGAATCAACTGGTTCAACTTATCAATTAGCTAGAATGAATATGTTTTTACATGGGAGAGATTCAGCTCGTATTGAATGGGGAGATACATTGAATAGTCCCTTATTAGTTGAAAATGACAAGTTAATGAAGTTCGATCTGACAATCGCAAATCCTCCATTTTCTCTTAAGAAATGGGGAGCGGAAAATGCTGAAAGTGATAAGTATAATAGATTTTGGCGAGGTGTGCCTCCAAAAGATAAAGGTGATTTTGCTTTTATTTCTCATATGGTGGAAGTAGCTAAACCAAAAACAGGGAAAGTAGCTGTTATTGTTCCTCATGGTGTTCTTTTTCGCGGTGGAGCAGAGGGGAAGATTAGACAAGCCTTACTTGAAGAAAATATTATTGATGCAGTTATTGGTTTACCTGCTGGGCTTTTTCAAACAACTGGCATACCAGTAGCTATTCTTATTATTGATCGCTCAAGAGAAACAGGAGGGGTAAATGAAAATAAAAAAGATATTTTATTTATTGAAGCCTCAAAAGAGTTTGTTCCAGGTAAAGCTCAAAACAGTATGAGTGAAAAAAATACTGAAAAGATATTTAATACTTATAAAAATAGAAAAACAATTAATAAATTTTCCAAAGTAGTTAAATTCAATGAAATCAAAGAAAATGATTTTAATTTAAACATTACTAGATATGTAGATACTTTTGAAGAAGAGGATGAAATAGATATTTCAGCCAATCTTAAGGAGTTAGCTAAAATAGATCCAGAATTGAAGAAATTAGAGAAAGAAATGAATAAAAAATTAAAAGAGTTAAAAATTAATTAAAATATTATGCAAGAACAAAAAATAAAATGTCCTTCATGTGATACAGAGATATCGATTGACGAGGTTATGACTCATCAAATTGAAGTAAGAATAAAAAAAGACTTAGTAGGACAGCAAAAAATTAAAGAAGCTGAAATTGCAAAGCAAAAAAGTGAGATTATGCAACAAAAAAAAGAAATAGAAGAACGTGAAAAGAATTTTAATACGCAAGTTTCTGAAAAATTAGAAGAAGAAAAGTTAAAAATACGAAATGAAGCAAAAAAACAAATTAAAGAAGAAAGAAAAAAGATAGAAGAAGAGGCTTTTAAGAGTGCAATTGAAAAAAATGAATTAAATGAAGCCACATTAAAAAAACAGATAGAAGAATTTGAAAAAAATAAAAAAAATGATAGGGAAATTTTTGAAAAACAATTAGAAGATAAAGAAAAAAAATTAAATGAAGCTAGAGAAAAAGAAATAGAGATACGTAAGGAAAAAAATGAATTAGAAGAAGAAAAGAAAAATTTTGAATTAGAAAAACAGAGACAATTAGATAGAGAAAGAAAAAAAATTGCAGAAGAAGCAAGTACCAGGGCGACAGAGGAACAACAGCATGTTATAGAACAATTAAAAAAGCAATTATCAGATGCAACAAAAGCTAAAAATGATTTATCGCGTAAATTAGAACAAGGTTCGCAACAAACTCAAGGAGAGGTTTCAGAATTAAAATTGGAAGAATCATTAAAACAAGCATTTATTTATGATGAAATTATTCCAGTGCCAAAAGGTAAAAATGGAGCAGATATTATTCAAAAAGTAATTAGTCGTTCTGGTAAAAAATGTGGACAGATTATTTGGGAAGTAAAAAATGCAAAAGCTTGGAGTAAAGGATGGATTCAAAAGTTAAAAAATGATCAGAGGATTATTAAGGCAGAATTAGCAGTTATTGCTTCGACGGTTTTGCCAGATGGTGTAAAAGGTTTTATTTTTCGTGATGGTATTTGGATTTGCGATATTAAAATGGCCATAGCTTTAGCTATATCCTTAAGAATGAATCTAAAGGCAGTTGCAAAAGAAAAAGCTATGGCAGTTGGTAAGGACGAAAAAGTTGAAATTCTTTATTCTTATTTAACTGGAGTTGAATTTAGGCAGAGAGTTGAGATGATAGTAGAAGCATTTACGGGGATGCAAAATGGATTAAATAAAGAAAAGATGGCTTATGAAAAAATTTGGGCAGAAAGAGAAAAACAAATTCAAAAAGTTATTTCTAATACTGTAGGAATGTATGGTGATTTAAGTGGATTAGTCGCTCTTCCGCAGATTAAAATATTAGAGCTAGAAGAAGGAAAAAATAAGGAAAAATAATTTAAAAGAGCTAAAGATTAAATAATAAATTATTATGAGAAGGATATTTTCAGAGAAGATAGAATTAATTTTAAAATCAAGAGAAGCGGCTTTATCTGCTGTTCAGATTTATAATAATCCATTTACTGGCTTTAAAACGGAATCTTTTATTGTTTTGTTTATGGTTGCTTGGACTTATTTGGCGCATGCGTTTTTTAGGGATAAAAAGATTGAATATCGTTATTATAAAATAACAAAAAGTGGAAAAAGAAGATTTGTAAATAAGGATGGATTAATTAGATACTGGGAATTATCAAAATGCATTTCTGAGATAGGCAATGAGCTAAGCAAGGCTACAAAAAATAATTTAGAATTTCTTATTGGACTACGAAATGAAATTGAGCACAAAAAAGCTGGTGGTTTAGATTCTTATTTATCTGGACGTTATCAGGCTTGCGCATTAAATTTTAATTTTTATTTAAAGAAGTTTTTTGGAGAAAAATATTCAATTGATAATTTTTTGGCATTGAGTTTACAATTTGCTGAGCTTAATTATGAACAAGCAAGATTTATGAAAAACAAAGAGAGGTTTATTCCTAAAAATGTACAGAACTATATTACTAAATTTGATCAAGGATTATCTGATAATGAAATAAAAGATGACCAGTTTTCTTACCGATTACTTTTCATAAAAGTTGGTGCAAAAAGACAAGGACAAGCAGATAGGGTTATAGAATTTGTTGACCCAAAATCTTCAATGGCAAAAAATATACAAAAGGAGTATTGGGTCAAAGAGGACAGAGAGAAACCTAAATATCGTCCAACTAAAATTGTTGAGAAGGTGCGTGATGCTGGTTATAAGGATTTTAGCATTAGTCGACATACGCAATATTGGAAAAAATATGATGGTAAAAATTTATCAAAAGGTTTTGGAGCTCAAATTGCGGAGACTTGGTATTGGTATGAAAATTGGTTCGAATTTATTATAAGTAAATTAGAAAATGAAAATCAATAATCAACAAAAAAATATTCCCGAAGGGTGGCAACAAGTAAAACTTGGGAATGAAATTGAGATTTTTAATGGAGGTGCTTTTAATAGCGAAGATTCTTCTAGCGTTGGTATTAAGTGGTTAAAGATCGCGAATGTTGGTGTACAAAGTATTAAATGGAATTCTAAAAGTTTCTTGCCTAAAGAATATTCTGACGAATATGAAAAGTATAAACTAAAAGATGGTGACATTGTAGTTGCTTTAACCCGACCAACATTGGGTCAAAAATTAAAAATTGCAAAAATTGCAAAAAACGATTTGCCTTCACTATTAAATCAGCGCGTAGGAAAACTTAAATTTTCAAAACGAATCAATCATAAATTTGGGTATAATTTTCTTATTTTAGACAGGATTGCGTATGAAATAAACCAATTACTTGCTGGCACAGATCCACCAAACTTAAGTTCACATGCTTTTAATTATATTAATATAAGTCTCCCACCTTTTTCTGAACAAAATCGTATCGTTGAAGTATTAGAAACATGGGATAAATATTTAGAAGAATTGTCAAAGAAGATTGAGGTTAAGAAAAAGATTAAAAAAGGTTTAATGCAGAAGCTTTTAAGTGGTAAGGTTAAGTTAAAAGGATTTAGTAGAGAATGGGAAAATGTAAAATTAGAGAGCGTTTGTAATATAGTTAAAAACGGTATACCCGAGTTTAGAGGAATAAAAAAATATTTTTCAACTAGTGCGCTTTTAGATATTAATAAAGTTATAAATATTTCTTATCATGAGCGACCAAGTAGAGCAGATATGTATCCTGTTATTTCAGATATAGGAATGGCGAAGATGAAAGGAACTAATAGATGTTTTTTAATTAATAATAAATTATTTAAGAGTATATTTTCTACTGGATTTGTTTTTTTAAGGCATAATAATATGATTGTACCAAAATATTTGTTTTATTCGATTTCTAATAATAGATTTCAATATATGAAAGATGCTTATTCTGCAAGTGGAATTATGGGTGGAATTAATAATGGTGATTTATTATCTATAAAAATTAAAATTCCAAAAGATACAAAAGAACAGCAAGCTATTGCGGAAGTTTTAACTACAGCTGATCAGGAAATAGAAACTTTAGAGAAAAAGAAAAAAATAATTGAAGCACAGAAGAAGTATTTATTAAATAATTTAATAACAGGAAAAATTAGGGTTCTTGTTTAAAATAATCATATGGATATAAATAAAGCAAATTTTGACGAAACTAAACAATCACAACTACCGTTTGTGGAGTTTTTAGTTAATATGGGTTACCGATATGTTTCAACTAAAGAAGTTTTAGCTGAACGAGGTGATGATATTAGTAAGTTTATAATGCGAGATACAGCTATTAAAAAATTAATGGAGATTAATGAATATGAACATAATGGCGAAATGCATAAATTTAAAGACAAAGATGTTATAGATGCCGTGGATGAATTAGAGAGCATTCAATTTGAAGGGCTGATTGATACTTCTCGTAAAATTTATTCTATGATTATGCCAACATCTGGAGGAAAAACTATTAAGGTTTTTCATAATGGCAAAAGTATTTCTAAAAATTTCCGTTTTATTGATTTTGAGAATTCTGAAAACAATGATTTTGCAGTAACAGTTGAATTTGAGGCTATGGGCAAAAAGGGCATTCGTCCTGATATTGTAGTTTTTGTAAATGGAATACCTTTTGCAGTAATTGAAAATAAAAAAGCATCTGAATCAGTAGAAAAAGCTTTGAGTCAGTTAAATAGAAATCAAGGAGGAGATTATTGTCCTAAGCTTTTTATTTACCCACAGCTTTTAGTTGGAGCTAATAAAGAAGAATTGAAATATGGTACTACTGGGACGCCAAATAAGTTTTATGCTAATTGGCGAGAAAAAGGAGCTGATGGAAAAAAGTTAAAGGATAAAACAAAAAAAATTATTGGTAAACAAATTAATGAAAAAATTTATCAACAAATTCTAACTGATTTAAATGGAGCTACTTTTGGACATAAACAACAACTTAATCGTACTCCAACTAAACAAGATTTATCAGTTATGGTGATGTTTGATAAATCTAGGCTGCTTGATCTAACAAAAAATCATATTTTGTATGATGCTGGGATTAAGAAAATAATGCGTTATCAGCAATATTTTGCTATTCAAAAAATAGTAAGTCAAATTGATAAAAAAGAAGATGGATATAAAGGAATTAAAAGAAAAGGCGGAATAGTTTGGCATACACAAGGATCAGGCAAATCTTTAACTATGGTAATGTTTGTCAAAGCTTTAATTGAAAACCCAAATATTATTAATCCAAGAGTTTTGGTGGTAACTGATAGACGGGATTTAGATAGACAAATTAAAACTACTTTTGAAAATAGTGGACTTAAAAAAGATGTTATTCAGGCAAAAAGTGGTGAACATTTAATTAGTCTGATTAATAAGAAAGACTTACGAGTTGTGACTACTTTGATAGACAAATTCCAATCAGCAGCTAAAAAGAAAATCATTATTGAAGATTTGGATAAAAACATTTTTGTTTTGATTGATGAAGCTCATCGTGGACATGGCGGTATGGCTAATTTGGAAATGAATAAGATTATTCCTAATGCTTGCTACATTGCTTTTACAGGTACTCCATTACTTAAAGATGAAAAATCAAAACACAAGTTTGGTTCATTTATTGATAAATACACTATTGATGATGCTTTAGAAGATGAGATTATTTTACCTCTTATTTATGAGGGACGCTTTGTTGATCTCAAGCCAGATAAAAAAGAAATGAATAGACAGTTCGAAAGATTAACAGAGGGATTAGACAAACAATTAAAAAAACAATTACAAACTAATGCTGAAAAAAGGATTATTAAAGATAATCCACACAGAATAGCTGAAATTGCTTATGATATCGAAAAACATTACTTAAAGACTTTTTCAGAGACGGGACTAAAAGGACAAATTGTTGCTCCTTCAAAGTTCTCAGCTATGCTTTTTCAGAAATATTTTGTAAATAATGGTAAAGTAAATACCGCTTTAGTTATTTCTGATGAAAATGGAATTATTGATGATCAAGATGAACACAAAAAAGAAGTTGAAGGATATTTAAAAGATATAAAAGAAAAATACCAAAGTTTACTCTCTTATGAAAAGGATGTTATCAAAAGCTTTGTTTATAATGATGAAGGAGTAGAGCTTTTAATTGTAGTTGATAAACTTTTAACTGGTTTTGACGCTCCAAGAAATACAGTTTTATATTTAGCTAAAGAGTTACGAGATCATAATTTATTACAAGCGATTGCTAGAGTTAATCGCTTGTATAATAATAATGTTTTGCCAAAAACTAGTGGATACATTATTGATTATTCAGAAAATGCCCAAAATATAAAAACAGCTATGCAATTGTTTGGTAATTACGACGAAGAAGATGTAGAAGGGGCTTTAATTGATGTTCAAGAAAAAATAAATGAACTAGAAGTAGGCTATAGTGAACTTCATGAAGTTTTCAAATCAATCAAAGATGATGACGAAGCGTATATACAACACTTATCAGATGAGCCTTTGCGTAAAGAATTTTATGATATATTAAATCAATTCCTAAAAAGCTTTAATGAATGTATGGTTTTACAGGATTTTGTACATGAATTTAAGCATCTTGATACTTATAGGCGAGAGTTAAAAAAGTTTATGGAACTTAGAAAGATTGTTAGTGTAAGGTATGCAGATCGGGTTGATTTTAGTAAATATAGACAAGCACTAATTAAAATAATGGATAATACTATTAAGGCTGAGGAAGCTGAGCTTTTAACTAAACAAATTACCATTACAGATAAGGATGCTTTTGACAAAGTTGTTGCTGAAATGGGATCTGATAAATCTAGAGCTGAAGCAATTGCTGCTCAGACTCAAAAAACAATTACTGAAAAAATCGGAACCGATCCAAAGTTTTATAGAAAATTTTCTGAAAAAATAGATGAAATTTTGCAGAAAATGAGAGAAAAGAAAATAGCTGATATTGAAGCATTAAAACAAATGAAGTTAATTGATGATAAGGTTAGCAATAAGAAAGATGATGAGATTCCAAAAAGAATTAAAGAAAAAAAAGGATCAGATATTTTTTATAGAAATTTACAAGATGATTTTATCACTCATAATTTAGATGACAAGCAATTTCAAGAAATAATTCTTGAAATGTTTGCTGTACTAAAAAAAGAAACAATTGTTGATTGGTATAGAAATAACGAAGTCAAACGAGTTATTTATAATAAATTAGATGACTATCTCTATGATGAGATTATTCAAAAACAAGGTATAAAACTAACAAATGAAGAAGTAAAAAATATCATTGAGAAAACTATTAAACTAGCAACAGAAAATTACTTAACTATATAGATATGGAAAAACAAATTTTTATTTATGGAGACTATTCTTATGAATATTTTCTAATTAAACAGTCACGCAAAACAGTTAGTTTAATTGTTAAGCCGAGTTCCAAAATTATATTAAAATGTCCAGTTGGTTATAAAGATGAAAAGATACAGAAATTTCTTAAAAATAAATGGCATTGGTTGGAAAAACAAATTAAATATTTTAAGAAATATAAAAAAAATACCTTATCAAAAGAATATATTTCAGGTGAAAGTTTTTTATATTTAGGTAGACAATATAAATTAGTGGTTGAAAAAAGTAAAGAAGATAAGGTAAAATTAAAATATGGTAGGTTGTTACTATCTACAACCAAAAATACTACTAATAAAAAATATAACAAGAAAATATTGCAGAACTGGTATTCAGAAAGAATCGTTAAAATATTTAAAGATGAATATAAAAAAGTTTTAAAAACTTTTAATTATGATTTTGAACCAAAATTAATTACTAGAAAAATGAGTAAAAGATGGGGTAGTTTCTTGAGTAATAAAAAAATAATTCTTAATCCTAAATTGATTCAAGCGTCAAAAGAATGTATTGATTATGTTATTACTCACGAGCTGTGTCATATGATTCATAAAAAACATAATACAAAATTTTATAAAGCTTTAAAAAATAAAATCTCTAATTGGGAAGAAGTTAAAGAAAAATTAGAATTAAGGTTTTTAAGTTAATATGAAAAATAAATATGGCTTACCCGAGGATAGGTTAAATGAAATCAGAGTAAGAGATAAGGTTTGTGTCTATTGTCATAAAGAAATGATTAAACCTGGTGATGATGGTTCTATAAAAGATTGGGCGACAATAGAACATTTAAATCATTTACCACCTTGGGACAATCCATTTACTGTAGCTATTTGTTGTGGAAGTTGTAATTCAAGTCGCGGTAATAAAAAGTTATTAGATTGGTTTGAAATATTGTATTGTGTTGAGAGGAATATTAATTATGATACAGTAGCACAGCCTGTCAGAGATTATATTGAGAATCGTGAAAATTAAATAAAAGATTTGGAGAGAAATTATAATGAAATACATTTTTATTGACTCAAATACATAGTGAACTATGGATGAAATTCTCAGAGTTTTATAGCGTTACTTTAAAAAGACAAACAGATCAACAAAAACAATTAGTAGATATAACAGAAGAAAAACGTGTAGATGTAAACGATATTCCTTTTTAATTTTAAATTGTGGATCTGATTTTTGAAAAGACAAAAAGAAGAATAAAATCCATGCCCAAAACCAAAAAACTTCTTCTAACATCAGCTGGGTTTTAAGAAAATAAATAAAAGATTTGGAGGGGATTTGGGAAAAAATAATAGTTAAATTAAAATTATGTCTATAATAAAAGCTACAATTAGAGATGCTGGTTCAAATAATTATAAACGATTAGCAATAAACCCTAATAATTTAGGATTATTTGAAAATATTAAAAATTTGGAAATAACTCATCAGGACGAAAAAATAGATGTAGATTTAGACAATCAGACCTTTAAAAAATATGGAGAGATTAATCATAATAAAATTAAAGAATGGTTTGGAAATAAATTTAGCATTGTTAAAATTGACACTGGATTAATTAAAGGTAGAAAAATTAAAATTACTGAAATTAGTCAAAATAATAAAAGGATGGAAGATTTTATAAAAATCTATTTAGATAAAATAAAAGAATATGGAAAGTTAAAACATATAAAAGAGGAAAGATATAAATTTGAATTTGTTAATAATTTTCAGAAAAACTTTAATTTAAATGCTGAAAATCTTAAAGAGATGATTAAGAGTGCTTTATTAGATAGTAATTTAGTCGCTACTCAAAATTATTATCCTAAAAGAATGCTTATGTTGTTTGCTAAAGAATATGAAAAAACTACAAAGAGATTATTAAAAAGACTATTAAACGAAAAAGAGGATGTAGAATTTCGCATTAACTGGGTTAAAGGAGAAATGGAAAAGTTGGTAAATAAATACAATTCGGAACATTTAACTCATCATCATTCTTATATGGACTACAGATTTATAAGTCTGCTCTTAGCTAGTAGATATCCTAAAAAATATTATTACGTTAAGTACAATGAGTATAATAAATTTATAAAATTTATTAATTCTGATTTTGCAATTCCTAATAGTATTCCCGCAGGCAGAAAATATATTTTGTTTCATAAATATTGCGAGGAATTAAATAAATACATTAAAAATTTAAAGAAAATTAAAGAAATTAAAGAATACATGATAGAGGGCTTGGATTTTAAAGATGAAAGATATCATTGGGTTACTCAAGATGTTATTTATATCGGCGCTCAAGTTTTAAGTGGGATAAAAGAATTAAATAAATCAACTCCAAAGATTAAAGAGCAATCTATCCAATATGGTAAAAAAGATGCATTAAAAGAATTATTTTTAGAAGAAAAGAAATTTGATGAAATTATCGATATTTTAAAATATAAAAAGAATCTTATATTACAAGGACCACCAGGGACAGGTAAAACTTTTATTGCTAAAAAAATAGCTTATGTATTATTAGGTAAGAAAGATGAAGATAAAATCCAAATGATACAATTTCATCAATCTTATTCTTATGAGGATTTTATTCAGGGGTATAGACCAACTGATGAAGGAAAATTTGAATTAAAAAATGGTATATTTTATGAATTTTGTAAAAAAGCGAAAAAAGATTCAGGCAATGATTATTTTTTTATTATTGATGAAATTAATAGAGGGAATTTAAGTAAGATTTTTGGAGAAAATATGCTTCTTATAGAGAAAGATAAAAGAGGTATTGAGTATGCAATTCCTTTGACTTATTCTTCTTCAGAAAAAGAAGTTTTTTATATTCCTAAAAATATTTTTTTCATTGGTACAATGAATACAGCTGATAAATCTTTAGCTATGGTTGATTATGCACTTAGACGTAGATTTTGTTTTGTTTCTTTAAAACCAGAATTTAATAATAATTTTAAAAAATATTTAAAGAGTTATGGAATAAGTAGTAAGATAATTAAAATAATTGTTAATAGAATTGAGGCATTAAATAAAGTAATTGAGAAAGATACTAAAAATCTTGGGAAGGATTTTAAAATAGGTCATAGTTATTTTTGTCCTGATAAAAAGGTTAGCGATGATAAAAAATGGTATAGACAGGTTATAAAAAATGAAATCAAGTCATTACTTGAAGAATATTGGTTTGAAGGAGATAAAGAAAAAGCAGATAGAGAAATTAAAAAACTTTTAGAATAATAAATATGAAAATACCTATTCTAAACATTTATTATTTACTTTGTTACGCTTGGGATAAATTAGAGGAAAAAGAAATTGTAGATGTTAATGCTGAAAATTTTAAAGAAATTTTAGATTTATTTGCTAAAATATTAATTAATGGCACTACACATTTAATAAAAATTGGTTTAGATCGCGATTATATTGTTTATCAAGAAGATATTAGTAGAATAAGAGGAAAAGTAAATTTTAGTGAATCTATAAAAAGAAATATTCTTCATTGTGCAAAATTAAATTGTGAATATGATGAATTAGATTATAATATTCTTCATAATCAAATTTTAAAATCAACAATTAGAGAATTAATAAAGATTAAAAAAATTGATAAAGATCTAAAATCAGATTTGATAAAAATTAATCGTTATTTTAATAGTATTGATGTTGTTAAAATCTCAAATAAATTATTTTCTCAAGTAAGATTAAATAGAAATAACTATTTTTATGATTTTTTATTAAAAGTTTGTTATCTTGTTTATAATAATCTTTTAATAGATGAGAAAACCGGTGATAAAAAATTTAAGGATTTTATCCGAGAAGAATCTAAAATGAGTGTTTTATTTGAGTCTTTTGTGAGGAATTTTTATAAAAAAGAATTAGAGGGTTATGAAAGTTTTAGAGAGACGATTAAATGGGATGGTCAAAGTTATAATGATGAATCAAAAGAAAGGTTACCAGTTATGCAGACAGATATAAGTTTAGTTTCTATTAATAGGAAAATAATTATTGATACGAAATATTATAAAGAAGCATTAAGAAAAAATTATAATAAGGAAAAAATAATATCTAATAATCTATATCAAATATTTTCTTATCTTAAAAATGTTGAAGTTAAGGATAAAATAAGTAAAAAATGTGAGGGAATATTACTTTATCCTGTAGTTAAGAAAGAAATAAATCTTAGATATAAAATTTCGAATCATAAATTATTTATTAAAACAATTAATCTTTCCCAGGATTGGAAAAACATTCATAAAGATTTAATTAAAATTATTGAGAATTAGATAAAAAGTAGATAAAGCTATGATAAAAAATAAATAAAAGATTTGGAGGGGGTTGAAAATAAAATTATGGTTAAAAAAGTATTTCAAAATGATTTAGCAAAACAATATGATAATAGGTCTGATACAGAGCTCATCGATTTAATTGCTAGTGGAATTTCAACAAACACCATAAAAATAGAAACAGCAAAGGCTATCTTAAATAGAAGGACAAAACGAGTTTTACAGTATTTAACAGAGATAATTCAGAAGAATACTATTGCTACCGAGAAATATAATAAGACTTTAATTGCACTTACTTTAGGTATTTTTGTCTTGACTGTAGGTATGGTCTATGCCACAGTTGTTATATTAGATTATGCTAAAATTCAGGCAGGGCCTGCGATAGAACAACAAGCGAAAAATAACAAAAATGCCTTAATTTACTGTAAACAAGCTCCAGAAGGAGAATGGCCGAATATTCATGGCGAAATGATAAGTTGTTCAAAAGTATTAGAGATGCTTGATAAATAATTCATTGCATGAAAGAGAAAATGGGTCAGGAACCTTTTTGAAAAATAAATAAAAGATTTGGAGGGAGTTTGGGGATAAATTGTTAGAAATAAAATGATGGTTCAAAAAGTTACAAGACAAGAAGAAGAAAAACAAACTCTACAAAGATTCATTGAAAATCAAGGAGAAGAATTTTACCTTGATTTAGTTAATTATTTGGGGATACAAGAACCCTGCGATGTTTTATATAAGGGAATTGAATATCAGATTACTTATGGTGATCAAAAACTTATAGGAGAATTAAGAAAGAAGATTTCTAAAGGTGAAATTTATTGTGGAATTCGTAATTTATCAGAAAGTTATGCAGAGACATTTTTATATGAGACGCTAAAAAAGAAAAAAGATAAATCAAACAATAGAATAATATTGTTAATCCATTGTAAATTTTCAGGAATTTATGCTCCTATTGCCGAAAGAGAAATAATATTTAAAAAATACTTTACAGAGAATCAAGATTTAGGTGGTTTATGGCAACATATATTTATAGTATTTCCCGATGGAAATATTAAATTATGTTAAGTAATTTCAAACAGAGGTCGGACCTTCTTTTGCCGAACCTCTGCTGAGGTGCGGACAAAATAATGTCGGACCTCTACACAAATTGAAAAAAAATAGTTAAGAACTTTTTGAGAAATTAATAAAAGATTTGGAGGGGATTTGGGAATAAATTTATGAATATAAATATTAAATATAAATATTCTATTGATTATGAAATAAGACGTGTTTTAAACGCTATTAAAAAGATTGAATGGTATAAAAAGAATCATTATAATATAACTTTTCCTAAAGATATTAATTTAGTGAAAAATCAAAATCCTACTAAAAGCGATATTAGAAAGGCAATAATTAAAGAATATAAAATAAGAGAATATGAAAATATAAGTTTACAGCTACAACAAAACTGGAAACCTAAAGCTAAAAAAGTAACTGATAATTTATTATTAAATGGTTTAAATCTTAAAAAAGAATATATAGTATTTTTAACTAAATATGGGGTAGGTGGAAGCTATTCTTTTCCAAATAAAATTATTATTAATTATAGTAGTGATAAGAAAAAAAATTTGATTAAGACAATTATTCACGAGATTATTCATTTATCTATTGAATCGCTTATTCAAAAGCATAAGATAACACATTGGCAAAAAGAAAGGATAGTTGACTTACTAGTGTTAAAAGTTTATCCAGAATGGAAAAAAACTCAGGAAATACCAATCAAGACTAATAAGATAGATAAAATTTTTTATAAATATCTCCCCGATGTTAAAAAAATTATTTCGAGTATTTAAAAAAGATTTGGAGGGGGTAACCTAGAGGCGTCGTCCTGAAAATGACGCCCTTGTGCTCAAGGGACATCATTTTGAAGGACAAGCCTCTTTGGCTATAAGATTTTGGAGGGGA
>Ga0180009_10004372_pt1 | contig 15619 bp, 14 predicted proteins | sample OS_PC_MetaG_FD_123537 | JGI IMG/M metagenome (GOLD analysis project Ga0180009, IMG submission 123537) | Groundwater microbial communities from the Aspo Hard Rock Laboratory (HRL) deep subsurface site, Sweden - OS_PC_MetaG | ecosystem: Environmental > Aquatic > Deep subsurface > Groundwater...
AATGCGGCGACCTTCTGGGCCTTGATGAGCTCGTGGGTCTCGTCGAGCACCTTCCGGCTCTGCTCCAGCGCGACCTCCTGGATCTTCAGGCTGGCCAGGGCCGCGTGCAGGTCCCAATAGGCCTTGAGCACCTCCACGGCCGTCGTCTCGGCCTTGCGCCGGAGCTGCTGATGCGCGGCGGAGCGCTCCAGCCGGGCAGTGGTGATGGAGGCCTCGTTCACCGATTTGTTCCCCCCCAGGAGCAAGGGATGCCGCACGTAGAGCCGCGCACCTCCCTGAAAAAACATGCGATCGGGACTGGTGCCGCTGCTGCCGATTCCGAGCAAACCCTCAACGCTCGCCTCGATCCGCGTCCCCGTCGTGAAGGTGTGCCGCACACCCAGGTTCCCGTCCACCCGGGCATCAAAGCCCGGCCTGAACGCCGGCGGCAGGTCCAACCGCAGCCGGTCCCCGTCCCCGGAGCCAGTAACCGTGCTGAACAGGGTTGTATCGAAGCTCGCCCGCGCCACCTGCTCTGCAGCCCGCGTCAGCTCCGGCGCCAACCGCTCGTATTTGAGCCCCAGGTTGTACTTGAGCGCCCGGTGCACTACGCCCCGCGGCGTCAACCGTAGCGGCTCAGCCGTCGCCCGCCCGCCAGGCCAGGCGAGGCCACACAGCATAGGCAACAAAACCAGATGAATTCGCGAGCGGGTCATGAGCTTACCTCTCTGGGCTACGCCAGCCAGACCGACGGGCGTTTTGCGGAGCACACTGTACCGCCTCCCATTGCCGGAGACTATCCCATTTTCAGCCGTCACCAATGCCAGACACCGCGACTACCGGGTGGCCGGAAGAGCGCGTCGCAGGGATTCTCCCACAGGCCAGGGCAGGATGAACTGCTCCATGGTGTGCAATCGCTGGGCGCCGGGGTGGAGCCCATGCACCGTAACCGCGAGGCCCCGGGGAGTCAGCCGGGCGGTGATGTAGTGGAATGGGCGCCACGCCGGCCCGCGGAAGCGGTCGTCGGTGTGGCGGCGCTTGGCGCCCGTCAGCACGGCGCAGCGGGGAGCTCCGCCGCCCCCGCTATTCAGGAAGGTCTTGCCGCCGCGGACAAAGCGCTCGTAGGTGTGCACGTGGCCCGCCACCAGGGCGATGGCCTTTTGGGCGCGCACGAAGGCGGGCAGGAAATCCCGGCGCACGTCGCGGTCGTCGCCGTGCGCGGTGCTGTTGGTAATCGGCGGATCGTGCACCGTCACGACCACCGCGCGCACCTTCGGATCCCGATCCGCCGCGCTGAGCTGCGCGCCGAACCAGGCCCGCTGCCTTCGCCATTGGGACCGGGACATGTGGCCGCGATTGGAGTCGAGGGTCAACAGCACCAGCCCCTTCCAGTCTCGCCGGTACCATCGCTGCCGCGCCAGGCCGGGAAAGCGCGCGAAATAGTTGCGGAGCCCACGGCGCGTACCACCCAGGAGCTCGTGATTTCCCACCGCCGGGAGCACGGCCACGCCGGCCAGACGCAGGGGCGCGTAGACCCGATCGAACCACGCCCACCGCCGGGCCGAGCCCCCGGACACGACGAAGTCGCCGCTCATGATTACGAAGGCGGGTCGCTCCGCGGCCACGGCGCGCGCAATCAGTCGCCGCTCCCGCTCGGCAGACCGCACCCAGAAGCGCAGCGGGTGCCGGCGGCGGGTGTCACCCAGAATGCAGAAATGATCCGCGGCGCCCGGACGCGACAGGTATGTAGCCGGCGGCGGCAGGCTGCAACCGCCCACCCCGCCCGCCAGAACCACCAGCAATGATAGCCGGCTACCCATTCTTTGTGTCACAACTCCTCCAAAGCCCCTATCTAAGGAGCGCACTCCTTCCTGTCAACCACACCCCGCCCCGAAAAAGATTTCGCGGCCCACGGGCTGTCCTTTGCCTGAGAAAATGCTTAATCTTGAGCTTCCAGTAGCGTTTTCGGCCCCGCGGCGCTCCTGGTTGGGCAGAGGACAGGCCTCAATGTTGCAAAGCACGCCAATGAAACCCGGTGGTGGGCAGCGGATGTTCCGGGCCGTGTGGCGGCAGGAGGCGGCGATGCGGCGGGTGGGGACCTTCGAGCACCCCCGGGTGGATTTGAGCGGGCGCGTGGCGGTGGTCACCGGCGGCAGCGGGGGAATGGGGCTGGAGGCCTGCCGGGCGTTGGCCGAGATGGGAGCGCGGGTGATCCTCGGGGCGCGCCATGACAAGAGCCGTGAGGCCGCCTGCCAAGCCATCCTCAAGGATCATCCGACGGCGGCAGTGGAGCACGCCGCCCTGGACCTCGCGGACCTGGCGTCCGTGCGGACCTTTGCCGACGAAGTGCTGGCGCGGATCGGGGACACCCGGGTGCACATCTTTCTGCAGAACGCGGGCCTCTGGCCGAAAAAATACGCCCGCTCGGCCCAGGGCCACGAGATAACGTTTGCCACCAACGTGCTGGGGCACTTTGCGTTGACCCGGTATCTGATGCCTCGGCTGGGCCCCTGGGAAACCGCGCCGGGCACGCAGGAGGGAGCGCCACAAACGACGCGCGTGGTGGTGGTCACCGGGGACATCTACCACCAGACCGACAGCTGCACCCCGGACTTCGAGTGGCAGGGTGATCCTGCCTGCGTCGGATCCCGCCCTCAACGCCCCACGTGCGGGACACCTCTGGAGACAGTGCGAGTCCCTGATTAAGACCGCACACCTCATCTGACAAAAAGCTGCGGGCGATCAGAATCCCACGACCTGAGTCGGGGTGTTGCGATTGACTCCGGACGAGTCGCCGAGTTGGCCGGTGGTGTTTTTGCCCCAGCACCGGAGCTGGCTGTTTCCCCAGACCACGCAGCTATGGTCCCGCAGGCCGTGGACCCGCCAGTAGCCGCTGGAGCCCGACACCAGGACCGGCGTGGGGCTGGGGGCAAAGCCGCCGTTGCCGAGCTGTCCCAGGTCCCCCTGGCCCCAGCACCGGGCCGACCCGTCCCCGAGCACCGCGCAGGAGAAGTCGTAGGCCGCGCTCACGTCCACGACGCCGCTGAGCGACAGCACGTCCACCGGCGTGGCGCTGGTGTTGCTGCTGGTGCCGTCGCCGAGCTGACCGTCAGCGTTGTTGCCCCAGCAGATCACCCCGCCCCCGGCGCTTTGCACGGCGCAGGAGTGCGCCTGCCCCGCGGAGATGGTGAGCAGACTGCCTGCGCCCGACACCGGCACCGGGACGGCCGAGTCGAAGGTGGTGCCGTCCCCGAGTCGTCCCGAGGAGTTGTAGCCCCAGCACCAGCCCAGGCCGGCGGAAGCGACCGCGCAGGTGTGACGTCCCCCCGCGGACAGGACGGTCACGCCGCCCAGACCACTCACCGTCACGGGAGTGAGCTCGTTACTGCCCGAGCTGCCATTGCCAAGCTGACCGTAGCTGTTGGCGCCCCAGCACCGCACCGTGTGATCCGCGAGCAGCGCGCAGGTGTGGGTGGTGCCCGCGGTGACCGACACGGCCGTGCTCACTCCCAGCACCTCCACCGGCCCAGCGCTGCCCACGATGGTGCCGTCGCCGAGCTGCCCCACGGCGTTGTTGCCCCAGCAGACCACGGTCCCATCCGCGCGTACGGCACAGCTGTGCGCCCCCCCCGCGGCAATGGCCACGCCATTACTCAACCCGATCACCGGCACCGGCGTGGAGCGGTCGACCCCCGAGCCGTCTCCCAGTTGATCATCGGTATTGGCGCCCCAGCACCTTGCGAGCCCGTCTCCCAGCAGCACGCAGCTATGGTCGCCCCCCCCGGTGACATCGACGACCCCACAGTCCACCGGACAGCTGCCAAAAGTCTCCGCGGGCTCGCAGACGCCGTTGCCGCAGGTGTAACATCCGCTCGCGTCCACGGCGCAATCACTGCCACAGGACAGCGCCCCCTCCGCGCCCCCGAAGTCCGCGCAGGTGGTGCCCCCGAAGTCGGGTCCATCGCACGTTTCTCCCGTGTCCCGCACCAGGTCGCCGCAGTGGGCCGCGACGCAGTTCAACCGACAGGCGTCGGGCTCGGTGTTGCTGTTGGCCGTGCCGTCGTCACACTGTTCCGGGGGCTCGACCTCCAGGTTTCCGCAACCGGGGGGCACGTTGGTGTTCTGGTTTTCGTTCTGATTGGAGTTCTGGTTCCCGTTCTGATTGGAGTTCGTGTTGTCGTTCCCATCCCCGCCCGTGGGACCACACGCCACTCCCTGCCCGACGATCCCCGCGAAGCACAGCACAAGAATGACACGACCAAGACGATGTGGCTGAACAGGACGGCACGGCATGGGACAAATCATGTGGGAAATCACCCTGTCGTTCAAGCCCGGACTCGCTAACTATCGGAAATCTTGATCTCCGAGATCTTTGGTGGGATGGTGACGCTCGTGTTTGGTCGCAAAAAGAGCCCGGATCGCCAACGTCCCTTCTGGTGGCGACGGTGGCCGTTGATCGCCGGGCTGGTCTGTGCGGCGTGGCTGGTCAGCGCCATGACCCCGGCGAACACTCCGGCCGCCACGAAGGATCCGACGCCGCCGGCCACGAACGCCAAGCCCGCGACGACCACGGCCGCGGCCCCCCAGGCTGCGCGCGCCATGACGGCGGCGACGACGTGCGATGGCAAACCGGACTCTGCCTGTACGAAGCTGCTGCTGCAGGAATACGCCCGGGCCAAGCTGGCCAAGACCACGGCCCTGAACCTGCGCCGGCCCGCGAAGGCGAAGTTCAAACCCGGGCCCAAGGGACTGCTCGTGGTGTTCCAGAGCCTGCTGGGCGTGGCGCTGCTCATCGGCCTCGCCATGCTCTTTTCCACCGACCGCAAAGCCATCAACTGGCGGCCGGTGCTCTGGGGCCTGGGACTGCAAGCGCTGTTGGCCCTGATCGTGCTCAACCCTGTGGTGGGAGACTTCTTCTTCTCGATGGTGGACACGGGCGTGCGCAAGCTGCTGTCCTTTGCCGAGGCGGGCACCGCTTTTGTGCTCGGTGGCACCGAGCCCCACCAGGTCACCCACGTCACTCCCCAGGGTCACTGGGTCGTGGACAAGGTCTTCCCCGGCAGCGGGGTGAGCCCACCGGTCAAGACCATCGCCTTTTGGGTGCTGCCCACGATCATCTTCTTCTCGGCGCTCATGACGGTGCTGTACCACCTGGGCATCATGCAGTTCATCGTGCGCGGCTTCGCCCGGGTCATGCAGTTCATGCTGGGCACCTCGGGGGCCGAGACCCTCTCGTGCTCCGCAAACGTTTTCGTGGGCCAGACCGAGGCGCCACTGCTGATCAAGCCCTTCATTAAGAACATGACCAAGAGCGAGCTCATGGCGGTGATGACCGGGGGCTTCGCCACGGTGGCCGGAGGCGTGCTGGCGCTCTACGTGGCGTTTTTACGCGACATCCCAGGCATCGCCGGGCACCTGGTGGCCGCGTCCCTCATGGGCGCCCCCGGCGCCTTGGCCATGGCCAAGATCATGTACCCCGAGACCGAGGAGCCCGAAACCGCCGGGGAAATCAAGTCGGCCGTGGAGCGACCCGATGCCAACGTCATCGAAGCCCTGGCCCGGGGCGCCACCGAGGGGATGTCGCTGGTATTGAACGTGGTGGCCATGCTCATCGCCTTTGTGGCCATGGTCTTTTTGCTCAACGCCATCCTGGGCGGCTTCGGGGACCTCATCGGCGTCAAGCTCTCCATGGAGCGGCTCTTCGGCTGGATCCTCGCACCCCTGGCCTGGTGCATGGGCGTGCCCTGGAACGAGGCGGACACCTTCGGGCAGCTGCTGGGTAAAAAGCTCGTGCTCACGGAGCTGCTCGCCTTTTTGGACCTGCAGCGGCTCGCGCCCAGCCTCAGCGAGCGCACGTCGGTGATGGCCTCCTACGCGCTGTGCGGCTTTGCCAACATCGCGTCCATCGGTATCCAGATCGGCGGCATCGGCGGCATCGCCCCCTCCCGACGGGCAGACCTGGCCCGCATCGGGCTGCGCGCCATGTTCGCCGGCGCCATGGTATCCTGCATGTCGGCCATCTGGGCCGGCATGATTTTCCAAATCTTCCGGTAACGCCCCCGCGGGCCCTGCCGGATGAAAGGGCAAACGAGACATGCGCGGAGACCTCACAGCGAAGATCGACAAAGCCTGCAGTAAGCTGCGAAAGAAGTTCGGGGACCACAAACCGTCCGTGGGGCTCATCCTCGGCTCAGGTCTGGGCAGCTTCGCGGCCTCCCTCAAAGACAAAGTGGTGGTGCCCTACGCGGATATCCCCGGCTTCCCGACGTCGTCGGTCAAGGGCCACGCCGGCCAGCTCGTGTTGGGGCGCGTGGGCGAGACCTGGACCCTGGTGATGCAGGGGCGCGTGCACTACTACGAGGGCTACGACCTGTCCGAGGTCGTGTTCCCCACCCGGGTGCTCGTCTCGTTGGGCTGCAAGATCCTGGTGATCACCAACGCCGCCGGCGGCGTGCACCCCGACCTCAAGCCCGGGGACCTGGTGGTGCTGCACGACCACATCAACCTCATGGGCGCAAATCCCCTGCGGGGCGAAAACCCCGACTCCCTGGGAACCCGCTTCCCCGACATGTCCACGGCCTACGACCCCGAGTTGCGCGCCCTGACCAAAGAAGTGGCCCGCGCCGAGAACGTGGACCTGCGCACAGGCGTGTACGCCGCCATGTCCGGGCCCAGCTACGAGACCCCGGCCGAGATCCGCATGGCGCGCACCCTGGGCGCCGACCTGGTGGGCATGTCCACGGTGCCCGAAGTCATTGCCGCCAACCACATGGGCGCGCGGGTCATCGGCATCAGCTGCGTCACCAACCTCGCCGCGGGCATCTCGCCGGTGCCCCTGACCCACGAGGAGGTGGCCGCGACCGCCGGCCAGGTGGAAAAAACCTTCGTGGGCCTCATCGGCGCCCTCACCCAGCGCCTGGACAAAGTGGCCCGGTCATGACCGAGGACACCACGCAGTACGCCGAGCTCGTGCAGCAGGCCATCAAGGCCCGGGGTGCGGCCTACGCGCCCTATTCCCGCTTCCGCGTGGGCGCGGCCCTCCAGACCCCCGACGGCCAGATCTACACCGGCTGCAACGTGGAGAACGCCGCCTACTCGCCCTCCATCTGCGCCGAGCGCGTGGCCGTGGCCAAGGCCGTCGAGGCCGGCGCCCGCAGCTTCGTGGCCATCGCCATCGCCACGGCCACCAGCCCCCCGGCCACCCCCTGCGGCGTGTGCCGTCAGGTCCTTCGCGAGTTCAACAGCGAGCTCCCCGTGGTCTGTGTCAACCCCTCGGGCGAACGCCGCGACCTCTGGCTGTCCGACCTGCTCCCCCACAGCTTCTCCAAAAAAGACCTCGACGTCTGATTCCGACCTTCCTCCTGATTCCGACCTTCGCCCGGATGATTGCCCCGGGGGACGTCCCTCTGCCATAATGAAGGCACTGGAGTTGCCCCGTTCTCCAGGGAGGGAACATGCACCTGTTCAATTGTTGGATGGGTCTGCTCGGCGCGATGCTATGCGGTTGGGGCGTGGGAGGCTGTGCGGGCGGTGGCGCCGGCGGACGAATGATCACGATTCATGCGGGGCCGCGTCTGCCCCCGGAGTTGCCGGCGCTGATTGACGGGTGGAAGGGCTGCTACCGGACGGCGCTGCGACACCGCTCGGGGCTGGCCGGAGAGCTGACCCTCAGCGCGGAGTTCAACCCCGGCGGCGGGCTGAGGTCCTTCACCTTGGAATCGGGTTTGCCCGTCCAGCTCAAGGCGTGCATCCGGGATCGAGTGGCCCGGTGGCGTCTGTCTCCCTCTCCGGCGATGCGCAAGGTGGGGCCGCTCAGAGTCTCCCTCAGTCCGGTCCACGAGACGAGCACCGCCACGAAGCGTCCTCGCCCCCGCCCGACCTTTGCCGATACGCTCGTGTGGCCCGAGGACATGCCCAAGGCCACCCGGGCCGGCGATGCCACCGTGGGTGGACGGATCCGCCAGGTCCTGCGCGACCGCGTGGCCAACCTTCGCTACTGCTACAACCGGGAGCTCATCCGCCAGCCCGGCTACCGCGCCGCGGCCCGGGTGTCCTTCACCATCAACCCCTACGGGCAGCCCTATCGGGTGCGGGTGAAGCCGGCGCGAACCGGGTCCCTCAACCAGCCCATGATCTCCTGCCTCAAACAAAAGGTGGTGGAGTGGTACTTTTTCCGGGTGCCGTTGGACATCCGCTACGGACCCTTCGTGATCCGCTTCTCCCGCCGCCCATAACCGGCGTCCCAGGAGCGACTAGCGGTCCAGCACCCGGGTGGCGGCGCTGTGGGCCCGGCGGATCGTCGAGGCGGCGGCGGGGACGGGCGCGGTCTGCGGTTGCGGTCGCTGGTGCTGGGGCAAGCCCGGGTGGATGCGGCGAATGCGGCGGTTCCCCCACACGGCGCGGAGCCGGGGCACCAGGGTGGGCAGCGCCGCGCGCAGCTTGATCATCTGACTGATCTGGGCGGCGAGCTTGGGGTCCTTGAACTTCTGGACCGCGAGGCGGGCCGCGGCCAGGGCGCGATCCAACATCGCGAGGGCTTTTTTGAGCTGACGGGAGCGGGCCAGAGCGATGGCGTCGACGGTGGACTGAGCGGCCTCCGCCCGCGCCAGAGAGAGGTCGAAGCCCTTGTCGTGACCGGCGGAGAGCTTTGCCGGGTTCAAGGTCGACCCCGCGGACAGGTAGAACTTGTGCCGAACAGGAACGCCCGGGCCGGCGGTTTTGGCCACATAAGTCACCAGACCATCCATGAGCTCGATGGTGGCCCCGGCGCGACGCGCGGGGATCGAGAGCCGGATCATGACGTCCCGCTGCTCTCCGGCCCGCATTACCCCCAGGGGCACCCAGGCATGTCGTCCGCTGCGTTGCAGGGCCCGCCCATAGACCCGCCGAATGGTGATCCCGGGGCCCGGGAGGATCCGCAGCGAGAGCTGCTGGGCGATGACCTGCCGCATGCGGACCACCTCGTCACGAAACACCTTGGCGACCTCGGCCGGGTCCTTGATGAAGTGGAACGTGCCCCCCGAGCTGCGGGCCACGGCCCCGAGCAGCGTCTCATTGTAGTCCAGCCCGAGCCCCAGGGCGGTGATGGTAATGGAGCTGCGCTGGGCGAATTGCGCGAGGCCCAGGATGGGCCGCGCATCATTGGGGTTGCCGTCACTGAGCAGGACCACCCGGTTGATGGCGCCCGGCCGCAGGTTGCGGCGGACCTGGGCGATGCCCGCCGAGAGGCCGCCTGACATGTCCGTGGTGCCGCGCGCCACCATGGACGCGAGCTGGGCCGCGATCTGCGGCCGGGATTCGGCGTCGATGATGGTGGAGGGCACCAGCACCCGGGCCTCGGAGCTGAACACCACGATGGCGATGCGATCCCCGTCCTGCAACGCCTTGACCATGGCGAGGGCCGCCTTGCGAGCGTGCACAATGGCTGCGCCGGACATGGAGCCCGAGGTATCCACCACCAGCCCGAGGTTCACCGGGGCGCGCGGTATGGTGAGATCGGGCTCGGTGGTGATGCGCAGTCGCGCGATGATTTCATCCGGCGCCCCGGCCTTCACATAACGCTTGTTGAGCTGGACCGCGAAGCGCAGCGGCGGAGGTCCCCACCTCGCAACGCGCCTCGTGTCGTGCGTCACCCGATGTGTTCGCTGGAGCGCCGGCTTGGCCGCGCACCCCATAAAGAGAAGGGACAGGATCAGGCTGGTAAAACGCATGGCTATTCTCCGCGGGGTCATATGGCTGCGATGGTGCGATCGTCGATTGGCATTCACCCAGATAACGCCGCGGATCCGGCGTCGCTTACACCGGCCCATCAGGGCGCTTGTGGACCACCACAACCAGGGTATGATGGAGGCGCTTCGACACATTGCCGCTGAGGAGGACACCGTGACCCGGAAACCGAAGGACAAGCGCGCGCAGCATCAGGACGCCAGCGCGATGGAGACGGAGACCGAGACGGTGGCGGCAGAGGTGACCGGCGAGCTCCCTCAAACCTCCCTGGCGCGGCTGGAGGACCAGCTCCCCAAGATGCTGTTTGTGTTGCCGGCCACAGGCGAGGTCCTCTTCCCCAAGATGATCCTGCCGCTGAGCGTGTCGGGCCAGCGGGAGCTGGCCACCCTGGAACAGCTCCGCGGCCAGGGCAACTTCGTGGGCATCGTCGCCCGCCGACCGGGCATGTCCAAGAGCGCCGGGGATGGCGTGGTGGAGGCCGATGGTCCCGAGGCCCTCTACAACGTCGGATGCGTGGGCCAGGTGATGCAGCAGATGCAGCTCCCAGACGGAACCCGGGGGGTGATGGTGGCGGGCATCACGCGCATGCGCATCCGCAAGTTCATCAAGACAGATCCGGTGTTCATCGTGGAGGCAGAGTATCCCGAGGAGGTCGTGCACAACGCGCGCACCATCCAGGGGCTGCTCCCGCACCTGCGCAAAGGCTTCGCCGAGCTCGTGGCGTTGCGACCGGACATCCCCGACGAAATGGCCGCCATGACCAGCCGGGTGGACGACCCGGCCCGGCTAACCGACTTCATCGCCACCAACATCGACCTGGAAGTGGCCGAGCGCCAGGCCCTGCTGGCGACCTTCGAGGTGGACAACCGCATGGAGCAGACCTTCGCGCTCCTGGACCGGCAGATCGATCTGGCGCGTCTGGGCGAGCAGTCCCGGTCGGAGCTGCGCGAAAAAATGGAGGCGCACCAGCGGGAGTTCTACCTCCGGGAGCAGCTCAAGACCATCAAGCGGGCCCTGGGCGAAGAGGTGGACGAGAAGTCCATGGAGGCCGACGACTACGACCGCCGCATCAGCGAAGCGAAGATGCTCCCCGAAGCCGAAAAGAAGGCGCGTTATGAGCTCAAGCGACTCTCGGTGCTGTCCCAGGAGGCGGCGGAGTACCATGTCATCCGCACCTACCTGGACTGGTTGGTGGAGCTACCCTGGTCCAAGCGCACCACCGACAACGTGGACGTGGCTCGGGCCGAGGCCATTCTGGAGGAGGACCACTACGGCCTCGAGGAGGTGAAGCAGCGCATCGTGGAATTTCTCGCGGTGCGCAAGCTCAAGCCTGACCGGAGCGGCGCCATCCTGTGTCTGGTGGGCCCGCCCGGCGTGGGCAAGACCTCCCTGGGACGATCCATCGCCCGCGCCATGAATCGGGAATTTTACCGCATCTCCCTGGGGGGGATGCGGGACGAGGCCGAGATCAAGGGCCACCGCCGCACCTACGTGGGCGCCATGCCCGGGCGGATCCTCCAGGGGCTGCGCCGGGTGGCCACGGGCAACCCGGTGTTCATGCTCGACGAGATCGACAAGCTCGGGTCCGACGGGCGGGGCGACCCGTCCAGCGCCATGCTGGAGGTGCTGGACCCGGCCCAGAACAACAGCTTTGAGGACCACTACCTCGACACCCCCTTCGACCTGTCGGACGTGATGTTCGTGGCCACGGCCAACTTCGCCGGGCAGATTCCCGGACCCCTCATGGACCGCATGGAAGTGATCCAGATCCCCGGGTACATCCCCGACGAGAAGCAGAAGATCGCCAGCCGCTACCTGGTCAAACGCCAGGTGGAGGCCCACGGGCTCACCGCCAAACAGCTCCGGATCAACGCCCGGGCGCTCACCGCGCTCATCCGCGGCTGGACCCGCGAGGCCGGCGTGCGCGAGCTGGAGCGGCGCATCGGCCAGATCTGCCGCAAGGTGGCCGCCGGCGTGGCCACGGGGAAGCTCTCCGCCGACGCGCAGATTACGGTGAACCCGGAGGACCTGCCCGGGTATCTCGGCATCCCGCGCTTCGGTCGCAAGCCTGAGGCCCGGGTCACGCGCCCGGGCATCGCCATCGGCCTGGCCTGGACCGCGGTGGGCGGAGAGGTGCTCTTCATCGAGGTGATCGACATGCCCGGCAACGGGCGGCTCAAGCTCACGGGCAAGCTCGGGGATGTCATGAGTGAGTCGGCGCAGATCGCCATCAGCGTGATCCGGGCCAACGGGAACCGCTACGGCGTCGCCAAGGACTATTTTACGACCCACGACCTGCACATCCACGTGCCCGAAGGCGCGGTGCCCAAGGACGGGCCATCGGCGGGGATCACCCTCGCCACCGCGGTGCTCTCCGCGGCCACGAACCAGGGACGGGGACAGAAGGTTAAAGCCCACGTGGGAATGACCGGCGAGCTCACCCTGCGGGGGGCGGTGCTGCCGGTGGGGGGCATCCGCGAAAAGGCCGTGGCCGCCAAGGCAGCGGGGCTGCGCACCCTGATCATGAGCCGGGAAAACGAGGCGGATACCCTGGAGCTTCCCGACCGGGTGCGCCAGGGGCTGACCTTCCACTTCGTGGACTGCTTCGACGAGGTACCCATCCACGCCTTTGCGACCTCCTGGGCCACGAAACACGCGCCCCCGGAATAGAATTCTCCGGCGCCCGGTTGTCCCCAACGGAGGTCAAGGAGCACTTCATGAAACGTATGTATCTCGCCGCGATCCTGAGCGTGGCGGCCCTGGCGCTCGGCGCGGGCTGCGGCGCAAACAAAAAGAAGCCGGGCTGCGTCAAGGACACCGACTGCAAGGGGGAACGGGTGTGCCAGGCGGGCGCCTGTGTGTCTCCCAAGGCCGGCGCCGAGGATCCCGGCAAGGCGGGCAACAGCAAAGCTCCTACGGGGCTCATGGCCGCGTTAAAAGTCGCGCGTCCCCAGGCCACGGGCCCGGGCGGCGGCACCACCGGTCCGGGCGGGACCGGGCCAGGGAGCGGGCCCGGTGGTTCGGGGACCTGGAAACAGGACTCCATTCGCATCTGCCTGGGGCCGCGCTGCGTGGGCCTCGGACGGGGCTTTGGCAGTAACAGCAACGACATGCGGGCCATGCTCGAAATGCTCAAGCAGCTCATGTTCTCCGGCCTCGGAGGCATGGGCTCGGGCCAGCTCCCCAAGCTCAAGGTCTGCGTGGGCCCCCAGTGCGTGAACGTGGACAAGAACCTGCTCACGAACCCCATGGCCATGATCAAGCTGTTTTCAAACCTCAACCCCCAGATGCTGCGCAACCTCTTCAACGGGACCTTCGGCCGGGGGTCGGGGCCCACGCCACAAATTCGTCCGCACCACAACCCACACTCCGGGGCCGCCCCCCCCGGAAAAAAACCCCTGCGAACCTTCGCCGAGATGTTGCAAGCCGGCGACAGGGCGGTGGGTCGCACCGCGCAACTGGCCGAGCTGACCATCACCTCGGTCAGCGACAACCGCCTCGTGCTCGAGGGCCCCGCCGGGGAGATGATCGTGCTCCGCATCCCGGCCCAGCTCCAGTCCCTGCTGCCCAAGCTGCGCATCACCACTACCAAGGTCACGGTCCGCTTCCGCGTGCTGTCCCGCCCCATCGGCAAGCTCGTGCACGGCGCGCTGCTCGGCTACGACTGATTCGTGAATTGACCTACCCGTAGACCGCGACGATGCCGGCGATGGCCAGGGCCGCGGCGCTGACGGCGGCGCCCACCAGGGCAAAGCCGCGCGGGGGGTTGGCGCCGGCCACTGACCAGGCCGCCACGGCAAAGGCGATCCCGGATCCCGCGGTCAACAGGGGCAACCCCGCCCCACTGCCCGAGAACGGGTCCACCTGGATCCACAGGGAGAAGAACCCGCCCACATAGGCCAGCAGGGTAAGCACCGCAGCAAATAGAACACGTCGTGGCACGCGGCAATTGTTCGCTCCCGGGCCTCAAAGTCAAGGGATAGTAAGCCTGCCCCGGCGCCCAAGGCGATCCGCAAACGAGATCCGCAGGCGAACGAATGGTATCCTGACGACACGGAGGCCTGTCATGCGTGAACGAAGCTCGAACCGTTTTTGCTCCGCGTCCCCCACCCGCAGTTCAGGGCCGGGACTGAGTCTGGGAGCCGCCTTACTGCTTGTCTCGTGCGGGCCCGCGGCGTCGCCCCAGGCATCGACCACGCCGGGCGGCACATTGCCGGACGCGATCCGGGCGACGCTCTGTGCGTCCCCCTGTGGGGGGCCCCACGCGTCGATCAAGGTGTTCCGGGATGCCGGCCGACGCATCGGCGCGCTCCGTTTCGATGGCGACCCCGGGAAGTGCTCCCACCCACCCTCAAGCTACCACGACGCCCGGGGCCACAAGCTGGTCACGATCCCCATGAAGCCCCTGACCGTCGGCTCACCGGAACATCGGCGGGCCCTGGCCCTACACAGTCGCCATACCAAGGGGCTACACCTCGCCGAAACCGCCCTGTGCAAAACCCGGTCCCCAGATTCTCCCTGAGACCCACCGGTTGTCTACCCGTTGCTCGCTTGACAGGGGTCCGGGGGCGGGGCACGGTTGGGTCGACGCATGACAGGAAGACTGCCTTGGGTGTTTTGCGATTCGAGTGTGAAGTCCCGATCCAGCAACAGCTGGCCTTTGACAGGCTGCTATCGCAGTTTCGTGGACTCGGATTCCGCCTGGAGGAGGCGGATCGCATGAACTTCAAGCTGGTGATGGATCGGGGCAGCGTCCTGGGCTCGCTCTTTGGCGGACCGATCTCTTTTCGGCGCGTTTGGATGCGCGCCAAGGTGGAGCGACGGGGGGCCGGCGCGGCCTTGCTCACGATCTCCTTTTCAGGCTGGGGCAAGGCCGTCGACAGCGACGCCCACAACGCTTACGCCACCGAGATCCACCGGTACGAGCAGGAGACCCTGGAGGCCGCCGAGCAGCTCGTGGCCACTGGCGCGCTGGACCGCGCCATGGTAAGAGAGGTGGTCATCAAGGAGGTGGTGCGCATCCCCTGTAAGTACTGCGGCTCCCTCGTCGAAAACACCGCCCGCAAGTGCCTCGATTGCGGAGCGCCTCTCACCTAGCGCACCCCGACTACGGCGGCCGGCAGCTGCCATCGGCGGGCCCGAAAGGTAACGTTCATGATCGAGCATGTCATGGCCCTGGGGCCGTTTCAGACCAACACCGTCATCCTCGGCTGCGAGACCGAAAAGAAGGGCGTCGTCATCGACCCCGGCTTTGAAGCAAAATCCATCCTGGGCCGCGTTCAACGCGAGAAGTTGGAGATCACCGCCATCCTGTTGACCCACGGCCACGTGGACCACGTCTCGGCCGTCAAGGAGGTCAAGGAGGCCACGGGCGCCCCGGTGTACATCCACCCCGGCGATTTGGAGCTCTACAAATCAGCGCCCATGCTCGGCCGGTACTTCGGGTTGGAGGCTCCCGAGCCCCCGGACCCGGACCACCTGCTGTCCGAGGGGGACATCCTCACCTTTGGGCAGCACGAGCTCCGCGTTTTGCACACGCCCGGACATAGCCCCGGGGGCGTGGCCTTCCACTGCGCGGCCGAGGGGCTGCTCGTGGCCGGGGACACGCTGTTTTATCGCTCCATCGGGCGCACGGACCTGCCCGGAGGCTCCATGGCCGTGCTCACCCGGTCCATCCAGGAAAAGATCTTCACCCTCGACGGCGAAACCCGCGTCATCACCGGACACGGCCCCAACACCAAGGTCGCCGACGAGAAGTCCGGCAACCCCTTCGTGTCCGGCTAACGATCAAACGACCCGGAATCAGTACGTGGCCACGGGGCGCATGGCCGGCATCCGGACCGGATTGGCCGGGAGCAGGGCCGCCCGGGTATAGGGGCAACCCAGCGTGGGGAACATCTTCTTACAGACCCCG
>Ga0180009_10004373_pt1 | contig 15615 bp, 10 predicted proteins | sample OS_PC_MetaG_FD_123537 | JGI IMG/M metagenome (GOLD analysis project Ga0180009, IMG submission 123537) | Groundwater microbial communities from the Aspo Hard Rock Laboratory (HRL) deep subsurface site, Sweden - OS_PC_MetaG | ecosystem: Environmental > Aquatic > Deep subsurface > Groundwater...
ACCTTCCGTTGCAAGCAGGCACTTGCAGACCGCTTCGGTCGGGTGATTTCCTACGACATCCAGATGAATGGTGAATTGTATTTCTTCGGACATGTGCTTTGCGAAACCAAGCCGTAGTCGGCCTCAACACTCGGGCGAACCCTACCCGTGCCCCATCCCTCGCGCGGTGCGCGCCAGTGCCAGCACGCTTTCGCTCGGCATCGGCTGGGCGCGCAGGAAGCCTTGCCAGTAATCGCAACCTTCGGCGGTGATCGCGGCACGCTGGATTTCGTCCTCGATCCCTTCGGCATAGACCGCCAGGCCAAGGGCTTTACCCAGCTGCATGATCGCCCGCAGCACCGCCAGCGCGGTGGCATCGCCCGGCACGCTATCGACCATCGCCTTGTCAAGCTTCAGCGCATCCAGCGGCAATTCGCGCAGGTAACGAAAATTGCAGAACCCCGCGCCGAAATCATCCAGCGCGGTGCGAAACCCCAGCCCGCGCAGTGCCTTCAGCGCGCTGGCCGCCTGCGGCAGATTGCGCAGCAACAGGTCCTCGGTAATCTCCAGCATCAGCCGCTGCGGCGCAATGTCCGAACGGCCGATCAAAGCGGCGAAGTCGGCGGCAAAGCGCGGATCGCCCAGTTCTTCGGGTGTGATGTTGAGCGACAGCGTCAGATTATCCGGCCAGGTCGCCGCATCCTCCAGCGCGCGGGCGACCACATGGCGCGACAGCGGGGCGACCAGCGCAGCGCGCTCTGCCACCGCGAACAGATCGCGCGCGCCGATTTCTCCCAGCGTTGGATGCCGCCAGCGCGCCAGCGCCTCGGCCCCGACCACTGCCCCGGTGACGCAGGAAAATTGCGGCTGGAACAACACCTCGATCTCACGCCGGTCGAGCGCGCTGAGCAAGTCGGCTTCGAGCACACCGGCGCTGACGCCGGGAAAGCGCCCGCGCGTGCTGCCGCGCAACGATGTCCGTCCTTGTTCCATTCCGCTCCCTTGTGGATCAGCGTTCTTAATCATGGAATTTGCGCAGCGCCTGCTTCAATTGCAATCCGCCCGAATCTGGCACATCAGGTCAATCTGCCAATAATGCACCGGGGATAAATCAGCCGGGGTCACGTTCAACCCGGGGAGAAGGACAGATGGCGAGCAACGCAGCACCCTTTGAGCGCCTCGCGCTGGTCGCTTCCGATGTTCCGCGCGCGCAAGAAGCCTTTGCGGCTTTATCGCCGCAGAACGGGTGGGTGCCGATGGAACAGGCCGATGCGGTTGTGGTGCTGGGCGGTGACGGGTTCATGCTGCAAACGCTGCACGCAATGATCGATGCGGGCCGCGTGATCCCGGCCTATGGCATGAACCTTGGCTCGGTCGGGTTCCTGATGAACCGCTTTGACAAGCGCGCCGCCATCGCCGCACGGGTCGCCAAAGCGCGGCGCTGGACGATTGCGCCCTTGCGGGTCGAGGCGATCACGCAAGACGGCAAAGCCCACGCAATGTGTGCAATCAACGAAATATCGCTGCTGCGCGAAACGCGCCAGACCGCCAAGATTGAAGTGTCCGTGGGCGATCGGGTGCGGATACAGGAGCTGGTGTGCGACGGGGTATTGGTGGCAACCCCTGCGGGATCGACGGCGTATAACCTGTCCGCCAATGGCCCGATCCTGCCATTGGACAGCAAGCTGCTCGCCCTGACCCCGATCAGCCCGTTTCGCCCGAGGCGGTGGCGCGGGGCGATATTGCCTGACCGGATGAAGATCGTGCTCAAGGTGCTCGAACCGGCCAAGCGTCCGGTGTCTGTCGTCGCCGATCAAAAGGAACTGCGCGACATCGCCGAGGTGCGGTTGCAGATTGCACAGGATACCCAGTTGACCCTGCTGTTCGATCCCGGCCAATCGCTCGAAGAACGCATCGTGGCCGAGCAATTTGTCACCGGATGATTGATGCCGGGACAGGTTCAAAACCCGCTTGCAATCCTTGGCCCTGCCCCATATAGGCCCGCTTCCGCTCTTCCTTAGACCGCTTGGAAGAGTTGCTCCCCGATAGCTCAGCGGTAGAGTAGGTGACTGTTAATCACTTGGCCGTAGGTTCGAATCCTACTCGGGGAGCCAATTTCTCAACTGATTTCCGCTGATTGGATATGCAGCGCTGTCACGGCGCGGCTTCAGCCCCAGTCTGCCACCGCAACGTTGAGATCATAGCCTTGTATTGCGTTCACTCGCTTATGCGTTAGTTCGTTGCCAGTGCTTCTCATCATAATCATCGCCCTGATTTTCCTAATCGGATATTCCAGCCAACGCACCGGGGTGTGCATGGTTCGTGCGATGAACGAGGTGATTGAGCGGCGGCGTGGGCACCGTCTCGCAGGGTTCTTGCTGGCAGCAGCAACCGCGATGATGGTGATGGCCGCTGCCGAATATTTAGGTGCGCAGCCCTTTACCACCATCCTTGGCGTGCGGACGGACTGGATCGCCATCGCAGGCGGTGTGCTTTACGGGCTGGGTTCGCGGATCAACGGCCATTGTGCGATTGGCACGGCGGCGGCGCTTGCGTCCGGCCAAATGTCCCGCAGCGCCTCCATCGCCGCGATGCTTGTCGCGGCCATATATCTCGGGCCCAATATGTTACGGGCGGCATTGTTGTTACCGATGCGCGAACAGGTTGTTTCACCGCTTGCGGGTAATGCGCTGCTCGCATTGGCGGTTGGCGGAACACTGGCTGCGCTGGCAGGTTATTATTTGTATCGCCGCCTTGAATTGCGACGTCCGGGCAGAGGGTGGTCCCCGCTATTGGCGATGAGTTTGATCGGCGCTGCGTCGGGAGCGCTGTTCGCGCTCGACCAGCAATGGCTCTACACCAGCAGCATTGCGAAGATCGCGTATGGAGACACGCCGTTTACGCTTCGCGCGATTGCTGTGCCGATTGCGTTGATCGTCGGCATGGTGGTCGCAGTGGTGATCGGCGGAATGTTTCGGTTGCAAACTGGTGGCATCTACGAGTGGGCCAGAGCGGCCTCTGGCGGCCTGCTGATGGGCGTAGGCGCAACCTTGGTTCCGGGCGGCAATGACACGATGCTGTTTACCGGTATTCCGCTGCTGTTGCCCAATCTGCTGGCCGCTTATGCAGCCTTTGTTGTTACACTGTACCTCGCATTATATGTCGGCAGGCCGAAGGACGGGCAGCAAATTTCCACCGACGCCTGATTCCGGTCGAGGCGGCGTGCTTTCTGTTCTTCTCACACCCCCACCAGCAGCCGAACTCCCACCACCAGCACCAGTATTGCAGTCAACCATCTGATCCATTTCGGTGGCAGCAAGCGCGCGGCGAACAGGCCGCCGATCACCACCGCGATCAGGAGCGGTAGCGCTGTGCCAAGAGCTTGCCCGAACAGATTGGGGCCGTTCTTGAGCAACTGCCCAGAGAGGCCAAACAGCGAGTTCACCAGAATGAACAGGCTGGCCGTCGCCGCAATGGCGCGCGCGCCCTGCCAGCGCGTGAGGTGCAGCAAGGGCGCAAGGAAGATCCCTCCGCCGATACCGACTAACCCGGCAAGGAAACCCAGCAGCGGGGCTGCAACGGGTATCCAGCGCGCATAACGCGTCGGCTCACCCACGCGTTGTTCGGCAATCGGGATCAACATGGTCAGACTGGTCAGCACCAGGCTGACGCCCAGAAGCGTGAGAAACGCCTCTCGCCCAATCGGGATCAGTCCGCCGACAAAGCTCGCCGGAGCAGCCAGTGCCACCAGCAGCAGCGCGCCGCGCCACGGAGTAATCCGCGCGCGCGCAAACCGCACGCTCAATCCGGCCACCACCACAATATTGCAAGCCAGCGAGATCAGCGGCAGCAAGCGGTAATCAAGCCCCGACAGCGCCAGCAGCGCCGCATAGGTCGATCCGCCACCAAACCCCACGCTGGCATAGAGCAAAGCAGTGACGAAGAACGCCAGCGCCAGCAGTATCGGAACAGCACCGATCATTACCGCCCCTCGTTACGCATTACGCTATCGTTCAGGCGTTTTGACGCCCGCTTATCGCGCCGTGGCAATGCTTGTACTTGTTGCCACTGCCGCACGGACACTGCGCATTGCGGCTGATGTCCAGATTGGCGAAGGGGTTGTCAGTATTTGCCCCGCCCGGCCCGGTGGCCGCACGCGGGCTTCCGGCGAGCGAGCCGAAAAGTTCGGGCCACAATTCCGAACCATCCCCGTCGCCCGAATTTTCCAGCCCGGTCAACGGATCAATATGGCCGGTGAGGAAAGCAGGCAGATCGGGCAGCGTTTGCGGCTGCGGTTGTTCAATTTTGAGTTCAGCCCGGAACAGGATCCGGGTCACTTCCTCGCGCAGCGTGTCGAGCATCGATTCAAACAGGCTGAACGCTTCCTGCTTGTATTCGTTGATCGGCTGCTTTTGCGCAATACCACGCATCCAGATCACCTGCCGCAGCGCATCAAGCGTAGCGAGGTGTTCCTTCCAGTGATGATCGAGCTGGCGCAGCAGCACGTCCTTTTCAACGATCCGCCAGACTGCCGGGTCTGCGGTCATCTTGGCCTCGGTCATTTCGTCGGTAAGAGTGCGCAGGCGTTCTTCCAGCATCTCCGGTTCGACCTGATCTTCGGCCAGCCACTCATCGAATGGCGGCTGGAACCCGAAAATCTCCTCAACCTTGGTGCGCAATCCGACAATATCCCACTGTTCTGGGTAGGAACCCGGCGGGCAAGCGGTGCCAACAATCGTGTTGATGGTGTCGTGACGCATATCCACCACGACATCATCGACCGCCTCGGAATCCATAATCTCGGCGCGCTGTTCGTAAACAACCTTGCGCTGATCGTTCATCACATCGTCATATTGCACGACCTGTTTGCGGGTGTCGTAATTGCGCGCTTCGACCTTCTTTTGCGCAGTCTCGATCGCCTTTGACAGCCACTTGGAGCCGATCGCCTCACCATCGGCGAGGTTCGATTTCATCATTTTGGAAAACAGCGTGTCGGGGCCAAAGATGCGCAGCAGGTCATCTTCGAGGCAGAGGTAAAAGCGCGACAGGCCCGGATCGCCCTGACGGCCCGAACGGCCGCGCAGCTGGTTATCGATGCGGCGGGATTCGTGGCGTTCGGTGCCAAGCACGAACAGGCCGCCCGCCGCGATCACCTGCTGCTTTTCCTCAGCCACCTCAGCGCGGATGCGGGCGATGGCTGCATCGCGATCCGGCCCTTCGGGCAGGTCTGGCAGTTCATCCTGAATGCGGTATTCGACATTGCCGCCCAGCTGAATATCGGTGCCGCGACCGGCCATGTTGGTGGCGATAGTCACCGCACCAAGCCTGCCTGCCTGCGCGACGATGCGCGCTTCCTGTTCGTGGAAACGGGCGTTGAGCACCGCGTGCTTCACCCCTTCCTTGTCGAGGAACTGGCTGAGCAATTCGGACTTTTCAATCGAAACCGTGCCGACCAGCACAGGTTGGCCGATCTCGTTCTTGTCCTTGATCGCCTTGGCAATCGCGCCGAATTTGTCGATTGTGCTCTTGTAGAATTCGTCTTCTTCATCGACACGGGCGACCGGCAAATTGGTCGGGATTTCGACCACGCCAACCTTGTAGATGTCCCAGAATTCAGCCGCTTCGGTGGCAGCGGTGCCGGTCATGCCTGAAAGCTTGGGATACATGCGGAAATAGTTCTGGAACGTGATCGAAGCCATCGTCTGGTTTTCCGGCTCGATCCGCACGCCTTCCTTGGCCTCAACAGCCTGATGCAGACCGTTCGACCAGCGGCGGCCATCCATCATACGCCCGGTAAACTCATCGATGATGACGATCTTGCCGTCCTTGATGATGTAATCAGTATCACGCTTGCGCGCGAAATTGGCGACCAGTGCCTGATCAAGGTGATGGACGACTTGGGTGTTCTCGACGTCATACAGATTGTCGGTGGCGAGCAGGCCCTTTTCGATCAGGAGCTTTTCGACTTCCTCAAGCCCGTCTTCGGTGAGCTGGACGCGTTTGACCTTTTCATCAATGTCGAGCCATTCGACCGGAATTTCACGCGCCACCTGGTCTAGCGAGACATACAGATCGGACTTGTCCTCGGTTGGGCCGGAGATGATCAGCGGCGTGCGCGCTTCGTCGATCAAAATCGAATCCACCTCGTCGACAATCGCGAAATTGAACGGACGCTGCGCCATCTGGCTGCGTTCGTGCTTCATGTTGTCGCGCAAGTAATCGAAGCCGAATTCGTTGTTGGTGCCGTAGGTGATATCGGCGCCGTAGGCATCGCGCTTGGTTTCTTCGGGCATTCCGGGGACAATCACCCCGACGCTGAGGCCAAGCCAGTTGTAAAGCCGCCCCATCTCCGCCGCATCGCGCCGGGCAAGGTAATCATTCACGGTGACAACGTGAACGCCCTTGCCCTCGATCGCGTTGAGATAGACCGCCAGCGTCGCCATCAGCGTCTTGCCTTCACCGGTGCGCATTTCCGCGATTTCGCCGCGATGCAGCACGATCCCGCCGATCATCTGGACATCGAAATGGCGCATCCCGAACACCCGGACCGACGCTTCACGCACGGTAGCAAAAGCTTCGGGCAGGATGTCATCGAGCTTTGCGCCATCATCGATCAACCCGCGCAATTTGGCGGTCTGGCCCTGCAAATCGGCATCGCTCAGCGCCTGAATTTCCGGCTCGATCGCGTTGATCTGCAGGACAATCTTGCGCAGCGATTTGACATATCGGTCGTTGGTCGAACCGAAAACGGATTTGATGATGGAATTGAACATGAAAATCAGACCTTTGATCGGGTACGGCCCTGCAATGCGGGCCTGAATCGGGTTCGGGAGAGAGCGCGCCTCGCCACCGGGCGCTGCGCTAAAACTAAGACGATGGGCGAACGTGGCCTATTCGTAGGCGCGTTCGATCCCCATCAGCACCGGCAGGCGCAGCGCGTGGGGCGCGGCCGGACGGCTTGCCGGGGCTTCAACCTCACGGCTTTCCCGCAAGGTCGCAGGCGCGGGTTGCACTGCAACGCTTTCACCGCCCGATGCATCGTCGCCAGTGGTCGCAGCGATGCTGGAATCGCACGCCAGCGCCTCAGCCAGCGACGCCTGCGCCGGGCTACCAATCGCAGCCAGGCCAGTAAACAGAGCCAGAAGGGCGAGGATATGACGGGTCATAGTGGCGACCAAATAGGGAATCCTGATCGTTTCGTCCACCAGCTTTGCTGATTTACTGCATCGCAACTCACGCCTAGAGGCTCTCCCCCATGGAAATTGAACGCTCGCCGCTCGCCCGCCCCTTCCCCCAATTGCCTGCAATCGCGGGCGTGACGCTGCGCGTGGCGCGGGCGCGTTACAAGGAATGGAACCGCTGCGATCTGACCTTTGCAGAGTTGGCCGAAGGCACCAGCGTGGCGGGCGTCTTCACCAAAAGCGCCTGCGCCTCGTCAGAAGTGGAGCTGGGGCGCGAAGCGGTAAAGCTGGGCCGTGCGCGGGCACTGATCGTCAATGCGGGCAATTCCAATGCCTTCACCGGCTATCGCGGGCGCGAGGCGGTGGAACAGATCCAGTCGCAGGTCAGCGCGGCGCTGAGCTGTGCGACAGATGATGTATTCGTCTCCTCCACCGGCGTCATCGGCGTGCCCTTGCCGATCGACAAGGCGCGTGCCGGGATCGCTGCTGCTCTAGCGGCGCAGCCCTGCACCTGGGAAGATGCCGCAAACGCTATCGGCACCACAGACACCTTTGCGAAAGGCGCGAGCGCGAGCGCAATGGTGGGCGAGACGCGGGTGGAACTCGCCGGGATTATCAAGGGTTCGGGCATGATCGCCCCCGACATGGCGACCATGCTCGGCTATGTGTTCACCGATGCAGCCATCGCACCTGCCTTCCTCCAAGAAGCGCTGAACCGCGCCAACGCAGCGACTTTTTCGTGCATCACTGTTGATGGCGATACCTCGACCAGCGATACCGTGCTGGTATTTGCCACGGGCAAGGCTGGCAACGCGCGGATCGAAAGCTGGGACAGCCCGGGCGCGGATGCCTTTGCGGCTGCGCTGGCCGATGTGTGCCGCAATCTTGCGCAGTTGGTTGTGCGCGATGGCGAAGGCGCGCAAAAATTCATCACCATCCGGGTGTTGGGCGCGGTGAGCGATAACAGCGCGCGGCGGATTGGCCTCACCATCGCCAATTCGCCGCTGGTCAAGACTGCCATCGCGGGCGAGGACGCCAACTGGGGCCGCGTGGTCATGGCGGTGGGCAAGGCTGGCGAACCGGCAGATCGTGACAGGCTTTCCATCGCGTTTGGCGGCGTGTGGGCCGCGAGGAACGGTCTGCCGGTCGAAGATTATGACGAAGCCCCGGTTTCAGCGCATCTCAAGGGCGAAGAAATCGATATCGCCGTCGACATCGGCCTTGGCGAAGGCCGCGCGACAGTGTGGACCTGCGATCTCACCCACGGCTACATCGCCATCAACGCGGATTACCGTTCATGAAAGCGGGCCAATTGTCGGCCCTTGACGAAGAAATCCGCGATCTGATGCGTTTTGCCGCGCAGCGTTCGATGCTGCCCCGTTTCCGCCAGCTGGCCGCGCACGAAGTCGAAATGAAGGGCAAAGACGACCCTGTCACCATCGTTGACCGCGAAGTGGAAGCGTTTCTGACCGAGGCGCTGACCAAACTTGCGCCCGGTGTCGCGGTGGTCGGCGAAGAGGCCGTCCATTCCGACGCGGCGGTGCTCGATCACTTGTCAGGCCAGTGCTGGATCATCGACCCGCTCGATGGCACCGCCAATTTTTCCGAGGGCAAGGAACCGTTCGGCATCATCATCGCGCTTGCCGATGCGGGACGGGCGGTGGCGGGGTGGATCTATGATCCGAACACCGACCGTTTCTGCCATGCGCGCCGCGGCGAAGGGGCGTTTGTGGATGGGGAGCGCATAGCGGCCCGCTCCACAGGGCAGGAACGCCCGGTCGCTGCGGTCAGCCGCATGTTCCTAACCCCCGAACAATCGGCCATGGTCGATGCGAAGATCGCCCCGCATTACACGCTGGTCGACATCCCGCGCTGCGCCGCCGAACAATATCCGCGCCTTGCGCTGGGCGAGAACGACGTCTCCAGCTTCGAACGCACGCTCGCCTGGGATCACGCCGCAGGAGTGTTGTGGCTGAACGAAGCGGGCGGCAAAGCAGCCCGACTCGATGGCAGCGATTACCGGGTGGACGAGGCGGACAAGCCCGGCCTGATCGGTGCATCCAGCCCGGCGATCTGGGACGAATTTATCGGCCGGATGGCCGGGTAAGGCGCGAATATCCGATCAAAGCTCGCTTTCAAGCCACGCTTTCAGCTGGCCCTTGGGTGCAGCGCCTAGTTTACGCGCGACCGCTTCACCATTCTTGAACAGCACCATCAACGGGATCGACTGCACGCCAATTTGCGCGGCGACATTGGTGTTTTCGGTGATGTCGATCTTGGCGATCCGAACCTGACCGGCCAGTTCCTCGCTGATTTCTTCCAGCGCCGGTGCAATCATCTTGCACGGGCCGCACCAGTCAGCCCAAAAATCGACCAACACAGGGGTGTCGCTATCCAGCACATCAGCCTGAAAGCTGGCATCGGTAACGTTGACGGTAGCCATAACTGCATTCTCCTGTTTACCGGGCAGCATAGTAGCGCGCGGGCTTATAATGCAATCTAGTGCGTGCGGCTTTTCACTCAATAGCCAGCGGCAAATAGCTTTGCTGCGCGGCGTCCAACCCTGCCTTGTGCGGCGCCAGCCGTTCCGGTGCGAGGTCGAACAGCGCAGGCGCATGAGTATAAAGCACGCCCGCGCGCACTTCGCGCCCCGGATAGATTGCCTCCAACGCGGCGACATAGGCGGCCATCTGCCGCAACGTCGCCAGCGGAATCGTATCAGCGCTGGCAGGTGGGCGGCGGGTCGTCTTGAAATCCACCACGGTGATGCGCGCATTCTCGATCAGCAGTCGATCCGCCGTGCCTGCCACCACCACCCCGCCCACCGTCGCGGCCAGCGGCACCTCAGCCAGCGCAAGCGGTGAAAACAGCGCGGCAAAATCGGGGTGGGCGAGCACGGCCGTGGCAGAGCCAAGCATTTCCGCACGTTCCGCATCGGGCAGATCGCCTGCCTGCCGTTCCAGCCAGCGGTGCGCGGTCAGCGCCCGTTCGGCCTCGGGTACATCGGGCAGACGTTCGAGCAGACGATGGATCAGGCTCCCACGACGGGCCGCGATCCGAGCAACATCGGGCGGCAGCGGCGGTTCGCCGCCCTTATCCTCACCCGCGCTTGATGGGGCAAGCGGGCGCGGTGGGCGCGGCTCGGGGCTGATCGGCCTTGTCATCCAAGGCGGGAGTTCCGGTGCCGCGCGCGCATCCGATTGCGCATTGTCGCCCGGCACCAGCGGTTCAGCGCGGTGCCCCCATTCCTTGCGCCAACGCCACACCGGATCAGCGAGTTCCTCGCCGTCGAACAAGGGCGCAAGCCGCGCGTACCAGCTATCATCATGCGGGACGCGGTTCCTTGCTTCGTTCTTGTTGAGCGATCCGCCGATGAACAGCGCTTCCTCAGCGCGGGTCATGGCGACATAAAGCAGCCGCCAATGCTCCTGCATCGCCGCCGTCTTGGCCGCTTCCTCAGCCGCGCTGACCCGCCCCTTGCGTTCCTCCTTGTTCAGCGGAGGCAATGGCACCGCGCGCACCCGTTCAGGATCGCCCGCCAGCTCGAAGGCATCATCATCCAGCGCCAGATCGCCCGGCTTGCCGGGTTCGCCCGTGGCATCGGCAAGGATGACGATCGGCGCCTGCAAACCCTTCGAACCATGCACCGTCATCACCCGCACCTGCCCGGTGGCGCTGTCCGAATCGCGCTTCAGATCACCGGTTCCGGCATCGAACCACTGCAAGAACCCGGCAAGGCTCGGCCAGTGCTCCGCTTCAAACGCGAAAGCCGCGTTGACCAGTTCATCAAGCGGGTCGTTTGCCTCACTCCCCAACCGTTCAACCAGCCGCGCACGGCCTTGCCACGGGCCGGTCAGCAGCCAGGTTATCAGCGCCTGCGGGGTCTGATAATCGGCGCGGCGCAGGAGTTCGCGCAATCGTTCAGCGGTACCCCGCACAAGCGGCGGCGCATCCGCGCGGCGCAAATGATCCCACAACCGCACCTTGTCAGGTCGGGGAACGTGGGTGAGGATATCTTCCTGCGTCCACCCGACCAGCGGCGAGGCAAGCAGATTGGCGAGGCTGAGATCATCGAGCGGTTGCGCCGCAAAGCGCAGGGCCGCCAGCACATCCTTGACCGCCAGCGGCGCACCCAATCGCAGCCGGTCAACCCCGGCCACCGGCACCCCGCGCGCGTGCAGCTTCGCCACGATCTGCGCGGCGAGCGCTTTGCGTTGGCGCACCAGCACCATGATGTCGCCCGCCTGCGCATGGCGTCGCGCGCCTTTTTCCAGCACGAACGGATCGATCAGGTTCACCCAGCGCTGCACCTGCTGCGCGATGCGATCGGCGAGCAAGGTATCATGCGCGGGCAGCCAATCGCCGCCATCGTCGCCGTCGACATCCTCATCATCCTCACCCTCGCCCGCTTGGGGAAAAACGGGCGGCCACAGCGTGACAAGACCGGGGCGCTCGGCACCTTCATGCGGCGCAGGTTCGCGATCAAGCCCGAAGGCGGGAAAGCCCAAAAGCGCAATCGTCCGATTGACGAAATCGAGCACCACATTGGCCGTGCGGAACGATTGGCCGAGATCGAGATCCTGCCATCCCGGCTCGCGCCGATTGATGCGGCTGGCGCGGATGCCGTCACGCGCCTGCATGATGCGCGCCTCAACCTTTTGTTTGGCGCGGGCGAAGTTTTCCGGACTGGTGCCCTGAAACCCGAAAATCGCCTGTTTGTAATCGCCCACGGTGAAGATGGTGCGCAATTTATCCCCGCGCGCGCCTTCGCCGCTGAAGAAATCATCGATCAGCGCGAACACGATGTCCCACTGGCTTTGGTTGGTATCCTGCGCCTCGTCGATCAGGATGTGGTCGAAATGCCGGTCAAGCTTGTAGCGAATCCAGTCTGCCGCCGCAGAATTGCCGAGCAGGTCGGCTGCCTTGCGGATCAGGTCGGAAAAATCGAGCAGACCTTCGCGGGCCTTGCGCGCTTCCCACCTCAGCGCAAACGCCCGCCCGATTTCGAGCGCGGCGGTGACGATTTCGGCGGTGGCGAGCAGCGCACGGCGAATTTCGGCTTCCTCAATCGCGGCGGCAATCGTCTCCTGATTGTCGATGAAATCAGGGTCAGTCTCACGCGGCTTCTTAAGGGTTAGGCTCGGCATGCCATCCGCCCTGAGCAGCGTTCCACGGAACCCCGCAGCGGCAGAAATCCGCGCGGGCCAGTCCAGCTCCAGCCATTCCCGCATGAAGCTAAGGCACTTGGCCGCCGTCGCCGTGCCCCACGCTTCAAGCGGGAGGATCATCGCCAGCAGATGATCATCGGGGAAAATATCGGGGTGCAGCGGTTCGTTCGCCCAATCTGCACCCGCATCCGCTGGCATCCCCAAGGTCTGCCGCACCCGTGCATCCATCGGGGATTGCCACGCGCCCTGTCCTGCCCACAGCTCATGTGCATCGACGGCGCGCATCAGCCATTTCTGCAACGCACCCGGTTCCTTGCGGGTGGTGAACAGGGTGATCGCATCCAGCAACCGGGCATCGCCCACGCGCTCAGCCCCCTCGATCAGATCGGTGAGAACATCGCGCGCCAACAGGTCGCGGCTGCGATCGTCCATCACCCGCGTGCCGGGGGCAAGGCCCGCCTCATCGGGGAAATTGCCAATCAGAAACTGCGCAAAGGCGTGGATCGTATCGATCCTGAGGCCACCACCGGGGCAATCGAGCACGCTAGCAAACAGGCTGCGCGCGCGTTCCAGGGTAGCTGGATCGATATCCGCGCCAAGGTGGCCAAGTTCCTTCGCCAGCGTCGCCTCAGGCAATCGCACCCAGCGCGCCAGCACCGCGTTGATGCGGTTGGCCATTTCCGCCGCGCCCGCCTTGGTAAAGGTCAGGCACAGGATCTGCGACGGCGCAACATCTTCGCGCAGCAGCAGGCGCAGCACGCGCGCGGACAACACCTGCGTCTTGCCCGTCCCCGCAGAGGCCGACAGCCAGACGTTGTCAGCAGGGTTCGCCGCGAGCCGTTGATTGCCCGCCAGTGGAAACACCAACCCGCCGCCGCTCATGCTGCATCATCCTGATCGGTAAGGCCCACAATCCATTCTTCCAGCCGCATCAGCTGATCATATTCATTATAGCCTTTGTAATCAGGGTTCTCGCGCGCGGTAAATGGCGCGCTGCCCTTGATATATTCGCGAATGGCATGGCCCAGCCGCTCGGCATGGAAGGGCAGGTATTCGCCGGGTTCAAGCCCGGTTCTTGCGTTCCCCTCTTTCATCGGGGTTTGCTGATAACCGAACCCATCGCCCTTTTGCGGCTTGCCCAGCGACCAATATTCAAACCGCGTCGGCGTGCCAGTCACCACCGTGCCATCACGTTCAAACCGCCCAAGCTGCGCGATCAGGCCAAGGATGCCGAGTTGCAGGGCATAGCCCGCCGTCACCTGTGCCTTGCTTGGCGGCGCACCCGTTTTGTAATCGACGATGGCCAGTGTCCCATCGGCGAGCTGATCGATGCGGTCAGCACGGCCCTTTACCTTGACATCATCGAAGATCATCTCGCCCGAAAATTCGCTGGCCAGCACCGTCCGGCCCTCAAGCGCGGCAGCATCCAGCCATGCTTCGAAGCGTTCGAGCGCCGCGATCAGACGCGGCTGCCACAGCGCCCGGAACAGCGGGTGCACCTGCTCGGCCGCGAACTGCGCGGTTGCGAATGGCGCAATTGGCAGCGCCGGATCGGTAACGCGCGCCTGATGCCACTTGTCGAGAATGTCGTGCACCAAGGTGCCGCGCAGCGCCGGATCGCTGAACGGGTCGGCAGCAAGCGGTTGCAACTGTCTGAGATCAAGAATCGCCTGCGCGTAGAACTGATAGGGATCGCCCAATAGCCGGTCGAGCGCAGTCACCCTGATCGCAACATCACGCAAGGCGGGCGCAGGATCGGGCGCAGGGCGCCTATAGGCCTCTGCCTTGGGCCGTTCGCGGTCAAGATGCCCAAGCAGCGCCGGAATCGCGGTTTCGCGGTGCTCTTTCGCCAGATCATCGCCCAACAAAGCCTCCACCCGCAGCACAAATCGTGACGGCAGCGTCGGCCCTTCGGCATCGCGCAGCGCCCGGCTCAGCACCACTTGCGGAGCGCCCAGCGCCCCGGCCAAATCATGCGCGGCCAGCCCGATCCTGAACTCTGCCCCCGGTACGCCGAGCGCGCGCAGGATCGCTGGAGCAAGCAATGGATCGGCCGCGGGCGCTTGCGGCCAGCTGCCTTCGTTCATCCCGGCGCAGATCACCAGATCAGCCCGCGCCATGCGCGCTTCGAGCAAGCCGTAGATCGCGACCCGCGGGTGCCTGCCATAACCGGGGCGCACCGCAATTTCGTCCATCACGTCGCGCAGAATGCCCGCGATATCGGCGCTTTCGATTTGTGTGCCGAGCGCTTCGGCGTGACCGCGCAATTCTTCGATCATGGTGCCAAGCGCGCGCCCATCCTCACGCTCCCATGCCGATGGTCCGGCAAAGGCTTCGGCAGCAGCGGCAAGTATCCCTAGCGCATCGGACAGGCCCATTTGCTGCGGCCAAGCCGCAAGCGGCGCGATCAACACCTCAGCCTCGGCCCACCAGGCGTCCACGCCAGCTTTGGTCGCCGCATGGCGCAGCGGTTCCATCCCCGGCGCAGGAGACGGCCCGCGCAATTGCCGGTCAAATGCGCGCAGGCCGGTCAGCCATGCCTGCCGCGCCTCCCCATCACTGCCGCGCACCAGCGGATGGCCGAAAGCGGCAACCAGATTGCCGGGTTCTGCACCATGCGCGGCGATTTCCGCCAGCAACCCCACCAATCGGCCCGCGGGGGTCAGCGCCAAAGGCTGCCCCGCGCTATCATCGGCCGCGATGTTCCAGCGCGCCAGATGCTGCGCCACCCGCCGCGCAAGGCCGCGATCAGCGGTGACAATCGCAACCCGCTGTTCGGGCTGCTCAAGCGCCTCACGCGCCATCAACGCGACCGCCTGCGCTTCGATTTCGATTGTGGCGCTGGTCAGCAAGCGGACGCCCGCCAACCGCCGCTGATCGGGCTTTAACGCCGCCCACGAACGGCTCGCTCGCGGGGGCAGGAACAAGGATGAGATCGCCCGGCTGCGGGCAGGCTCTGCCGCAGCAATTCCGCGCCGGTGCCATTGCTGCACCTCTGCGCGGTTCACCCCCATGCGGTTGAGCAGCAGCTTGAGATGATATTGCGGGTGCGACAGCGCGTCGTCGGCGCCGAACACCGCCCCGCCAGGTTCGTCGGCTGCACCTGCACGGCCCAATTCCTCCCAAGCGGCATCATCCATCGCCAGATCGAGATCAGGCAGCACCACCGCGCCCATCGGCAATTCGGCCACCACGCGCAGCAACCGCGCCAGCGCTGGGGACGCGCTGGTGACACCGGCTGCAACGATGGGATGCCGCGGCGGCGTTTCTTTCCAGCGGCGCGCGGC
>Ga0180009_10004374_pt1 | contig 15605 bp, 13 predicted proteins | sample OS_PC_MetaG_FD_123537 | JGI IMG/M metagenome (GOLD analysis project Ga0180009, IMG submission 123537) | Groundwater microbial communities from the Aspo Hard Rock Laboratory (HRL) deep subsurface site, Sweden - OS_PC_MetaG | ecosystem: Environmental > Aquatic > Deep subsurface > Groundwater...
CCGAGCGCGCGGCCCAGATCGCCTATGCCACCCGCGCGGCCTATCTGGCGGCGCTCTTTTTCGAAGAGCTCACCACGGTGACCGCCGGGTCCCTTAAGGTGGCCCGGGCCGAGCAGCGGGAGCATCGCCTCCGGAGGAAGGCTGGCGTGGGCAATGACCTCGACCTGGCCCGGGCCGACATCCGCGTGGCCGAGCTGGTGGCGCGGTACTCCAAGGCCCAGCAGGAGCGGGGACGGGCCCTGGTCACCCTGCGTATTCTGTTGGGGCTTGGGCCCGGCGCGTCGGTGCGGCTCACCGACAGCCTGCGGAAGCTCGGCGTCGCGCCGGTGACAACCCGCGCCAAACCGCAGCTGCACCCGAGTCGGTTGCGTTTGCGGGCTTTGGAGCGGGCCTCCCGCTTGGAGTACAAGCGCCTCGGGCGCTCCTGGTATCCGACCATCGACCTGGTGGGACAGGTCAAGCTCCAGTACCCGAAGAACTTTTTCGAGAACGACGTGGCAGGGCTCTTTTACTCCGTGGGCGTGATGGTGACCTGGAACGTTTTTGATGGCGATCTGATCCGGCGACAGCGGCAGGCGGCGGAGCACAAGGTAAGCCAGGTGAAGGCGTTGGCGCGGGCCAACAACGAAGAGATCTCGCGCCGGCTATCGGACGCCGGGGCCCAGGTGCGCATCGCCCGATCCTCGGTGCTGTCGGCCAAGCGCATGCTGCGGGCCGCCAACGTGTACCTGCAGGCGGCCCGGATCTCCAAAAAGAGTGGCTTGACCACTGCCCTGGAGGTGCGCAAGGCCGAGGAAAAAGTGGATCAGGCGCATCTCGGAGAGATCAAAGCCTACTTCGACGGGGCCCTGGCCCGGGCCGATCACCTGCGCGCCCAGGGCAAGGTCGCGAGTCGCTGAGAGTGAGGAATCGAACATGAAACGTGCAATCCCCATCTTCGTCGTGCTGGTGGCCGCCCTGTCGGTGCTGCTCTACCTCCGGCTGCGCAAACAGCGGCTGGAGTCCGAGCGCCCGTCGGGCGGCAGCGCCACGGTGGAGGGCACCGAGGTGGACGTGGTGGCCCGGCTGCCCAATCGCATCTTGAGCATCAAGGTCCAGGCCGGTGATCGCGTAAAGAAGGGCCAGGTGCTCGTGGAGCTCGAATGTGAGAACGAGCGCGCCATCCTGGCCCAGGCCGACGCGGCCTTGAGCGGGGCCAAAATCGCCCTGGACGCGGCCCGCTCGCAACAGGGCCTGAGCAAGCAGGGGGTGACCGCGGCCCAGAGCCAGCTCTGGATGGCCTACGCGGCGACCCGGGCGGCCCAGGCCCAGAAGCGCGCGGTGAGTGTCCAGCGGGGCGTGGCCTTTCGCTCGCAGAAGCGCCTCAAGAAGATCCACGAGGCGGGAGCCGTATCCGATCAGCAATTTGACCGCACCCAGTCCACCGTGGTGGGCCTGGATCAGCAGCTTCGCGCCCTGCAGGAGAACATCAACGCGGCCAACGCCCGGGCCCTGGCGGCCACCAGCGGCAAGCGCTCGGCGCACATCCGCACCAAGCTGGCGCTGATCGGCATCCAGGGCGCCCTGCAGAAGATCAAGGCCGCCGAAGCGGCGCGGGCGCGGGCCAACGTCGCGGTGCGGGAGTGCACCCTCGTGGCGCCCCGGGCAGGTTATGTGCTGACGCGGAACTTCGAGCCCGGAGAGGTGACGCTGCCCGGCAGTCGGGTGCTCACCCTGGTGGACATCCGGGAGGTCAAGGCGACTTTTTATCTGCCGAACGCTGAGCTCAAGGCGGCCCGGCCGGGGCGGGCGGTGAAGGTCAAGGCCGACGCTTACAAGGGAAGGACCTTTGACGGAACGGTGCGGCGCGTGGGCGTGGAGGCGGAGTTCACACCGCGCAATGTGCAGACCCGCCAGGACCGGGACCGACTGGTGTACGCGGTGGAGGTGGCCATCCCCAACCCCAAGGGGCTGCTGCGGCCGGGCATGCCGGTGGAGATCACGATCCCCGGGACGGGCAAGGGGGCCCGGTGAGCGTCGCCGCCACAGCCACCGCGCCCGAGTCCACCGGCGCGGTACTTCAGGGAGACGCGCTGGTACGCAGGTTCGGCGACAACGTCGCGGTGGACGGCCTCTCCCTGGCGGTCCACCCCGGGGAGCTCTACGGCCTGGTGGGCCCTGACGGCGCGGGCAAGACCACCACCATTCGCATGCTCACCGGGCTGATGCTGCCCAGCGGTGGAGAGGCGCGGGTGCTGGGTCAGATCGCCCACGAGGGCCGCGACTTGCGCGAAGCCATCGGCTATATGCCCCAGCAGTACAGCCTCTATGGGGACCTTTCCATCGACGAGAACCTGCGCTTCTTCGCGCGGCTCTTTGGTCTGCCGCGCGCCGAGTACACCAAGCGGCGGGCTCGGCTGCTGCGCATCACCCGGCTCGAGCGGTTCGCGGACCGGCGGGCCGACGCCCTGTCCGGCGGCATGTATAAAAAGTTGGCCCTGGCCTGTGCTTTGCTGCACCGGCCCCGGGTGCTGGTGCTCGACGAGCCCACCAACGGTGTGGACCCCGTGAGCCGCCGGGAGCTCTGGGATCTCCTGTACGAGTTTGTGGCCGAGGGCATGGCAGTGCTATTGGCCACGCCTTACATGGATGAGGCGGAGCGGTGTCACCGGGTGGGGCTGATCCACCAGGGACGGCTGCTCACCGAGGGCGAGCCCATGGAGCTGACGCGGACGTTTCCCCACCGCACGCTGCTGCTGGCCGGGAGTGACCGCCGGGGGCTCGAGGAGGCGGTGGAGGCGCGGCCCGAGGTCCTGGCACTCACGCCCCACGGCGGCTCCTTGCGGGTGGTGGTGCACGGGTCGCGGGAGGAATCCTTCCGGACGTGGCTCACAGGTACGGGCCTGTCCGAGCCGCCGGTGAGCGTGCGGCCGGACTTCGAGGACGTTTTTCTGGGGCTGCTGGCCGAAGACCGCGGGGCGCCATGAGTGAGGGGTCCATCATCGAGGTCCAGGATCTCACCAAACGTTTTGGCAGCTTCACCGCGGTGGACAGGGTCTCCTTTCACGTGGAGCCCGGCGAGATCTTCGGCTACCTGGGCGCCAACGGCGCGGGCAAGTCCACCACCATTCGCATGCTCTGCGGGCTCCTGGCGCCCACCGAGGGCGAGGCCACGGTGGCCGGGGAGGACATCCGAAAGCACGCCCAGCGGGTCAAGCGCGCCATCGGTTACATGTCCCAGAAGTTCTCCCTGTATCTCGATCTCACGGTGGAGGAGAACCTGCGCTTTTTTGCCGGGGCCTATCAGATCCCGCGCAAGCGCCGGGGGGCGCGCATCGGTGCGGCTCTGGAGCTCGCGGGCCTCAGCCATCGGAGCGGTGAGCTCACAAGCACGCTGCCCGGGGGCATCCGGCAGCGGCTGGCCCTGGCTTCGGCCCTTTTGCACGAGCCCCGGGTGCTGTATCTGGACGAGCCCACCGCCGGGGTGGATCCGGTGAGTCGCCGGGAGTTCTGGAAGATCATCCGTCGACTCTCGGCCGCCGGCACCACCCTCTTTGTGACCACGCACCACCTGGACGAGGCCGAGTACTGCGCCCGGGTGGGGCTCATGGTGGACGGGAAGCTGGTGGCCTTAGACACCCCGGCGGGACTCAAGGCCGAGCACGTGCCGGGCACGATTCATACGGTCACCGGTGAGGTCACGGGTCGGGAGCTGCACGAGCGACTGCGCCAGCAAGACGGCGTGCTGGCGGTGAAGCCATTTGGCCGCACCCTCCACGTGCGGGTCACCGGTGAGCTCTCGGCGTCCGATCGGTTCGAGGCGATGATTTCCGGGCTCGGTTTTGGCAGCCATCATGTGGAGCCCGGTGAGGCGACCCTGGAGGACGTGTTTTTGCAGCTCGTCGAGGGCAACAAGCGCGACGACGACGCGGAGCCACCCTCATGAGACGGATGTTGATGCGGACCTTCGCCATCGCCCACAAGGAGGTGATGCACATCGGGCGGGACCGGCAGATGCTCCTGTTCGCCATCGGCATGCCCGTGGTGCTGATCTTCTTGTTCGGCTACGCCGTGTCCTTCGACATCGAGCGCATCCCGCTGGTGGTGGTGGATCAGGATCGTTCGGCCGAGTCGCGGTCCCTGGTGGACAAGTTCACCGCGTCGGACACCTTTCGCGTGGTGGCTCGGCGCGGTGACCCCAAGGAGGTCGAGACGCTGTTCCATTCGTACACGGCCAAGGCGGCCCTGGTGATCCCCGCCGGCTACGGCAGGCGGCTCCGGCGCGGGGAGAATGCCGAAGCCCAGCTCTTGCTCGATGGGGCGGACAACACCACGGCGTCCATCGCCCTGGGGTACGCCACGGCGGTGTCCCTGGCCGCGTCCCGGGAGCAACTGGAGCGGGTGGTGGGCAAAATCGACATGCCCATGGAGGCCCGGGTGCGGACCTTTTTCAACCCGGGGCTCAAGAGCTCCGTGTTCCTGGTGCCCGGGCTCATGGTGGTGATCCTGGTGATGGTGGCGGTGATGCTCACGGCGCTCACCATCGCCCGGGAGTATGAGCGCGGATCCATGGAGCAGCTCTTTGCGACACCCGTGGGCCGCGTGGAGGTGATCCTCGGAAAGCTCGCGCCCTATTTTCTCATCGGCGTGGTGCAGGTGCTGTTGGTGCTGGCCCTGGGCGTGACCTTCTTCGACGTGCCCGTGCGCGGCAGTGTGCTGTTGCTCTTTGGCCTCTCGTCGCTCTTTTTGCTGGCCATGCTCATGCAGGGGCTGGTCATCAGCGTGGTGACCCGCAACCAGATGGTGGCCTCCCAGGTGGCGGCCGTTTCCACGTTCTTGCCGGCCCTGCTGCTGTCGGGCTTCATCTTTCCCGTGGAGAACATGCCGTTGCCTTTGCGCGCCATCGCCAACGTGATGCCGGCGCAGTACTTCGTGCGATCCCTGCGGGCCGTGCTGTTGCGGGGCAACGGGCTCGAGGTGATCTGGCCGGATCTGCTGGCCATTACCGGGTTCTTTTTGGTGCTGCTGATCATCGCGGTGAAGCGATTTCAGCGGTACGTGGCCTGAGGCGCAACCATGTGGACAACCCTGCTGACCGTCATCGCCAAGGAGTTCCGCCAGACCTTCCGGGACAAGCGCATGGTGGCGCTGCTCATGGTGGCGCCCGTGATCCAGCTCGTGGTGCTGGGCTTTGCGGTGAACCTGGAGGTGGAGCACGTGCCCACGGTCATCGCCGACGAGGACCGTACCCCCGAGAGCCGACGCTTCACCGACGCCCTCACCGCCGGTGACGCCTTCGACCGCACCAAAGTGGTGGCCAGCAGCGCCGTGGCCGAGCGCATGGTGGCCCGGGGCGATGTGCCCTTGGCGGTGGTCATCCCCAAGGGGTTCCAAAAACGCCGCACCCTGGGCAAGCCGGTGGCCGTGCAGGCCCTGGTGGACGGCGGGGACTCCAACCGCGCCATTGTGGCCCAGAACGCGGTGGCCGCCTTTATCATGCAGCGCGCAGCCAAGGACGCCCAGCGACGGGTCCAGGAGGTGGCCGCGGCCCGGGGCATGGAGGTGGCCGTCCCCCGGGTCACCGTGCAGCCGCGCATTCTGTACAACCCCACCCTGGACAGCCAGATCTACTTCGTGCCCGGCGTGGCGGCCACCCTGCTGCTGGTCATCACCATGATCACCACCGCCATGGGCCTGGCCCGTGAGAAAGAGATGGGCACCCTGGAGCAGGTGCTGGTCACTCCCATCCGTCCCGAGGTGCTCATTCTCGGCAAGACCCTCCCGTACGGGATCATCGGCCTGATCGATCTGGGGCTGGTGGTGGCCCTGGGCGCCTGGATCTTCGACGTGCCCATCCGGGGCTCCATCCCGCTCATTTTTCTGGCGGGTTGCCTGTACATGCTCACGACCCTCGGCGTGGGCCTGCTGATCTCCGCGGTGGCCAAAACCCAGCAGCAGGCCTTCATGAGCGGCATGTTCTTCCTGATGCCGGCGATCCTGCTGTCGGGCTTCATGACCCCGGTGGAGAACATGCCCGAGTGGCTCCAGCCCCTGTCGGGCTTCACTCCCGTGCGCCACTTCGTGGAGATCATGCGCGGCGTGCTGCTCAAGGACGCCAGCTTCTGGGAGCTCTCCCCCCAGTTCGCCGCCCTGGCGGGCATGGGCCTCGCAGTCTACGCCAGCGCCGCCTACGCCCTCCGCCGCAACCTGGGCTGAAACGCCTCGCCCGCGCGCCGCGGGAAAGCCGGCGGAAAAGCGCGACGCCCCGTGGGTGCCCAACGGGGACGCGCCGTCCCCGCGCGTAGCTCGACCGCGTCAGGTACGGAAACACGATCGACACGAGATTACACTGACTTGGCGTGCTGAGTGATGACACGGCCGAATCGCCCCGTCCCCCGTCGTGTACGGAAACACGATCGACACGAGATTACACCGACTTGGCGTGCTGAGTGATGACACGGCCGAATCGCCCCGTCCCCGGTCAGCCGACCTTGGACTGGCCCTTACAGACTACTTGCAGCGTGGTGCATCCCGGTCGAAAATTCCAAGATGAACGCCATGCCGCCCGCGCAAACATTCCTGTTGCTCACCTTCGCTGGCTGGGTCAACCGCAGGCAGCAGAAAGTCATCGACTACCTGCTCGAGGAGAACCGTGTCCTCCGAGAGCAGCTCGGTGGACACCGTCTGCGCTTGACCGACAACCAGCTTCTTCACCGTCGAGGTGCTGACGCTGCGCGGACTGGTCCGCTACCACGTGCTGTTTGTCATCGAGCTGTCCACACGCAGGATCGAGATCGCCGGCATCACAATGAACCCGACAGGGGCATGGATGATGCAAGTCGCTCGGAACCTCGCCGACGAGGTTGATGGCTTCTTGCGTGACAAGCGCCATCTGATCCTCGACCGGGACCCGGTGTTCACCGGTGCCTTCAAACACCTGCGTGCTGCCGTCCAGGATTTCGTGGTTCACTATCACACGGATCCGGTAGCCGAACGTACGGACCAGTGCGCGCGCTTTCTGGCATCCGACCGTGAGGAGCGCTCTGTCCGCAATGCCGTCCGTGGCGTTGCACAGCCGTACCTTGATCCAAATCAGGATCACTGTTCCGGTCTTGGACTTTTCGTAGCGCGTTCTCACGCTGAAATCACCTCGGCGCAGATTTCGTACCTGACGCCACGCTCGCGGAGCCAAGTGAGATCCGCGTGACGGTCAGGGAGTCTGTGCTAGACTGGCGGCATTGGCTGTCTATTCCTGAGGCGGAGACTGTGAGCACCTACGGCACGAAGGGCTCGGGGCATGCGCTTCGGGCGCTGGTGGAAACGGCCCGGGCTTCGTGGCCGCAGCTCGATCTGGACCGTGACGGATTTGCACAGTACGCCGAGCAGCGACTGCGACCGCAGGGTGGGGCGGATGGCCCCTCGGGCGCCGAGCCCGGATACGGGGCCAACACCCGGCCCCAGGATCTGTATCTGGCTTATGGGTGCAGCCTGGGGGACACCGGAGCCATCGCCGCCTTCGAACAGGACTATGCCTCGGACATGGATCAGGTGGCGCGACGCTTTGAGGGCCGTCTGCTGGCGCGGGAGGATCTGCGGCAACTGCTCCGGGAGAAGCTCTTCGTGGCGCGGGATGGATGCGCACCGAAGATCGCGGACTTCAACGGCAGGGGGTTTTTGCAAAACTGGCTCCGGGTCACTGCGGTGCGCACGTTTCTAGACGAGATCAAGCGGCTCAAGCGTCACGCACGGGAGCAGCCGACGGACGGGCAGGTCCTCGAGGAGCTCGCCGACGGACTGGATCCGGAGCTGGAGTTCCTGAAGAGGCGATACCGCGGGGAGTTCAAGGAGGCCTTCGCCGCGGCGATCCGCACGCTCTCGAGTGGAGAGCGTAATCTGCTGCGGCACCAGGCCCTGGCGGGATTGACCGTGGACCAGATCGGCGCCCTCTACGCCATTCATCGCGCCACGGCGGCGCGGCGGCTGGAGCGAGCGCGCCAGGCGCTGCTCAAGTCGACCCGCGCCGAGCTCATGCGCCGGCTGGTGATAGACCGTGACGAGCTGGAGTCCATTATGCAACTCATCCGGTCCAACCTGGACGTGTCCATCCATCGGGTGCTGCTCAGCCAATCCATCTCCACCGGCGTGGCGGATCCCCTGGAGGAGGCCCCATGAGCCGGGAACCCAAGGCGGGTGGAGCCGTGGCCGCACGTGGACAGGGCGAGTACGTGGAGACGGCACCGACCCTGCACAAGGTGCTGCGCTCTCGCGCGGGGGGTGAATCGGGTAACTGTCCGGACGAGAACACCATCGCCGGGCTCATCGGCGGGGTGCTCAAGGCGGAGGAGCTCGAGCGCCTGGAGAGCCACCTGGATGACTGCGCGCGCTGCGCCGCCCTGGTAAACGAATTGGGCGCGGTGCTCGCACCCGCGCCCCAAAGCGACGACGACCGCGCTGGGGCCGGGATCGGAGAGGCGGCAGGTCCCACGACCGGTCCTGCCCCCGGGCCGGCGGCCACGCCGAAAAAGCTGGGGCGCTACCAGGTGCTCGAGCCCCTGGGGGCCGGCGGCATGGGCGTGGTGACCCTGGCCTACGATCCGCGACTCAAGCGCAACGTGGCCCTGAAGCTCATCCGCCCCGAGCTGACTGACTCCCCCGGGGAGCCGGAGCTGCGCGCGCGACTGCTCCGTGAGGCCCAGGCCCTCGCCAGCCTGTCTCATCCCAATGTGGTTGCGGTGCATGATGTGGGCGAGTGGGAGGACGGCCTGTTCATCGCCATGGAGTACGTGGCGGGCAGCACGGTGTCTGAGTGGGTGCGGCAGGAGTCGCCTGGCTGGCGGGCCATCACGGAGGCGTTCCTGCAGGCCGGGCGCGGTCTGGCGGCGGCCCACGGGGCGGGCCTGGTGCATCGGGACGTGAAGCCGTCCAATATCCTGGTGGACGCCCACGGCCGGGTGCGGGTCACGGACTTCGGCCTGGCCCGTGCCGCGGAGGGTGTGGAGCCGGTGAAAGCGGCGCCGGGCCCGGTGGCAACCGTTGAGCCCAACAGGCCCGACGCGCTGGAGGCGACGGGTCTGATGGCCCCGCCCGAGCCTTCTCCCTGGGACACGAGCGCGTCGTCTTCGGCCGACTCGAGCGCCACCGGGACGCTCACCCGGACCGGGGCCATTCTGGGCACGCCGGCCTACATGTCCCCCGAGCAGCACGCCGGAGAGCCTGCTGACGCGCGGAGCGATCAGTTCTCCTTCTGTGTGGCGCTGTACGAAGCGCTGGCGGGACAGCGTCCCTTCGGGGGCGACACCATGGAGGAGCTGGCCCGGAATGTGAACCGGACGCCGGCGTTGGATCGCGACCTGGCGGGTGTGCCACGAACGGTTCGCGCAGCCCTGGGGCGCGGTCTGCAAAGCCGCCCCGCGGATCGGTTCTCCACCCTGGGGGACCTGCTCGATCGGCTCGAGGAGGGGCTAGAGGGGCCCGGCGCCTCGGCAGGCATGCCTCTGTCGATGGTGGCCGCACCGGCGCCTCCCCGCCCGCGCTCGTGGCCGGCGGCGGCCCTGAGCGTCCTCGCCCTGCTCCTGGTCGCTGGCCTGGCGCTGTGGGTGGCTTTCGGCCAGCCCCCGGCCTCGTCGACGATGTCCCGCCAGGGGGCAGCCCTGTCCACGGGTGCGCCAGCGAGGCCCACGCCATCGGCAGCTGTGGTCGTCGGTGCCCCCGGATCGGATGCCACCGTGGTTGCCACCTCGCCGCCCACGGCTCCGCGGCCCGCGCCGGTGTCGGTGGCGAAGTCGACCCCGAGCGCCGTAGTCCGGGGCACGAGGCGTCGCCCCGGACCGTTGGTCAATTCCGGGGCGTCTGGTCGCATCGCCGCGGCCCGAAAGCTCGCGGCGGCGGCCCAGCGCGCTGCCCAGCTCCAGACACAGGTGATCCAGCTCAGTGGCCAGGGCCAGGGACAACGCTGCCTCAAGGCTCTGGCCGAGCTAAAGCGTCTCGCGCCGGCATCCCACAAGCGCTTGCGTTACTACGAGGCCGTTTGCACCATGCTCGTGGGGCGCTGTACGCAGGGAAAGCGGCTCCTGCGGGCCTATCTCCAGACGGTCCCCTCCCAGACCTCGGCCACCATCGCCGCCTCGGTGACGAGTGAGGCCGCCCGGAGGTGCCCGGCCGGCACGCTTTCCACCGACGGGCGCCTCATGCAGCTCCAGCGGCAGCTTGTCTCTGCCTACGGCAGCCGCGCGGTGGCCACCTGCGCCCGTCTCACCGGGGAGTTGCACAGGCTCACACCAAAATTGATCAAGAGCGCGAAGAAGGGCAGCCTCTTCCGCCTCTCGGGCGCCCTGTATACGGGCGCCACCTGCCTGGGTCGCGCAGGACGCTGTGGCGCGGCCCGCCGGGCCTGGATCCTCGCCCAACGACTCCGCCTCGGCGGCTCCTTCAGCGGTGCCCGGCTCCAGCAGATCGCCGAGTCCACCTTCCGCTCCTCCTTCCCCGCCTGCGCCCCGTAGCCGGGCCGGCCCCGGGTGGGGTCACTTGGCATCCTGCGCTCAGAATCCGCAAAAATAAATCGCGACGGCCCCTGCAACCTGTCGTCCGATCTCAACAGAAACGCCGCACATCGACAGGAGTCATTCTATGAGACGTTCGATTCTTCTAGTTTTTTTCGCGCTCACCCTGGTGAGCTCCTCGGGCTGCGGCCTGCTCATTGCGGGCGTAATATACGGTGCCCAGGCGGCCCACCGCAGCAGTGCGCGCAAGGACGCCATCCGGGCCATGAAGCACCATAACGCCGCCGCCGCCCTGGCCACGCGGCGGGGAGATCACCGCGCCGCCCTGGTCCATCTGACACAGTCCCAGCGGGTGCTCAACGGCTATCTGTTCAAGTACGAGCCCAAAACCAGGCCCTCGGCCCTGGCGGCCGAGTATCCCGAGATCGCGCGTACGGCCCGGGGCCTCGTGATCTCGCACCTGGCTTTGAAGAACCGGAACCAGGCCGCCGCTGTGGCCTCCCAGATGCTCCCGCCCAACGAGGCCCCGCGCTACCTGGCCAAGCTACACCTGGTCGACGCGCACCCCGAGGCCGTCTCCACCGCGCCGCACATGTACCGTGGCCGCCGGGCGTCCTGGTCCGGTGAGGTGGTGCTGGCCCGCCATGTGCAGAGCTCGGACACCACGCTCCTGCACGTGGTGCCTTTCACCTGGCGTCGGCGCCAGGTGGGGCTGCGCAGTCAGCGCTACTATGACTCCCAGCTGCGCATCTACCGCCACCGCCTCGTGCCGGTGTACCGCCGGTTCAAGATCCCCCTGCGCAACAAGGCCTTCCTGGTGCGCCACCGAGGCTACAATGCCCAGCTGCTCCCCGGTCGGGTGGCCAGCTTCGTGGGCACCCTGGGCCACGGTGGGCGCGGGGTCTGGCTCTCGGAGGCCACCGCCTTCAAAATCACCAGCAAGCCCGGCGGCCAGGTCATCTGGTACCTCGGCGCGCAGGTCCCCACAAGCTAGGCAAATCCCACCGGACTTTCCCGGCTTTACAATATCGGACTAGGGGTGCAGCTTGGCGTAGGCGGCCCAGAGCTTTTGCATGGGGTCGGCGAGGCCCTCGTGCAGGGCCTTGATGTCGTTGGCGGGCCAGGAGTCGGGGTCGCCGCGCAGGAAGGTGGTCTTGTCCTGCCGGTTGTCGAAGCGGCAGATGGGCAGGGTCCAGGTGCGGCCGTGGGCCTCGATCTGGATGGTGTCGGGCTCGGGGGACTGTGCCATGAGGTACTCGATGTCGTCGCAGCCGTAGTCTCCGCGCATGACCTCTTCGGGGGCGCTGTGGGCCAGGATGCTGCCGGGGTCGTTGGGGTCGCAGCGCTCCACGTTTTTTCGGCGGGACTCCTCGGGGGTGACCCAGATGTACAGGATGCCGGCGCGCGCGAGCATTTCGGCCGGGAGCTGGGCCAGGTTCCATTGGTAACCGTGGGGCGGCTGGATGGGCATGTCCGAGCCCTCGGGGCCGCCCCGGGCGAACTCGATCACCAGGGTCTTGTCATCGATGGTGTCCGGACGCGGGCCAAAGAGCTCTTTGATCAGCCGGTCGGTTTCAGCCTGCAGCGCCGTGACCACGGTGTCGCGCAGGGCCGGATCCATGGCCTCGAAGATCGCGGGTGCGTCCACGGCCGCGCGGGCGGCGTCCAGACGGGCCAGCAACGCCGCAGGGTCCGCGGTGGGCGTGGGCGCCGTTGGATCCTTCATGACGGCGTAGTCGTCCCCCACCAGGTGCAGCAGGGTGCCCCAGTCCAGGGGGTTCTGGAAGCCGCTGTGGGGGCCCTTGAAGAACACGCGGTCGTGCCCGTTGTCGGCCAGCGCGTCGTCGACGCACCGCATGAAGTGCACATAGGGGAAGTCATCGAGCTGCGTGGTGTCGGCCACGTGGAACAGCTCGAGTCGCTTTTCGAGCGGGAAGTTGAGTAGGAACCGGCGCGCTTCGGATTTCCCCGACGCGGGGAGCGCGAGCAGCAGGAGCGTGTCGATGTGTCTGGGCATGTCTTCTCCGTGCAGTTTGCGAGAAGTTATCCTGCCGGGCCAAAGGGGTCCCGTCAACCCCCCGCATCACCAACTTCGCCCGCTGGCCGAATCTGTCCTGGGTCCCGGTGGGGCATGCTACGGGATCTTGCGCTGGGTGAGGGTCTTGCCGGTCTTCACGTCCACCACCTCGATGTACCGCCCGAAGGACTCCCAGCCGAACACAGTCACGGCCTGGCCCGGGCCCGCCCGGAGGTTGATGCGGTTGCGGTACTTGGAGTGGCCCAGGGGGCCGACGCCCTTCAAGTGGGCCTTCCAGAGCTGGCTGCGGCGCTTCAGATCGTAGGCGACCAGGGAGCAGTCGGTGGCGATGGCGCGGTGGTTGGAGTACACGAGCACCTCGGGCTCAGGGTTACTCGGCAGTGTCACGCACCACCGGGTCTGCTACCCATTGTCATGGCTTGCGCGCGGAGCGGAATACGCGCACGATCACCCCGCGTCCTGAATCGGAGGTCATATCGTGCGTCACGCGTCTCCCCTCGCTGCTTCATTGTGGCTCGCGTCGGCGGGGGTGCTGGTCGGGTCGACGGGTTGTCCCGCTCCCGACCGCCGCCCCGCGCGGCGCACCACCGCCCGGACCGCACCGTCGCGCCTGTCGTACGCGAAACCGTCGGCGCCGTCCATCACCATCCATCCACTGTGGGAGGCCAGGACCGGTCACCCACAGGCGCGGTTGGCCCAGGTCAAATATGGCTGCGTGTTGGTGCTGGCCGGGCAGTACGTGGCCCGCGGCACGCCCCAGCGGGAGCTGCTGTGTCTGGCGCCGCAGAGTGGCCAGGTGCGGTGGCGATGGCGTGGCGGCCAGGCGCCCCTCGAGGTGGCGGCAACACACAGCCACGTGGTGACCCTACGCGACGCCGCGGCCAAGCTCCACTTCGTGGATGCAAAGACCGGCCGCACGGTGGACCGCCCCAAGGGCCGGCTGCCGGCGCCACGAACGGCTCCCCTGGTGGTGGACGGGCATCGTTACTGGGTGGAGGGTCACACGGTGCGCTGTGCTGACGCGCAAACCGGGGAGACCATCTGGGAGTCGCCCACCCGCGGCCCCGCCACGGGTCTCCGAGTCGCCGGGCGCACAATTTATTACGCCGTGGGCGGAGAGCGCGCCATCCACGCCCGCGACGCCCGCTCTGGTCTCGACCTCTGGCTGCACCAGGTGCGTTCCCTGCGCGGCGTGAAGCACCCCCGGGCCGTGAATTTCTCCTTCGCCGTTGTGCCCGGGCGACTTTTTGTGGCGCGGTACGACGGCACCGTGGGCGCCTTTGATTTGCGCCGGCAGTCGAGCCCTCCCCGCCGCCCGGCACCGATGCCTGCCGCGGAATAGAAAGGAACCCCGGGGGGTTGCCCCTCCTGAGCCGGAGGTTGTCGTGGACATCGTGGTCAGCATCTGCATCGGGGTGGGACTCAGCGCGGCCTGTGGGTTCCGGGTGTTTGTGCCCATGCTCGTCATGAGCGTCGCGGCCATGACCGGGGCCTATACGCCGTCGGCGGATTTTGCCTGGTTGGGGAGCTATCCGGCGGTGTTGGCCTTTGGTTTGGCCACCACGGTGGAGATCGGCGGCTACTACATCCCCTGGGTCGACAACCTGTTAGACACCATCGCTTTACCGGCCTCGGCGGTGGCCGGGACGATTTGCACGGCGTCGGCGGTGACCGACATGAGTCCCCTGATGACGTGGTCCGTGGCGATCATCGCCGGCGGAGGGAGCGCCGCGGCCATCCAGGGGCTCACCACCGTGGTCCGGGGCGCCTCGACGGCGACGACCGGGGGCCTCGGCAATCCGGTGGTTTCCACCATGGAGGCCGTTGCGAGCACCTTGCTTTCGGTGCTCGCCATTGTGATCCCCATCCTTGCCATGCTCATGCTCGCGACCCTGGTCTATTTTTCGATCCGGACCATCCGCCGCTGGCGTCGTCGTCGGGCCGAGCGCGCCGCCGCTTTGGCCTCGCGTGCCGGCCCCGGATAGCTGCCCGGGTCCCTTTGGAATTTTTGCGCGGGCTCCTGATCGTGCTACAGTATCTTCACGGCTCTTGGCCCTAACCAGGTCAGTTTCGGGTCGTTCCGGCATGCGATGAACTGCCGCGGCCGCATGTACGGAGCGGGAGCGGGTCCCGTATTGACAACGCGCCAGAGAGGAGGTGATCCCTTGAGTATCTATTGTTTGGTGACCGGTGAGGTGGTGGCCCCCTAGGTCGTCATTTCTTGTCGGAGTGCCGCCTGGGATACCCGGGCACCACCGAACCCGAGGGGCCGCTCATTGTCACCGAGCGGGCGCCGCACGTTGCGACGCAAACCCCCTCGGGTCCCCTTTTTTTGGGATCTTGTGAAAACGCGTTAGAGGCGGCGGGACTGGAGGGAGTCGATGAAGCCCGTGGCGTCGCGACCGAGCTCGGCGGCGTTGGCCTCGTCGGTGTCCACGTGCATCTCCAGCTTGTATTTGGGGCTGATGCGAATGAGCACGTCCCCGAAGGTCAGGGAGCGCTCACCCTCCACGCGGACCCGAACGATGTCCTTGTCCTGCACGGCCAAGCGCAGGGCGTCCTCAGGGTGCACGTGAATGTGGCGCATGGCGCAGATGACACCCTCGTCGATCTCGATGGTTCCCGCGGGGCCTTCGAGCACGAGGCCCGGGGAGCCTGCCAGGTCGCCCGAGGCCCGGATGGGCGCGTCGATGCCCAGCTTGAACTCCTCGGTGCGGCTGATCTCCACCTGGGTCTCCTTGCGCGCCGGGCCCAGGATGCGCACGTGGTCCACCCGCCCCTTGGGACCGACGAGGTTCACCTGCTCCTCGCAGGCGAACTGGCCGGGTTGCGTCAGGGGCGCGCGCTCGGTCAGGGTGTGGCCCTTGCCGAAGAGGGCTTCCACATGGTCGGGCTGCAGGTGGACGTGGTGGGCGGAGACGCCGATGTGGATGGGCACCTCCGAGGGCTTGACGGACTCGGCCACGTGTTGGTGCCGGAGCACGGACTCGGTCTCCTGGGCGATCATGCCCTCCTCGTCGGTGGGTACCACCAGGATCCGCACCGGGGAGTCCGGATCGGAGACGTCCTCGGCACCGCCGCTGGCCACG
>Ga0180009_10004375_pt1 | contig 15601 bp, 8 predicted proteins | sample OS_PC_MetaG_FD_123537 | JGI IMG/M metagenome (GOLD analysis project Ga0180009, IMG submission 123537) | Groundwater microbial communities from the Aspo Hard Rock Laboratory (HRL) deep subsurface site, Sweden - OS_PC_MetaG | ecosystem: Environmental > Aquatic > Deep subsurface > Groundwater...
CAAGTTGCAAGTTGCAGGTTGCAAGTTGCAGGGGGCTGGGGGCTGGGGGGCTGGGGGGGTGGGGTTTATTTTATTCTAAAATTTTTCAGGATAGGGTGGGTATATTCCGGGGCTTTGGGAACTAATGATAAAAAACCATCGGATATGACGGAAGATTTTTTATCGTACGTATGGAAAAACAGGTTGATTATGGAGCCATTGGAAACATACAATGGAGAGCCTGTCAGGATTTATGATCCCGGGCAATGCAACCGTGATTCGGGTCCTGATTTTTTCAATGCAAGGGTGAGGATAGGCTCTACCCTTTGGGCCGGCAATGTGGAGATACATATTTTGTCATCAGACTGGTACCGGCATGGACATCAGAATGATGAAAGGTACAACAACATCATTCTGCATCTGGTATATGAACACGACCGCGACGTATACACCCTGCCTGGAGAACCCGTTCCCGTTCTTGAAGTAAAAGGTAAGGTGGATGAAAAAATGCTATCACGATACCAGGAATTTCTGCGAAGCCGTTGGTGGATACCTTGTGCCAACCTTATCGGATCAGTGGATAGTAATATCCTGCAGAAATGGCTTTCACAGCTCGTCCCTGAACGATTGCACGAGAAGTCGGAAAGGGTTCATAAACTTTTCGTTATGAATAATTATGATTGGTTACAAACGGTTTATCTGACCCTTGCAACGGGTTTTGGATTCCATGTAAACAATCTGCCTTTTGAAATGCTCGCTAAGTCAGTTCATCCCAAACTGCTCATCCGGCACCATAAGGATCTTTTATCGCTGGAAGCCATGCTTTTCGGCCAATCCGGATTGTTAAACCAATCCTGTTCCGGCGAATACCCAGCAATCCTGAAAAAAGAATACGAAAAACTCAAACAAGAATACATCCTGAAACCTATTGACGGCAAACTCTGGTATTTTCTCCGCCTGCGACCCAGAAACTTCCCAACCGTAAGAATAGCCCAATTTGCCATGCTGATACATAATTACGGTGAACATTTACCCACCATGATCAAAGGATCTTCATTCCGGGAGCTTTATACTGCATTGGAGGTGAATACATCCAAATATTGGGAGGATCACTATATATTTGGGCAAGCTTCAAAGAAATGCAGTAAAAACCTGGGTACCGGAGCAATAAACTCTCTGATTCTCAATGTTATTATTCCTTTAAAAATTATACATAGCAAGCTTTACAATGTTGAGAACTGCTTGCAGAACGCCATGGATATCCTGAAAGAAATACCGGCTGAGAGCAATTACATTATTAAGAAATTTCAAGGCTTGGGGGTTATTGCCGGGAATGCTTATCAAACGCAGGGACTGCTTCATTTAAAAAAGAAATACTGCGATCAGAAAAAATGCCTCGACTGCATGATTGGCAAAGTATTGATTGGTTGACATATTATCCGGGATAATGCTTACCTTTGGCTAAAAAAACCGGTAATTGGAATCATCTGGAGGAAAACATAAAATCAGGCTGGCAATAATCATATTGCTGGTTATTATTCTGATTGGCATATCCGGTTATATCATCATAGAAGGCGATACTTTCCTGGATGCCTTATACATGACTATCATCACCATTTCCACCGTAGGTTTTGGCGAAATCCATAAACTTAGTATAGAGGGAAAGGTATTTACCATGTTCCTGATATTATCAAGTTTCGGCACGTATGCATATGCCATTTCCATACTTACATCCCATCTGGTGGAAGGCAAATTGCATTATCTATTTACGGGAAGGTTAAAAAATAAAATTTCAGTTAGCAAAATGCATCAACATGTAATAATTTGCGGATATGGCCGCAACGGTCAAATGGCAGCCAGGGAACTCATGGCTCACAGGCAGGCTTTTGTCGTAATAGAAAACAACCAGACTGTCGCTGCTCAGACACAGAACAACGGATTGGTTTTTGTGGATGGAGATGCCACCCAGGATGAGACTCTGCTTAAAGCTAATATCCGGCAAGCCAGGGCACTAATCACAACTCTTCCTTTGGATGCTGACAATTTGTACGTAGTATTAACAGCACGTACTTTAAATCCCGGGCTAAAGATCATCAGCAGGGCTAGCGATGAGAAATCGGAAAAAAAGTTGCGTATGGCCGGTGTTGACAATGTTGTTTTACCGGAGAAAGTAGGAGGATCTCATATGGCAATCCTTGTGATGCGACCGGATATTGTGGAATTTCTGGAGCGCTTGTCGTATCATGGTGATTCACCCACAAACCTCGAAGAGATTGTTTGCGATGACCTCCCGGATCACTTAAAAAACATGACAATATATGAAATCGGGATCCGTAAAAAATCGGGAGCCAATATACTTGGTTACAAAACACCGGCAGGGGAATACATACTTAATCCATCACCCGACACGAAGGTAATTCCCGGCTCCAAAATTTTTGTATTGGGAACATCGGATCAAATCAGGCAAATGAAAGAAATACTTCATTCATCAGATTAAGCCTGACTTCCCAGTTTTCGCCTTGTATCCTCTAATGAAGCTCCGGTACCAAAAACTGAAATAATATCTCCGGTTTTCAGATAGGAATTACCATGAGGGATAAACTTTTCCTTTTCACGATTGATCATTACAAGGGTACAATCAAGATGAAAGGGGATATCCTTAACCTGAATTCCGTCGACCGCGGGATTTGTAACAGAAATATCCTGAATATGATAGTTTTCGAACGACTCTATCAAAGTCTGGTAACTTCCCGGCCTGAGGATCAGGTTTTCAATAGTCAGGGCCAATACACGGGTAGCGTCGAGAATCTTAACGTCAAGGGATCGTAGCAGATGTTCCACTTCAGAGTCGCCTGACTTAGATATGATCCTTTCATGCTGAAGATCACGTCTCAGGAGTTTGCATATTTCAACATTAAGATGGTCATTTCCGGTTTCCACCACCACAAAATCCTGTTCTTTGAGGCCAATTCTCAGGTATACATCTGCGTCCAATCCATTTCCGTTTATTACGACAAAGCCCTTTCTCTGGATATCCATCAGCCTTTTTTCATCGTTTTCAATGATCACATAGCTACGATTATGCAATTTCATTCGACGGGCAAGGAGAATTCCTGTGCTGCTACCGCCAACGATAACGGTTTTTTCTCCGGTAAGCGGATTTGCCGGATAAATTAAATTATACATTAAAGGAGAGAAAAGGCAGGTAATTACAGCCATAAAGATCAGGATGGAGTTAAGCGTATTGCTGATGATACCCAGTTCAAGCCCGATGGATGCACCGGCAATGAGAAGGCTAAGCATGGATGTCATCAGAAATCCACCGGCAAGCGATCGTCTGAAGCGATACATTCTTATCCAAATCGCTGATGAAATGATTTTAGCAGCAAAGACGATAAACAGCAACAAGAATATTGCAAGGATCATAACCCAGGTCAGCCCGATAAGGGGTTCCGGGTCGAACTTCACACCCACCATGATAAAGAAAAGGGGAATAAAAAAACCATATCCCATTCCATCAAGTTTGATCATCAGCAAAGACCTTTCCTTATGAAGGAAAACCGAGAGAAGAAGGCCGCTCAGAAAGGCACCGAGCAGCATGGCTTCATTACCCAGGAATTGTGCAGCAACCACAAAAACCAGGATCAGAACCATAGTCCCACGCACACTGATCTGTGTTGCAGCGTGGGCAAGCTGAAATGTGATACGGCTGAATAGGAACAGCTTTAGTTTTTTACCTGCGATATAGAACACCCAGAAAAGCAAAAAAAGCAGAAACACAAGGAAGATATCTGTTTTCCAGCCATTTTTCAGTATAAAAGCTGTTATTGTAAATAAAAGAATGCCAAGAATATCGGATATTGCAGCCGTAGTGATCATTTGCTGACCAAATCGGGATTGTATCTCTCCGCGATTTTTCAATACCGGAAGTATGACACCCAATGAAGTTGTAGTTATGATAAGCGAAAAATACCATGGATTGCCTATTTCAATCCATTCGTCCAACACAACGGACCCTCCATAGGCAAAAGCCAGGGAAAGGAAGTAATATCCGGTTCCAAGAATAAAAGGGTTTTGAAAAACAGAACTACTGCCTGCAGCAACAGATCGCAGGGAAAACTTCAGCATATCCACATCAATCTCGAGCCCGCTCAGGAACATCAGAAAAAGTAATCCGCAAAATGCCAGATAATCAAGGATCAACATGCTTTCCTGGGAAAAACCCTGAAAAAACAATCTACCAATCACAAATCCTGCGATAATCTCAATGATCACCGCAGGGATGCGCTGCCACCGCAATGCAGATAAACCGGCGGGTACCAGCCACGCTACCAACATCACCCATAACAAGGGCATGAAATCAAAATCCAATGATATACTTAACAGTACAGGCATGTATCTTAATTTGGAAAAAATCGTATGAGACGATAAAATTATGAACATTTTTATCCCCTGGGGTTTGAAAGTGTTAAAATTTTTACCAAATTTGCTATCATGAAAAAACCTAACCCATTTCTTATCGTGCTTACCAACCGTTGGAGCAAGCACGGGCAGATTATGAACAAGCGCAACATCACGCTGGACAATACCGATTACGACCTTACCTTTCTGCCCTTCCTGAACCAGGATAGTACCAAATACCGATACAACGATGACACCACACTAAACTGACGATATGAACCCTGTTCTTGAATTTATAGACAACATAATTCAGGATTACAATGAGTATGTTGGCGGCTATGCCGTTTTGCTTTTTCTGATCCCTACCGGTCTTTATTTCATCATTCGTTTAAAATTTCTGAATATCACCAGTCTCTGGCATTCCATACGTGTAGTTGCCGGGAAATATGATATTCCCGGAGACAAAGGTGATGTGAACCATTTCAAGGCATTGACCACGGCATTATCTGCTACCGTTGGAACGGGCAACATTGTGGGAGTAGCCCTTGCCATCTATTTAGGTGGTCCGGGATCGGTTTTCTGGATGTGGGTTACGGGTTTCCTGGGTATGATCCTGAAATATACCGAATGTACTCTGTCACATAAATACAGGATATTCAACTCCGACGGAACGGTATCCGGCGGGCCTATGTATTATATGGAACAGGGATTGCGTAAAAAACTGGGGCGTGGTGCCAAAATTATGGCTGTGATCTTTGCTATTGCCACGATATTATGCAGTCTTGGGACTGGGAATATGGCTCAGTCGAATTCCATGACCAATGTTCTGCATTCGAGCTACAATATTTCTGAAAATATAGAATTTTTTGGATTTAGCCTTACTTCAAAATACATTACAGCAACCATCATCACCGGTCTGGTCCTTCTGGTCATTGTAGGAGGTATAAAAAGGATAGCTGAAGTAACTTCCAAGCTTGTTCCCTTCATGGCTATTCTTTATTTCATAAGCGCAGTAACGGTCATCGGGCTGATGTATGAACATATTCCCGGGGCCTTTTCAATAATATTTCATGATGCTTTCACAGGATCGGCGGCAGCAGGCGGTTTTGTTGGTTCAAGCATTCTGATGACAATGGTTTGGGGTGTACGCAGAGGGTTGTTTTCCAATGAAGCCGGCCAGGGTTCGGCACCTATTGCACATGCAGCAGCTAAAACCAAGTACCCGGCAAGGGAAGGACTTGTTGCATCCCTCGAACCCCTGGTGGATACGCTCATTATTTGTACGCTGACAGCACTGGTGATCATACTGACAGGCACCTGGCAATCCGATGCTAAGGAGGTCGCTATGACAGTAGAAGGTATGTCGAGAGGACTCAGTCAAATCAATCTGGGTTACCTTGCTCCTCATATTGTTTCCATAGGTCTGCTTCTTTTCGCCTTCAGCACGGTGATCAGCTGGTCGTATTACGGTACCCGGGCGGTCAACTATCTCCTGGGAGAAAAATATATTAAACCCTACTACTATCTTTACGGATTATTTGTATTCTTCGGATGTATCTGGAGCGTAGATATCGTATGGCATTTCGTAGATATGGTGATCACCTTCATGACCATTCCAAACCTGATAGCCATGGTTCTCCTGTCACCAATAGTTATGAGTGAAACCCGTAACTACTTCAACGAAATGAAAAAGCTTAAAAACAGATAATCCATGCGCCGGGTATTGTTCGTCGCATACATCACAATATTTCTGAGTGTTACCGTTTCAGCCAGCAATGCTTTCCAGGAAAATGCAGATAGCATTCAAAGTCCTTTGCATCCTAAGGAATTATCCCTGAGTCAGCAGATAGACAGGGTTTTTACACCTTTCGTCAATCTTTTAGGAAAGGTTCTTTTCTGGGATCCCTTTTCCGCCACCGGGCTTTATGATCCGAAGGTATATGATGCCGGAGGGCAATTAGTAAAGGATAAAGATGGCAAAGCCGTGGAGGCACCTCTTAAACTGATCGTTGTATGGTTGATCTTCGGAGGGCTATTCTTCACTATCTTCATGCGTTTCATCAATATACGTGGTTTCCGGCATGCCATTAATCTGATCCGGGGGCGTTACGACAAGCCCGGTTCCGGGGGAGAAGTATCACATTTTCAAGCACTCACCACTGCTTTGTCGGCAACGGTAGGATTGGGAAATATTGCCGGTGTTGCCCTGGCGGTTTCTATAGGAGGGCCGGGTGCCACCCTCTGGATGATCATGGCAGGTTTTTTAGGGATGTCATCGAAATTTGTAGAGTGTACACTTGGGGTAAAATACAGGAAAATTGACACCAGAGGAAGGGTCAGCGGCGGCGCCATGTATTATTTGCGTGATGGGTTAAAGAAAAGAAAACTTGCTATTCCTGGTTACATCCTTGCCGCTCTCTTTGCCATCCTGGTGATAGGAGGCTCCTTTGGTGGGGGGAACATGCTGCAATCCAACCAGGCCTTCCAGCAATTTGCTTCGTTTTTTCCTGCTACAACACACCATGGGTTCTGGTATGGGATTGTACTGGCAATATTAGTAGGACTGGTTATTATCGGAGGAATAAAAAGTATAGCCCGAGTTACATCACGACTTGTTCCCTTTATGGCTATCCTTTACGTTGGAACAGCCTTAGTAATTATCTTCATGAATATTGGATATGCTGATGATGCCTTCATGCTGATCATTCGGGGTGCATTTACCCCTGAGGCCATGAAGGGAGGATTTGTAGGCGTACTTATCTTCGGCTTTCAACGCGGAGCCTTTTCCAACGAAGCCGGAGTAGGTTCGGCTTCCATAGCTCATGCAGCGGCACGAACGAATGAGCCGGTAAGCGAAGGCATCGTAGCACTGTTGGAGCCATTTGTGGATACAGTAGTTATCTGTACAATGACCGCACTGGTGATCATCTTTACCGGACTGCACGATGGGTCCAGCGGCCTTGAAGGCGTTCAACTAACATCTGCCGCTTTTGCCTCTGTATTTTCGTGGTTCCCATACCTCCTTCTGATTGCCGTAACATTATTCGCATTTTCCACGCTCATTTCATGGTCATATTATGGCCAGAAAGGTTTCGATTATCTATTCGGAAATTTCAGTGAAAGAATTTTTGGCACCAGGATGGTCACCGATACCATCTACCGGCTAATGTTCCTTTCCTGTATCGTGATAGGAGCTTCCTCCAACCTTTACGCAGTCATGGACTTCTCCGACATGATGGTGCTGTGCATGGCGTTTCCCAATATCATCGGGTTGCTCATCCTGGCGCCGGAAATAAAGCACGACCTGAAAAGCTACTGGAGCCGGCTTAAGAGCGGGGAGATCAGAAAATATAAATGATTGCCCGTTTAGTGTTTGGCATGACCTTTCATTTGCGGCGTCCATTAACCGGAATCCTATCCCGAATCAATTCACTATCGGGATTCCCGCTACAATCCTGGAATAGTTTCTACTTTTTTCTTGATTAATCCGGGAAAATGCCTTACCTTTAATTAACTTAGGTTGAGGAAGTATACAATGAGACTTTCTTCATTAATAGTTATAATCATTTTCATCACTATAGTCGCTGGATCAGAATTTTCAGTTGCCCAAACTGAGTTTAAAAATCCTACAGTGATCGATATGGACGATGGCCTGCCCTCCAATTATATCACAGCAATAGCCAGGGACGACGAGGGTTTTATGTGGTTCGGAACGGATAATGGTTTATGCCGATGGGATGGGATTACTGCAACCGTTTTCAATCATGTTGATTCAGATAGTACTTCTCTTGCACATGATTTTATTGAGCATGAAGCCTTATTATGGGACAATGGTCAAAAAAAACTCCTTATTGGGACAAGCTTTGGGTTTAGTATTTACGACCCTGTATCCGGCATTTTCAGCAATTACCACCCAGGAAAGGGCAGCCCGTTTACCCCGGGAAATCGTATTTCAGCGTTCATAAAAGACGATGAGGGTGTTTTCTGGATAACAACAGACAATGGGCTGGCATGGTTAAATTCTAATTCCGGCAACATCAGAAATTTTTATTATAAAGGGAATTATGACACCGATCGGTTGATTGACTCAACTAAAGTTAATACCATGCTAGCTCTGAGCAAGGACTTAAAAAATGACTCTGTATTTTGGATCGGGACAAGGTCCGGGTTGATAAAGTTCAATAAGTTCACAGAGAAATTTACATTATTTTACTACGAGTATCTTCCCAGGAATATAGAATATAATATAAACGTGTTTCGCAGCGTTTTGCCACACCCTAACGGGAAATTATACCTTGGCACTTGGATTAGCGGGATGGTCATCTTTGATACTAAAACAGAAAAATTCCTGGAAAACTTCCGGCCCAGTGGTGACCCCGAACGAAAAACCGCCTATGATGGAACAAATCCTCCCATTAAATATAAATCTGATCATGAAATTTGGCTTTCAACAGTCACGGCATTAACTATTTACGATACGGAAAAAGATACCATCGTTTTCACTAAATCCTATAAAAACCCGGCAGGAAAAGACTTTCCATTATGGCTAAGTTTTATATATGACAAAAAGGAGATCTGGTGCGGGTCAAGGTATGGTGTTTATAAGTTTGACAAACAAAGCCAGCAGTTTGACAATTTCTTCTTCAAACCTTCAGATGAAAGAAAAACATACATTACATGGGACATTTTTGAAGATCCAAAGTCAGGATTGATCTTTATGGCTGAACAGGGTGCCGATGGCTTGCACTATTTCGACCCCGCCGGAAATAAGTTCAGTTATTTACATTTACCGGTTGGTCCGTTAAAAGAAGCCACGGTCAATTCAATTTTTCAGTCTGCTGATGGAACAATCTGGATTATTTGCCCCTATGGGTTATATAAACTTTCCGATAACAGGAAAAGAATCATTCCTGTCCTAACCGATGATCAAAACTTTCTGTGGTTGCAAGAAATGGTTGAAGATCATAATGGTAAATTATGGACCAGCAGTTTAAGCAATGGAATTCAGCGCTTTAACACACAATCAGTAAGACTGGAGAATATAAGAAACTGGAGAAAAGATTTTGAAGATGAACGTAATGTGCCGGATTTCCTCCACTTGCTTGTGGATAAAGATAACAGGATCTGGTATAACAGGCAATATGGAGGTTACGGTTATTATGATATTAAACAGGATTCGGCCCATAATTTTTTCATGTCTGGAAATAATGACACAGGATTTTATCTTATATCCAGTTTTACAATGGGTAAAGACAATATTATATGGGCTGGAGATATTCACAATGGTCTTGGTTTTATCGATCCTGATTTTCCTGAAAAAGGAGTTTGGCCCAGTTCAAAGGCCAAAAGTGGACTGCGGACCAGGGATATTTATAACATCCGGTTTGATGATAATGGCAGATTATGGATGCTGACCAAAGCAGGTCTGGAAATGTTTGAGCCTTCAACCGGCCATACTGCTCTTTTTAACCAGCATGATGGCATGATCATGTTTGACACATTTGCCAACAGACAATCATATTATCCTGGAAGCCTTGAAAAACTTAGCGATGGGCGCATGGTAATCGGATACCGCAGGGGGCTTGGGTTTTTCCATCCTGACAGCATGGTAGGCAACAGGGAATCCCCGGTTCCATATATTACCCAGTTTAAAATATTTGAAAAAGAACTGGCAACGGATACGGCGCTCCTTTATAAAAATCAAGTTGACCTCACTTACAGGCAGAATTTCCTGACCTTGGAATACTCTGCCATTTCTCTCATCGCTGGTAGTGAGGCAGTTTTTTACCACCAACTGAAGGGTGTTGACAGAACCTGGATCCTTTCGCCAAGACGTTTTGCATCCTATTCAAATCTTGCCCCGGGGAATTATAATTTCCGGATCAAGGCACAGAGCGGATATGGGTTGTGGTCTGAAAAGCCAGTTGCTTTGAGCATAACCATTCATCCTCCCTGGTGGAAAACATGGTGGGCGTATGGGTTGTATTTTTTAGCGTTCACAGGTTCTCTCTTCGGATTATACCGCTTTCAGCTCAACAGGCAGTTGGTTAAACGCGAGGCCAGCCGTTTAAAAGAGATGGATGAAATTAAAAGCCGGCTTTATACAAATATCACCCATGAATTTCGTACTCCCCTCACGGTCATAACGGGAATGACAGAAGAAATCAAGTCAAGCCTCAGACCGAACGAGCAATCTTATCTGGAAAAATTCCTGGATATGATCAAAAGAAATGCGGATAGCCTCCTGCACCTTGTAAACCAGATGCTCGAACTATCCAAGCTTGAAAATGGCATGCTTGAGCTGAACCCCATCCAGGCAGACGTCGTTCCTTATTTGCAATATATTACCGAGTCTTATCAATCCTATGCTGAATCGAAGGGGATAAAACTGGTTTTTTACAACGAGAGAGAAAAAGTGGTCATGGATTACGATCCGGATAAATTATTCACCATCATTTCCAACCTGCTCTCAAATGCGATAAAGTTTACAAGAAAGGGCGGTAAAGTGATTTGCCATCTGAATACTTCAGGTCAGTCAAGCCAGGAAGCGTTAGTATTAAAAATTACAGATACCGGCATCGGCATTCCGGAAGCTGAGCTGCCGAATATTTTCAACCGCTTTTACCAGGTTGATGGTTCAGCAACACGTAAGGATGAAGGGACGGGCATCGGGTTGTCACTGGTGAAGGAACTTCTGGAATTGATGAATGGCACGGTCGCTGTTAAAAGCCAGGAAGGGAAAGGATCTGAATTCACAGTCAGAATACCCATTACACAAAAGGCACCCAGGCAAACATTAAAGATCAAAGAGGAGCTGATTAATAAGCAATCAATTGACAAACAAATAAGTAAATTGCCACTGGAACAAACAAATGGCCAGGTTCCGGAACCAGGTACTATGGAGGAAGAGGAATATCCTCTTACGCTGATCATTGAAGACAATGAAGACGTTGCAAATTATATTGCGCTTTGCCTGGGAGGGGATTATAAAATCCATTATGCAAAAGACGGGAGCGAAGGCATTGATAAAGCTTTAAAGCTCATCCCGGATATCATCATCAGTGATGTCATGATGCCGGAGAAAGACGGATTTGAAGTATGTTCATTTCTGAAGCAGGATGAGCGCACCAGCCACATTCCCATCATCCTGCTCACGGCCAAGGCAACCAGGGAGGACCGCCTTACCGGACTGATGCATGGCGCCGATGCCTACCTGTCGAAGCCTTTCGATAAGAAAGAGTTGTCGATCCTCATGAAAAAGATGATAGAACTCAGGAAGAACCTGCGTGAAAAATTCAGCAGGAGAGAAGACCTTCTGCAGGGAACTGCGCCGGCAGAAAGCATGGAAGACCTTTTTATCCGGAAAGCCATCATGAATATTGAAAACAACATTGACAATTCCGGTTTCGGGACTTTGCAGCTTGCACGCCTGGCAGGGATGAGTGAATCACAGTTGTATCGAAAGCTCAAGGCTCTGACGGGAAAATCCACTGCTGTTTTCATCCGTTCCGTCAGGTTGCAGAAAGCAAGAGAGCTGCTAAAAACAACCGGGATGAATGTCTCAGAGATCGCTTATATGACGGGATTTAATGATCCTGCCTGGTTCAGCCGCGTCTTCAAAGAGGAGTTTGGGGAATCGCCGGGCGGGGTAAAAGGCAGGAATAATTAACAATCCGTTAATCCCCCACCCGCCCCTGGCTTATAGTATAACCTGACCAAATACTCCAAGCTTTTGAACAAATAACACAAGGGAAAATTCAGGTTTCATAGGAAATTTATGCACTATTTGGTTTCATTTTAAAAAGTAGGTTTATGAAAATAAAAACAACATTCTTTAAAAAACAGATACCCGTAGTGTTGATTATCCTGCTGGTTTTCATGTCATGCTATCGTTTTGATTTTGTTAACCAGCCCTTTTCTGCTGATATCAACAGCTCATTTGAAGCAGAGGTCAGTGTTGTAATGAATCCAGGAGGAGGATGACTTCCATTTATACCGACCTTCGGAATACGGTTGCCGGTAGGTTGGACGGTTAATGACAGCATCACTTATATTAATAATGGCGTGATGGGTTTGCTTGTGTATTCTGATTCCCTTAGTCAGGCAATGAGTTCCATAACACCAATGACAATAGGCTATTACTGGTGGGTAGCTGAGGGAACAACCCTTATGCCTTGCATCTATGGAACACCCTACATGTTATACCCGGTTATCCATACTGATGACCAGGCTGGTACATTTTATCTGGATTATATGATAGGTGACAACGGAGTACATCTGAACCACGATAGAAGCGACCATCACTTGATTACTGTTGGATTACATGAAAACATAACAGTCACCAATGCAAATGACAATGGACCCGGTTCACTGCGTGAAGCTATTGACCAGGTCGACTTCTATGGAACCATTGATTTTAATCTGAATGCCGGTGATACGATATTGCTTCAGGAACAACTCGATATACACAAGGATATCAATATTACAGGGCATACAGATATGCCGGTGGTGATCTCCGGTAATCATCAGAGCAGGGTCATGTACATTGATGACAGCAGGAACCCGCAGTTTTCTGATGTCCACATCGTACATGGTAACGCTGATAATGGAGGAGGTATCTATTGCGGTGCAAATTCAATAGTTACATTAAGAAGTGTAACAATAGCTCATAATACAGCCAATAATGGAGGTGGAATATATATTGATTATGGTGCCAATGTGATCCTTGACAGCATCAATTATTGTAATGTTTTCCTGAACAAATCGAGCAGCGGTCTTGGAGCAGACATATTTGCAAGTACGTTTACAAACCTGATGGTAGACACATTCTCAGTGCTGTATCCTACCAAATTTTATCTCTATCCCTATGAGTACTTTACCTGTAACATACAAAACAGCAAAATTCATCAGGTTGATGCTGATCTTTATGTATCACCCGCAGGTGATAACTCCAATAGTGGATTAACATCAGGTGAGCCATTGAAAACCATCAGGTATGCTTTTTCGTTACTCAGGCTTGATAGCCTTCATCAAAACAGCATATATCTGCTTAACGGCACATATAGCCCCTCAATAAATGCTGAACCTTTTCCTATAAATATGCTCAATTATTTAAGCATCATAGGTGAATCAGAATCAGGAGTAATACTTGATGCAGAGGGATCGTCAGTTGTTATGATAATAGAAAACGAATCGCTGAACAACTTAAGAGGGATTACCATAACCGGAGGCCTTGAAGAACCCTTTGGCCATGCGGTCAAGTGCCTTAATTCAAATGTTGATTTCGAGGATATTACAATAACCGATAACAAGGGAGGCGGAATTTATTTCTGGGATTCATTCATTAACATGGAAGATGTTAAAATTACTAATAATTCAATGAGTGGAGTGGTTGCTTCATGGGGAGGAAGAGGAGGCGGAATTTACGGAATTGATTCAGATCTTAACCTTAAAAATGTCTTGGTTTCAAACAACAAAGCGGATTATACCGGTGGGGGGATCTTTCTTGAGAGTTCCAGCGCCATGATGGAAGGCGTAACAGTTTCATATAATAAGGCTTATTATGGTGGCGGAATATATGCATATTATTGGACCAATGTAATTTATGATAGCCTGAACAGGTGTAATATTTACCTGAATGAAGCCAATTATGGCAACGACATCAAAACAAATGGTTTAGTTGTCGTTGATACGTTTACAGTATTGCATCCAAGCAAATTCCATGCTGAAGGTGATATTGAATTCGATATCCTCCATGCCAAAAAAGAGCAGGCCGAGACCGACCTCTATGTTTCACCAGGCGGGGATGATGAAAACAGCGGGCTGACAGCAGAAGACCCTCTAAAAACAATCAGGTTTGCTGAACTTATAATACGGGCTGATACAGCAAGTCAGCATACAATCAGATTGCTTGAAGGAATATATGGCCCATCATATAATGGCGAGAAAATGCCTGTCTATATAAAAGATTATATCAGTATCTGTGGAGAAAATACACACGGGGTGATCCTGGATGCAGAAGACCAGTCGGGAGTTATGCATATTGATTCCGATATAGGCACCAAAATTTCAAACCTGACCATCACCGGGGGGAATGAACATTATGGGGCAGGCCTTTTCTGTTCAGGCAATTCGGAAATTGAGAATTTAATTGTCAGGAACAACACAGCTGTGGATGGTGCAGGTATTGATGTGAATGGTGAGGGCACATTTTTAAAGAATGTACTTGTTATGGATAATAATGCCCAGTACTGCGGGGGTATTGCCTGTCGCAATGGAGGCCAGTTTACTGCAGAAAATATCACAGTTACAAACAATACAGGAGGAAGGGCTGGAGGGATTTACCTGGGCAATGGGGCTGCAGCGGTCATGAGAAATTCCATCATATCCGGCAATAATGGCTATGCTGTATCTTTTCTAAGTTTTAACAGCTGGAATTATTTTATGTCATCCTGGTCGAACATCAATGGGTGGGTCAATACCAACAGCAATGGCAGCTTCACCCATACAGGCATTTACCTGAGTGAAGATCCGTTGTTCGATGGAACAGGTGATCACCCCTTTGCCTTATCGGAAGGCTCTCCGTGCATTGATGCCGGGAACCCTGTTTTGACTGGCAACATTCCGGAATGGGACCTTATCGGCAACCAGCGTGTTTGGGATGGTGATGGCAATGGCGAAGCAATTATCGACATGGGTGCGTATGAGTTTGGCTCCCTGCCAGTTGGTGATGAAGAGTTGCTGGTTACAGGCTGTGGGATTAATGTCTATCCAAACCCGTGCTCAAACGTGGTGCGCCTGAGATTAACGACTAACGATTACCGGTTAACGGTTTGTGATTTGTATACGATCTCGGGATTGTGGATCAGGCGATTGGTGAATGAGGTGATGCCGGCCGGCGTGCATGAGATGGAGTTAGACGTGAGTGCGTTGCCTGAAGGAGTTTATTTGGTCCGGCTTCAGGCAGGTGATGGGGTTGTTACAAAGAAGCTGGTGAAGATTAACGCCTGCCTGCCGTAGCTAAGCGAAGGAAGGATTAACAGATTACAGAATAACGAATAACGATTTATTTTGGATTGTCGATTGGGGATTGTTTTGATGTCAGTGCCTGAAATATGTTGACCACTTTTTGACCATCAAAAAGTTAAGAAATGGCAACAACATCATCTTTTAAAAAGCAATTTGACCAAAGGAGACAACGTACTTTTTCAGAATCAATCAG
>Ga0180009_10004376_pt1 | contig 15601 bp, 16 predicted proteins | sample OS_PC_MetaG_FD_123537 | JGI IMG/M metagenome (GOLD analysis project Ga0180009, IMG submission 123537) | Groundwater microbial communities from the Aspo Hard Rock Laboratory (HRL) deep subsurface site, Sweden - OS_PC_MetaG | ecosystem: Environmental > Aquatic > Deep subsurface > Groundwater...
CTGAATTTCTCCTGGACAACTCCAGCAACCCTGAACTGAAGAAATTCATCCTCGATCATGCAGACTGCGAGAGATTGCCAGCATTCAAGATGGCCTCGTAGGCGAACGTTTCACTCTCCAGTTATTGAGGGTTATGGTTGATTCCCCGTTTCCCCGTTCGTTGTGGCTCTCCCATAGAATAGAAGAGATCTCCTCCATCACGACCGCACGCAGGATATCTCGTCCCCACTAGTGAGTGCTTGTTGCCGGGGAAAGCGGGGAAACGGGGAAGACAGACTCAACCACCTATGATCAAACGATGATTCCTCTGTTGGTCTTTCCCCAGATCGTAACCGGGGCAGGTCAGCATCGGGGAAGGGTCGAGCTGCACAGGATCAACCGCCAGCCACCGGCCATCACTCCCCGCAGCGGAGACCAGCACCTGCACCCAACACGACGCCCTGACCCCTTCCCTGGGCAGCGGTGGGAGCTGACCCACAACGAGGACCCAGCGGATCACCACGGCTGCCGTCACCAGCAACCGGGAGCCAGCGGACCACCACGGCTCCAGGTATGGCACGGTCACGGTCACGGCGCTGAGGCTGGTCTGGGCTGGCTGGGCTGGGGCCTGGTGGGCAGTGACTCGCACCAGCCCCGACCAGCCCAGCCCTGCCCAGCGTTCTCGGTGCACCCAGCAGATCATCGAATCACATACTCGGTCCGATCACGGAACGACCTCGAGAGGCTGGCCGATCAGTCACAGGGCTGAGCTGGGCGCTGGAGGCATCGTGGGTGTCACAGCCGCGGGGGGGCGGGCGTTTTTTCTTATTCTATTCAGCCCGCAAGCTACTGGCCCCAGTCTGGCGGCGCCAGGTATGTCTCGGAGTGGAGCAGGTACAGGTCCGGCGCCACGGTGTCTGGCGTCGCATCGCTGTCGGGTGCGTCGATAGCCTGCTCGGCTGGTGCATCCGGCTGGGCATCCGGTCCCGGGCCCGCATCCGCCAGCACGGGGCCGTCCAGCACTACGCCATCCCTGCAGTCGGCATAGTACACACGGATGATGAAGTCGTCACTGGTGATGGCAAAGCGCTCGATGCCGCTGTGCAGGACACGAATGTCCAGCGCGCCGCGCACCAGCGTTTCGCTGGCGTGTTCCACGTCGAGCTCGCCCTCCACCTGCCACGGCGAATCGCGCAAGGACACGGCCTCGTCCGGCGGGGGCGCATACACCGTGCCGCGGAACAGGTACAGGCTCCTGACTCCCACGCTCAAGGGGGCATCGAGCTGGAAGTCGAGCTGAAAGCTGGGTGACGGGTATTCCAGCGGCCGGACCATCATTGCAAGACGGGACTCCTGGCGCAGGTCGATCGGCTCGACAGATAGACAGCCGGCAGTGTTCCACCCCGGGTGGCACGCCAGCACAGCCGGCTCCGGCTGCCCAGAGTCGGTGGAGACGGTGACGTCACCCACGAACTCCACCTGCCAGGTGTCACAGAACAGGCCTGACAGATCGATGTCCAGGTCGAAACATCCACCGAAGCACCCGGTCGAGCAGCAGACCATCGCCCCGAGGATGATAACGCGCGCTGCCGGCATCTCACCCCTCGCGGACCTGTCATGATCCTAGCACCTGAAGGGGGCTCGGGCAGCCCCGAGGTGGTTGGTGCTCGCGCCAGGCAAAGGGCCCGGCCATGGTGCAAGATGTATACACCAATCCCAACTTCCCCCCTCCCCCGCGGCTGGGACAAGACCACGCTCCTCACCATCCTCATGACCACCACCACGCACCTCGACGATGCACCAACATTGCGGACTGCGGAAACCACCCGTGATCACCAGACCGCTGGTCAAGCCGATGCCGCGGCAAGTTGCTACACTTGGGGCTGAGCGCGTCCCTTACGCCAGCGTGAGGATCTCGCCCAGCATCAGTCCCATCCACCAGCTGGCGGCACCGATCAGCCGTCCAGCGGAGTGCATGGTGCAAGTGCATGGTGCGGGTGAGAGACACAGCCGCGGGGGGGTGGGCGGTGGCCGAAGGCGAAAGATGTCCTTGTGCCGTAGTGTCGTACCGCCATCAGCCCGATTGGCCGCGACTCGATCCGAATGGTGACCACCGCCGGCCCACACCGATCCAAATCGCCAGCTCACACCATGGTGCTGGGGAGAGACGCCGTAGGCGAATCGTGGTAGCCGAAGAACGGCCCGTCTGCCAGCTGAGCTGGGCTCGCACCGATCACTGCCGGCACAACATTCATTGTGCTGGTGACAGTCACAGCCGCGGGCGGGGGTGTGGTTATTGTTGTCGTATCGTCTGCAACGACCTGTGCTGAGATTGGCTCGGGGAGCCTGGACCCGGCGTGAGCCCGAGCCCTGGACGAGGGGGAGATGGCAGCGACGTGAAGATACCCATCCCATCTTTCCTCCGGCATCCGATCTCCTGCCCCGCGGCGGTGTCCGTCACCACCACCCTCACCATCACAGTTTACACGCCCCTACCACCCTTACCTCGACGATGCACCAACACGACGGACTGCTGAGACTGGCCCCCGATCGCCATGCCGCTGGCCGAGCTGATGCTACGTAACCGTCCGGCCGTGGACGGGGGCAGATCGGTCTACGAGCCTGGGCGGCAGTAGTTGGTTGTCTCCTCTGTTGAAGACATTCTTCTCGTCGCCTAGACTGTTGGCTCGCGCTTGGCGGTCGCAAGGGGAAGGCGATTCTAAGCGCTGAGGTGAGCCAGTGAGCAAACCCACCGAGAGCGATCCGCTCCTGACCGAACAGGTGGCCTACTACCGCGCCATTGCCCCGGAGTACGAGGAGCACGCCGTCCCAGAGCTGACGGGCGGGGGTGACGATGTCGCGGCGCTCGATGCTTTCCGCCCGACAGGCCACGTGCTCGAGTTCGCGTGCGGTCCCGGCGCGTGGACGGAGCGTCTGCTCCGCTATACCACGAGCCTTACCGCGGTTGACGTGGCTCCGGAGATGCTGGCCCGAGCGAAGGCACGCTTCGGGGAGGGTCGGGTGCGCTTCATCCACGCCGACATCTTCACCTGGAAGCCGGACCGTCGCTACGACGTCGTCTTCTTCGGAGCGTGGATCTCCCACGTGCCGCAGGAGCGGTTCGAGGCCTTCTGGTCGCTCGTCGCGGACTGCCTGGCACCCGGTGGACGAGTCTTCTTCACCGACGACAGCTTCCGCACGCCCGAAGAGCTGATCGAGGGCGAGTCGTCATCGACCATCCAACGCCGCCTCAATGATGGCACCGCCTTCCGATCGGTGAAGGTCCCGTACAAGGCCGCGGAGCTCGAGGATCGGCTTCGACGTCTCGGGTGGAACGTAAAAGTAACCGCGTCGTCTGAGCACTCCTACTGGGGGGCAGGAACTCCGCCCCCCTCGGGTAGGAAGGACAGGATCTAGCAGCGGTCCTCGTTGAGCATCTCGAACATCGACATGGTGCAGGGGCGTGTCACCGCCGCCGACGGGGTGGCCGGAGGGGCAAGAGATGCGGCCCGCCTGGCGCTGGCGGGGAGTCAAGATACAGGGGGCGGGTGGCGTGTAGTCTTCATGTAGCGTCGAGGGCCTGCCCTTGGCCACCGTCTTGGCCCAGTCACGGTCTTGGTCCTTCAGCTCTGCGGCTCGTCCAGGTATGATAAGGACTACACCGCCTGGATGAGGGGGCCCATGTCAAGAACGTCGTCGCGATCTGGGTATGCGCCGGTGATCATCGCACTGGCCGGGTTGTTCCTCGCGTGCTCGACGAGCTCCGTCGGGGACACGGGGACCAATCCACCCGACGGCGCGACGCTTGATCAGCATGAAGACCTGCCAGTCCCAGATAGCAGCAACGACACCCCGCAGGCGGACCACGGTCTTGTTGACGTTCATCCTGTTGATGGACCCGCAAAAGACCTGGCCCAGGCCGACACGGCCCTATCGCAGGACGTGTTCGTCGGCGACTTGCCGGCTCCAGATCTGGCCCAGCCAGATGTGGCCACGCAGGACGCCTTCACAGGGGACCTGCTGGTTCCACCGGCCGGCACCGTCGGAGCGTCTTGCACGATCACCGGGGCCGGCGGGCAGACCAAGATGTTCGTTCCGTCTGCCAGCGACTGCCAGACCGCGGGATGTCTGTACTACGGTGCTGGCGTACCGCTGTGCACCAAGATCTGCGCCAGCGATGCCGACTGCCCGCCGGGTACCACCACCTGTCCCGGCGGCTTCGGGTGCGGGGTGCCTTTCGTCACGACCATGCTTGCCTGCTGCAAGATGTGCATCTGCCGGGACTACCTGCCGGGCGGGACGCCGCCCAACCCGAGCTACTGCCAGACCGTCACGCCGAACTGCCCGCCGTAGGTGGAGGAGGGGATGCCACCGCCTCGATGCTCCCTGCAGCTCGGCTTGATCGCAGTGCTCGCGATCTCCTGCACGACCCGAGGACTAAGCAGCGATGGGCTTGCCACTCCCGATTCGTCCGCGGACCCCGACTCGGTGGACTCGCGCATCAGCAAGGATGCTGGCCCAGATGCGAGCTGCCAGACGCAGTCGTTCTATCGCCAGGACTGCCAGTCGAGCTGTGCCCCGCCCTGCGCATGCCAGACGATCGTGGGTAGCTTCCTCCCAGGAGGCGAGCCGGGCGAGCCGAAGCTGTCGCTCTGCCTGGCCCCCTGCAACGATCCGTCAGACTGCCCCCAAGGGGAGCAGTGTGCGTTTGTCTCTGGGCAGGCCTCGACTCCGTACTGCATCCCCAAATTCATCGACGTTGGTGCCGGCCCCACCGAGTACTGGCTCGACTGCTGGGCCAGCGGCGGACCCGGCGCGCCACCAATGCCTGAAAGACGGTGCTTCGGCGACGTGCTGGCTTCCGTGGACGAGGTGGCATTCGAGAGCAAGGTGAGCGGGACGATCTGCGTCTACGTCGTGGTCAAGCACTGCAGCGGATCGTGCATCGAGTCGAACAAGGATGCCTGGTGTGAGGGGGAGCCTGGCGATGCTGGCGTCGACGGGTAGAGAGCAAGCGCTGGGCGACGGTGCTGGCCGTGTCGAAGTAGAATTGGAGTCAAAACCAACCGGGGGTTGGGGGGTGTGCAGTCTTCATGTATCGGGGCAATCCCTCCAGCCGGCAGATCCTCTGCCAGAGTGGCGGTCGCCGTCGGGGATCTTGGGCGTAGAAAACTACGCCTCAACCGGAAACCAGCGCTGTCGCTGCTGCAGGACCAACGAGGCCGTTGTTGTTGGAAAAACGGGGTGAAGAAGAGCGTAGAAAACTACGTAATATCAAATAGTTATTGACTGGGACCCTGTTTTCGGCAACTATGGATGGTGGGCCTAGCCGACCCCTGATGAGCAATCGCTGGCTTCGGTCGGCTTGCTGGATCCCCGCCTCCGCTGGCTAGGCCTGGCGGGGTCTGTGATGTGACAGATCCACGTCTTGTTCGGCTCACTTCGGCTGCCGGACCGCCCCCCGTGGACGTGAGCAGAGGCGCACCCCAGTGGGACAGCCCAGTGGGTCGGGTCGCGCTGTGCGCGCGAGGACGGAGCAGTCTGCCGATGATCAGCACGTGGATCACGCCATTGAGTGTTGTGGCCGATCTCGTCGAGGCCGGGCAGGTCCGGGTACCCGAATCCTGCCCATGCGGGGGAAGTCTCCGACGCCGCGGGCCTCAGTTGTTCGACTGTGATCGGTGCGGGCGGATGCTGACTCGTATCGAGCCCGCCTCGCTCTTGTTGGATCAGCTGGTGGAGCGGTTTCGCTCTGAGTACCCATACACCGGTCGTGACGTTGCGGCCGTCAACCTCCGGGAGGCATTCGACGACCATGCCCGCGCGATGAAGATCGTCCAGCACCAGCACCAAGAGCTCCTCGCCGATCGAGCCCGCATCGAGATGCTCCAAGAGGTACTCCGGCCGCAGTCCCTCGTGGCTCACGGCGTGGGCGTCGCAAAGGCCGGTGGTGTGCAGCTGCCGGTCATCGATCGCGGAGTGCTCGTCACCACGGACCGTGTGACCGCGAGCAACACTTGGCAATGGGGCGCGACGTTCGCCATCCAGCACCTCGCCGACGGAAATCCGGAGGAGATTGTGGTGGCTCCTCGGGGCATCGTACCCATCGTCATCCACGACCAGTGCGGTCACAGCGCGATTGGGGTGTACCCGGAGCCTGATACCTCCTTGCTGCGTCCAGGGCTATTCCGAGGGATCCGCACCGCGGTCTTCGCGCCGGGCCTGGACCGCGAGCGGCTCGTGACACTCGCCACAGCCGCCTGTCTCACCGGTGTCGAGGTCAGGCTCATCAGCGTCGACGAATCCGACAACATCCCACCATGGGGCGACGAGGACGCCCTACGCGCTGCGATCACCGGCAGTGTCGATCTTGTCTTGCACCTGGTCGACACACTCCCGGAGGTCGGGCACTACGAGCACGAGCAGGCCCGCAAGCATGTCGAGGAGCTGATCGCCGCGTTGCCAAACTCCGCCTCGGCACGACGAGATCACTACACCACTCGACTGGCAAAGGTGACCAAACGCAGCAAGAGAGATGTGGCCCGCGACCTACGGGAGGTCAAAGAGGCTCAGGCCACAGGAAGGTCGCACCACGTCGCGATGGATCTGCCCGACTTGGTGGTCTGGCCGACTCGCGAGACACGACCACTTCGCGCCGGCCAGGACGCCGTCGGTGCAACCCTGCTGTACACGGTCGAGGTCGAGGCCCCGCCTGGCAACAAGCAACCGATGCTGGTCACGAGTGAGCGCAAGCTCGTCCCCCTCACGCCCGACGCCCTCGAGGAGTTGGGCCTCGAGATGCCAGATGATCCCGTGGACGTGATGGCCAGCCGATGGAGCCGCCAGGTGTCCGTGGCGAACTCCCTACCCCAGTTTCTCCGAGGGGACTCTGAAACGGGCATGGATGCTCTCCTCGACGATCTCGAGGCCGTCCTACGCAAGCACCTGTGGTTCAAAAACGAGCGTGTGTATCTCGTTCTCGCGACAATGATTGTCGCCAGCTACTACTGCGCACTGGCGAACACCGTGGCCTACATCTTCTTGTACGGGCTGCGCGAGACCGGCAAGACGCTGCTGCTGGAGATACTTGACCGCCTTTGTTTCAACGCCTTCACCGGCCTTCCGAGCCGGGCTTCGATCTACCGCTTGACGCACAAGTACGCCGCCACCCTGCTTGTCGACGAGGTGAAGAAGCGAGTGAACCCGGATGTGCTGGCGGTCCTCAAGACAGGTTACCGTCGGGGCGGACGGGCCATTCTCGTCGTCAAGGGGCGACCGCTAGCTTTTGACTCCTATGGCTTCAAGGTCCTCGCCGGTACGCGTGGCTACGACGACGAACTCTTGGACCGGGGCATCCTGCTGGTCACCGAGCGTCGGCGGGATGGGAAGTCCAACTTCGACGCCGCTACCTTCGAGGAGCAGGAGGCTCGACAGCTGCGGAATCGTCTGTACTGCATCACGTTGGCAAACGCCGACCGCATCTACAAGCTGCTCGCAGACCCAGATACGTCAGGACCACTGACCGGCCGTGAACGCGAGCTCTTCATCCTCCCATCTGCCATTGCACGCCTCGCTGACGAGGAAGAGCCGCAAGGTCGGTGGGAGCGGTTGATGGAGTTCGCCGCCAGCAACAAGTCGACGAAGGAAGCAGTGGTCTCAGCGGGAGCGTTAGATGCACAGGCGCTGATCGAAGCGGTCGCCGCGTACTGTCATCGCACCGAGGCCGCGCTGAAGGCCCCCCATACCCACATTGCTGCGGATCTCGCTCGGTATGTCGCCGCTGCCATGAATCGCAAGGCGACGACAAAACAGATCGGGGCCGAGTTAGTCCAGGTTGGAATCCTGGGGACCGCCCCAGCGGACCGACCGAAGCTGTGGGTCGCTGCAGAGGAGAGAACGAAGCAGTGCTGGCGGATCGACCCAGAGCGGCTTGCGGAGGTGGCAGGTCGGCTGGGCGTGGACATCACCCGCCATGACAACGACGTCGGTGAGTAAGGCGAGGAATGCCGAAAAATGCCAAGAGATTTCAGTGCATTCGAGCATGGGAAGCGCCTCACTCACCGAGGTGATTCTTGGTCGGGAGGTGGCCAATGAGGCTGGACCACAGTGCTGATAGACCTTTTGACGTTCTGATCCGCTTCTGCCGCGACCTGACCGAGGCGGCGCGCCAGGGCAAGCTGGACCCCGTCATTGGGCGCGACGAGGAAATCCGTCGCACCATGCAGGTACTCTCGCGGAGGACCAAGAACAACCCGGTACTGATCGGCGAGCCGGGGGTGGGCAAGACCGCCATCGTCGAGGGCATCGCTCAGCGCATCGCTTCCGGCGACGTGCCCGACAGCCTGCGGGACAAGCGAGTGCTCTCACTCGACATGGGAGCCCTGATCGCAGGTGCGCGCTACGTCGGCGATTCCGAAGAGCGGGTCAAGGCCCTGCTCGACGCGATCGAGGAAGCAGACGGGCAGATAATCCTGTTCATCGACGAGCTGCACACGATGATCGGGGCCGGCGCGGGCAGAGACTCGACGCTGGATGTGGCCAGCCAGCTCAAGCCTGCGCTGACCCGCGGCGAGCTGCGCTGCATCGGCGCCACGACCCTCGACGAGTACCGCAAGCACGTGGAGAAGGACAAGGCGCTGGAGCGCCGATTTCAGCCGGTGCTGATCGGCGAGCCGACTGTGGAGGACACCATCGCCATCCTGCGCGGCCTGAAGAGAAAGTACGAGGCTCATCACGGCATTCGGATTCAGGACGCCGCGCTGGTGGCAGCGGCCCGCCTGTCGCACCGGTACATCACCGGCCGGTTCCTGCCCGACAAGGCCATCGACCTCATCGACGAGGCGGCCAGCCGGCTGAAGACGGAGATCGAGAGCGTGCCGGCCGAGATCGACGACGTGCAGCGGCAGGTCACCCGACTCCAAGTCGAGCTGCAAGCCATGATCATCGAGCGGAGTGACAGGGCGAAGGCACGCGCCAAGGAGCTCAGGCCGCAGATCGGCGAGATGGAGGAGCGGGTCACCACCATGCGGGAGCAGTGGCGAGAGCAGAGAGCTCTCGTGTTGCAGGCCAAGGACCTCAAGCAAGAGGTCGACGTCATGAGGGTCGCGGCGGAGCAGGCCCAGCGGCGGGGCGACCTCCACCAGGCGGCGGAGCTGACCTACGGCAAGATCCCCGAGCGGGAGCATCAGATCGACAAGGTGCAGCTGCAGCTACAACGCAGCCAGGAGCAGGGCTCCTACTTGCGCGAGGAGGTCACCGAGGAGGACATCGCGACCACTGTGGCGCACTGGACCGGCATCCCGGTGGCCAAGATGCTGGAGAGAGAGGGGGAGAGGCTGCTCACGATGGAGCAGCACATCCACAGGCGCCTGGTGGGGCAAGACGAAGCCGTGCGCCGAGTGGCCGAGGCGATTCGCATGGCTCGCGCCGGTCTGCAAGATCCCAATCGCCCCACCGGCTCCTTCCTGTTCCTCGGGCCCACCGGCGTGGGCAAGACCGAGCTGGCCAAGGCCCTGGCCGAGTTCCTGTTCGATAACGAGCGCAGCATGGTGCGCCTCGACATGAGCGAGTACATGGAGAAGCACGCGGTGAGCCGACTGGTCGGCGCGCCTCCGGGATACGTGGGCTACGAGGAGGGCGGCCAGCTCACCGAGGCGGTGCGCCGTCGGCCCTACAGCGTGGTCCTACTCGACGAAATCGAGAAGGCGCACCCCGACGTGTCCAACATTCTGCTGCAGGTGCTGGACGACGGCCGGCTAACCGATGGCCACGGCCGCACCGTCGACTTCCGCAACACGATCCTGATCATGACCTCGAATGTGGGCAGCCAGTTCATGCTCGAGCTTGAGGACCATCAGCAGATCGAGCGGCTGGCCACCGAGGCGCTCCGAGCCACCTTCCGGCCCGAGTTCCTCAACCGGATTGATGAGGTCGTAGTCTTTCGCCGGTTGGGCCCGGAGCAGGTTCGGCAGATCGTCGACGTCCAGCTCCAGCAGGTCCAGCAGCGGGTTCTCGAACAGGGCATCGAGCTGAAGATCACCAGCGAGGCCAAGGAACTGCTTGCTGCTGAGGGCTACGACCCTGCATACGGTGCCCGGCCGATCAAGCGCACCGTCCGGAGGCATGTGCTTGAGCCGCTCTCCAGGAAGTTGGTGGCCGAAGAAATCCGTGGGGGAGATGCAGTCGTCGTGAGCGTGGAGAGGGATAGGGATGGTGGCCGCCCGAGCATCCATATCAAGACCGAGCTGAGTTCCACATGCGCCAAGGCACTCAGCGCAGAGAAGGCGGGATGACTATGACAGCTGCCATGTTGTTCGAGGTAGTCGACGTCATCGATCTGCACGTTGCCGCGCTATGGGGCGCGTGCTCTTCGGGGTACGTCGTTGTCCACGATGACGTCCATCGCTCGTGGTTCTATCCGCTCCCCGAAGGCCTGGCTCTCGCGTCCGATCACCTCCACACCGTGCCGACGGCTCGCCCATGCCTCGGTGCTCTCGGTCACGTGCCCGAGGGTACCTCTCGCGGCACCGAGCTGGACGTGGGCAGCGTCGGCGCTCTCGCACCGCTCGACTTGGATGTCCTGTGCCCGATCTGCTGGTACTACCTCGGTGACCGCACGCCTCGGCCAGGATGTCAGAGCGACGCGCTTGGCGCGCTGTATTCGGTCGCCCCGCTGTCTACCTGCATCGTGGATACGCCGCACCTCGGCATGCACCCGGTATGGTCATTCACCGAGGCAGTGACCGCCGCCACTGCGAAGGCGATCGCGATCGCGATCCATGACCGCGTCGAGGCGGCATGGCGTGCACGCGGCTGGGACATCGATCGGCAGGTCAGCCCGGCACGGCTGCTCCGAAACCCGGGGTCCATGTGGAAGAAGCCGCACCACTCGCCCGGTCCCTGCCGGTTGCTCGACGGCTTCGGCCGGCCCGTCGAGGACGTCTCGATCGCGCTGACCTGGCCGAAGTATGCGCCCATGGAGCTAGCTCAGGCGCTGGAGATCGATCTGCAGACCGAGGCCGCGAAGATCGAGGACCAGTTGCGAGCACGGGCTGAGGGCGGGGGCCACGCTGGAGACAGGGGGGGTGGGGGTGTAGAAGTGGGCATGCCCGTGGCGCAGTGGCTGTTTGCACCACCGCTCTCGGCGGACCAGCAGCGCGTCGCCAGGTCCAGGATCAACAGCGCTGCGATCGTGGTTGCCGAGGGCCGGTTCCGGCGCTCGGCGGCCGCATTCCGTGTCTTCGACGGCCTCCGCGATGCCGGCGCCACGCCGGAGCAGATCCGGCGCTGGGTGCTCGACGAGCTCGTCGGGACGCTGAACGACAACTACCGCGGGGCAAACGGGGAACCGATGACGGTCGCCCAGGCGGAAGGGATCTTGCTGCACGAGGTCTACGGCATTCCCCGCCCCAAGAAGACTACACCCACCCCCCCACCCTGTATCGAGGAAGGCACCAGACCAGTGTGCGAGCCATGCTCTGCATCGTGCGGGTTGGTCAATCCCGCATCGGATCCCGGCTCTGAGCACGCGCTCGTTGAGGGAGCATCGCTCGTCGAGGTCCCCGACGGAGCATCGCTCGTCGAGTCTGTGGATGGCACGGGGAGCCAGCCATGAGACCGACGGACAGACAGGTAGCCGCGCTGCGCGATCTCCCGGACGACGAGCTGCTGGACAAGGCGCTCGCCTCGTTGCACGCCCTCAACCGGCGAGCGAAAGAGAAGCGCGACCGATGCAACAAGTACTGGCGAGCGACGTTCGCCGACGCAGTGACGGCCGAGATCGACGAGATCTACGAGCTGAAGAGCCGGTTTCTGGCCGCACTGGTCGAGGCAGAGCTGGCGTCAGTGGCCACGTTCCAGAACGAGACGTGGGACCTCATCCGTCGCGATGACGGCATCGGCGATGAGCACGCTTTCGTCGAGACCTGGCACATCGTGTCCTGCCGCGGCTATGCGTTCCACGTGCCGCCGCTGTCGGCGACCGACACGATGAGGAAGGTCGCCACTCCTGGTGACCCACACGATCCATTCCAGCCGCAGCGCGAGATACCCGACGTGGGTCTGACCATCGAGGCGCAGCAGCAGTGCGTCGAGCTGGCGATTGACCGGCTCAGGGCGTCTGCCTCGTCACGCAGGGTCGCCACTCGAGGCCAGAGGCCAGCGTCCCCGCGGCGGTCTCCATCGCCGAGAGCCAGACCGAGACCAAAAAAGGAAGACGACCGTGAATGCAACCAACAGTGACCTAGACGAGGATTGCCTGGCGCGAGGCTTCGCAGGTCCCCGCATCAACCTGCAGGCCTACGTCAACTGGCTCTCAGTAGGCATCCTCCCACTCCAGTCAGTCGTGGACATCGCGACGGGACAAGTGCCGTGCTGGAGCAGCTATGAGGCCCTGTGTGATTTCAACCGGAAAGTCGCAGAGGGCCAGACCATCACAATCGAGGACATGCCCGCCTTCGCCGTCGATTATCGCGGCAGCTCGCCCTATGCCCGAGAGCTGTACCTGCGACTCGTACAGGCGATCGAGGAGGGCCGGCTGACCGGGGAGAAGGTGACCGAGTACAGACTGCCGACTTTCGCTGGGCAGCACCCCTTCCGGGATTTGAGCATGCCGATCAAGATCTACTGGCTCCGGGCATCAGACCTCGTCCGGTTCGCGGCATCCGAAGGTCTTCGCCTGGCTCCTGTGTTTGTGGAGGCGGTGCGAGAGTTGGGGATAGAGACGCCAGCTCCCGTCGCGACGGAGGACTCGGCCGGGGGGAGAGCAGGCACCGGGGATGCTCCTGCCACGACGACGGTTGCGCCTGCGGGTCCTTCGATCGACAAGACCGACCGCGCCATCCTGCGCGTGTTGACCCGCACCCCGGGACTGATGTGCTATGAGGACATCGCCGCCACCCTCCCCAAACGACACCCTCTGGACCGCAGGACCGTGGCGAGGCGTTGTCATGTCCTCGCAGGTCTGGACCCTCCGCTGGTCCACCTTCGGTCGCGCAAGGGAGCGCAGATCACCGTCGACGGCAAGCGCCTGATCTGCAACAGGAAGTGACGCCTCTCCTGCCGTCGATTGCACACTGGCTGCCCGCTGGGCGCCCGCATGGATTTTGGCGGTGGGCTACACCAGCTCCATGACCAGATACCAACCGTTTCCTCTCCGAGTCGCAGCGCGCGACCTGGGCGTGCCGGCGAGCTGGCTGCGAGAGCAGGCCCTCGCTGGTGCGATTCCCTGCCTGCGTGCTGGGTCTTCGCTGCTCTTCGACTTGCAGCTCGTCAGGCGGATCTTGCTTGAGCGGGCCCGCGGACAGATGACACCGGTCTCGGGGAACGCCGGACCCGCGGATGAGGGCCCAGCGGCGCTCACTGCCGACGGGGTGGCGGTCGGTGACCCATGCGACGAGGTGGACGATGAGGGTCGAGCGTGATGCGTTGGCATCATCGAGCTGCCGCCGAGGACAACTCCACATAACCGTCGCCGCAGGCTAGGAGGGTGAAGAGGATGACCAAGAGGAAGAAGAAGACAGCGGCCGACAAAGCCAAGGAGCGATTGCGCGCGATGCAGGACTCGCGCGACATCGATCAGCGATTGGATTTCCTGGCTATCCAAGTGCTCTACCGCGGCACGGCGCAAGATGGCCGGTGGGATGTCTGTTATGGCTGCGTGGCGCTCGGCCTCTCGGCATTGGACAGCCTGCGCCAGCAGATGGGTCATGAGTGGCGGAGTTTCAGTGACATGGATCGTGCTCGACTGATCTGGGCGCGCGCCTCTCGGGCCCACGTGAGCTAAGGAAAAGACAATGGCTGATGACTACGAGGACGTATTCGATACGGAGGAAGATGCTGCCCGGTGCTACCTGGCCGATCAGTATGACGACGACCAGGGTATGCCCCTGTGGCCTCTCATGCCGGAGGAGATCCCCCCGCCCACCGCTCTACCTCCCCCAGAGCCAATCGACCCGACGGACCCGGACATCCCGGCGTACCTCTACTTGAATGTGCCTCCGCCAAACTGTGCTTCCCCGTCGGGGGAGGCCAGCACCGGCGAGGAAGAAGAAGAGGACGAGGAGAAGGAAGAAGACGCCGAAGACGATCGTCAGTCGGAAGAAGAGGATGCGTTCCGGAGCTACGCACTCGTCTGGAACAGTAACTGGACAGACATCCCTTGCATGATCGCCGATGAGCTTACGGGGTACTGGAAGCACGAATGGCCAGTCAACGCCAACCTCGAAGACTTTGAACTTCAGATCGAAGCTCTCAAGGACCTTGCGGCCTTGCTGCAGTCGATCACCGAGTCGGTGACAGATCGCATCTCGGACATCGCACACAGGCTGAGCGTCGATGGTACCGAATAGCTGCCTCCCAGACCATGCCAACCGAGCGAGGACGAAAGCAGATTCGCAGAGCAACTGAGGATGGACAGGTCTCGGGTCATAGCCACCACTCTCGCCGACGTTGCCGAGTCTCTCGGCGCGCTCGACGAGCTTGCGGTGGAGGTTGACCGGCGGTTGGTATCCCGGGGTAGACTACCCGTGTCAGGTGGTCGCCCGAGGAAAGGAGGAGAGACATGGGCGGACCACGAAGAGGAGCACGAGTCCGCGGACCATACGCCCATCGAGGAAAATGGCAGCTGCACATCGTTGACGAGTTCGGGGGCACGAGCGTTGCAACGTATGATGACAAAGCGACAGCAGAGTTTGAGAAAGCTCGCATCAGGAAAGACCTCCCGACGGAAGGGCTGACTGTGGCAGACGCACTGAGGGCCTATCGAGAGCAGGCGGAGAAGCGGAAGAGGCGGCCCAGGGGCACGGGGACGCTGGTCTCTGCTGTCCGGAAGCTGGTCGGGGATGAGGGGATGCTTCTGTGTGACGTGAGCCGGCGCTTCCTTGAGAAGCGGATCGACGCGCGTCTGTCGTCGAGGAGACATGGCAAGGACGAGGCCGGGCACATCAGCCCCGTGACCGTGGCGTCGGAGCTGCGGCAGACCAAGCGGTTCCTGAGGTGGTGCTCCGAGCGGGGGCTTTGCAGGTTGCCTGCGAGGCTGGAGGCGCTGAGGGTCGAAGCAGAGGGCGAGGGGAAGGAGCAGCTGAGCATCGACGAGGCACGAGCTTTCTTGACGACGGCAGCGGAGATGGCAGATGTCGGAGACCTCGGGGCCAAGTGTGCTGCAGCCGTGCTGCTGCTGGGAGTGCGGGCGAGAGAGCTGCTGGAGCGGACGGTGCGCGACCTCGACGATGGTGGCCGGGTGCTGTGGATCAAGCGGGCCAAGACCAAGCGAGGCAATCGCAAGGTAAGGGTGCCAGAGCCGGTTCGGTCGTGGCTGTTGCAGTTGGCTGACGGCCGCGCGACCACCGGCTACTTGATTCCTGGTGTCCGCAATGGGAGGCCGCGGTCGAGTTCATGGCTGCGCAAGGAGGTGGCCCGCATCTGTGACGAGGCGCAGGTCACGGTGGTCTGCACTCATGGCCTGCGCGGGACGCATTCCACCATCGCCGAGGAAGCTGGGGTTGTTACGTAGCGTGCCCAATGGCAGCGTGATCCCATCCCCGTTGCAGGTTCCCTGTCAGTGCAGCTAGGCTCCGAAGCGTGAGCCGACGCGGGGCAAGGTCGCCTCTCGCCAAAACGTGAA
>Ga0180009_10004377_pt1 | contig 15593 bp, 12 predicted proteins | sample OS_PC_MetaG_FD_123537 | JGI IMG/M metagenome (GOLD analysis project Ga0180009, IMG submission 123537) | Groundwater microbial communities from the Aspo Hard Rock Laboratory (HRL) deep subsurface site, Sweden - OS_PC_MetaG | ecosystem: Environmental > Aquatic > Deep subsurface > Groundwater...
GACCTGACAGACGCTTCCGAAAATCCGGTAACTGTCAGATCAAGTCGCGATTACTACAATTTATGTTTTTCTTGAGTTCATCAAGCGCTATTTCCAGGCCCAAAGCCTTTCGATACGAACGTGCTCGTGTCATTGATTCTACCACATCCGCTACTGCTAAGATTTTAGCCTCCATGAGAATATTATTCGCTTTTAACCTATCTGGGTAACCAGAACCATCCAATCTTTCATGGTGTTGTCGCACTATTGCCGCTATAGGCCATGGAAATTGTATATCTTTTAAAATATCTTCGCCGATAATGGAGTGAAGTTTAATTAAGTCAAACTCTTCTTTTCTAAGTTTTCCTGTTTTTGAAAGTATTGCTGTAGGAATCCCGAGTTTACCAATATCATGCAGCGTACCAGCAATTCTGACAGAATCGATCTGGTCTTTTGGCAAGTTCAATCCTTGAGCTATTCTCCTTGACAGGCTTGATACCCCTCTCTGATGATTCGCAGTATAGGCATCTCTGTTTTCTGCGGCGTAAGAAATAGATGTGACTAATTGATATAAATGTCGCTTATTCATTGAGGTTCCTTCCTTGGTTAAGCTCGACTCAAAGACTACCCAACATGTCGAATGAAAACAGAACAGTGTAATAGGTGGATTACGTAGTATTGAACGATAGGCTGCTTCTGCCTATCGTCAAGCCTGGTCGGGTGGAAGGTGAGGCTGTATTAGGTAAATCTATTATTGTCTAAGGGAGGTCTGATTAATACCGTAATGCCGTCATTGCGAGCGAAGCGAAGCAATGACGGGTATCACTGGATTTATCAGAGGTTCCTTAGTTACGCCGCGACACTGATCGACATATGCAGTCCCAGCCGAATCGATCATGCTCCCCGCCCCTGCTTTACGCTGAACCGCCGTTGCTGCATTCGCGTACTACTCTGAGCTGACTCTTCGCCAGGCGATTCGTTGATCAGCCGGCTGATTCGCTGGTCGCGGAATTTACCCACCGCAACATAGCCCTTCTAAATTAAAGGTTGTGCCTCTTAAGCAACAATCTGTGCGCTCGTCCACAAGACCTTGCAGTTACTCGCGACTATTGTACACTTCGAGAAACTCGCTCCCCTTAAAAATCCAAATACAAACGGGCTGCCACTGAACGTTGGCGATAAGAGCAATGTTACTCATTCACTGAGATAACGACAGGGATGATCGGTTTGGCAACAACGACCACGCCAGAATAACTCGCTGATGCAGAACGTCCTCAATCACGTCGACACGCATCACAGTGGATCTGCGTTCCGCGGCCAGGCTATATATGCCGCGATAATCCTGTATTCCTTCATCATCTTTGCAATCGATCTCAGCCTGAACACCGGTATCGCTACCGGCATAACCTACCTGCTGGCAGTCTGGGCCGCCTACCGAGCCCCGCGCCCCGCGACTGTCTGGGTAACGGCATTCGGGGTCTCGGTGCTTGTCGTGCTTGGCGCCATATTTTCCACACCCGGTGGCGATGCTGTTGTCATCCTGACAAATCGCGTGCTTTCGCTGTTCGCCATCTGGGGCACCGCGCTGCTGTGCTGGCAGATACACTTGACACGTGAAAACCTCGCCGAACGTGAACATCAGGTACAGCAGATTATAGAATCCGCGCCGACCGCAATGCTGATGACCGATACCGATGGCAACATTGTGCTGACCAATGCCGAGGCGCTGCATTTGTTTGGTTACGATACCCACGAACTGATCGGTAGACCTGTAGACATTCTGGTACCTGAACGCCTGCGAATAAAACATCCGGAACTTCGCAGCGGCTTCACTGCACATCCCACAACACGTGCCATGGGTGCCGGACGCGATCTGCATGCGGCACGCAAGGATGGCAGTGAAGTTGCGGTGGAGATCGGACTGACCCCGATCATCCATCAGGAGCAGCTGTACATCTTGAGTGCGGTTGTGGACATATCCCAGCGCAAGGCACTGGAAGACAGCTTGCGCGCGCTGAATCAGGAACTTGAGCAACGCGTGGAAGAGCGTACGACAGAACTGCTGTCAGCCAACGAGGCATTGGTCCGCAGTAATGTCGAGCTGCAGCAGTTCGCCTATATCGCCTCACATGACCTGCAGACCCCGCTACGCGGCATCAGTGGATTCGTTCAGCTCTTGGAGCGTGAATACGGTGATAAACTCGACAGCGAGGCACATTACTGGATCAAGCGCACCGTCGATAACACTCAGCGCATGCATACCCTCATCAATGATCTGCTTGCCTACTCACGCGTCGATTCCCGTGCCCGTTCATTTGTACCTGTCGATCTTGAAGCAATTGTCGACGAAACTGCACGACTGTTCGAGGCAGACCTTGAACATGCCGACCTGCACATAACCCATGACAGACTCCCGACAGTCATGGGCGATCCATCCCAGTTGTCGCAACTGTTCGGAAACCTGATCGGCAATGGCATCAAATACAATACCGCCAGCCGGCCGCAGGTTCACATATCGGCAACTCAGGAAGACAAGGAATGGGTGATCTCTGTCCGCGATAACGGTATTGGCATCGAACAGAATCACTATGAGCATATATTCGAGATTTTCAAGCGATTGCACACCGATCAGACGTACCCGGGCACCGGGATAGGACTGGCGGTGTGCCGACGTGTTGTCCATCGCCATGGAGGGCGGATCTGGATCGAATCCGAGCCCGATCACGGCAGCACGTTCTTCTTTTCCATACCGATCAGGGAGACGTTACCGAGTTATGAACAGCCCAATCCGTGAAAGTCGTCTAGCCGAAGTGCTGCTGGTCGAAGACAATGAAGATGATGTGATATTGACTCGTCAGGGGTTCAAGCATGCCAAGCTGGTTGTATCTCTGCATCATGTCTCGAATGGCGAAGCCTGTATGCGCTTCTTGCGCAAGCAGGGGGAATACGCAAACGCGCCTACGCCGGATATTGTGCTGCTGGATCTCAATATGCCCATCATGGATGGCCGTGAAGTACTGGCGCAGATTGTCGCCGACGATGAACTCAAGCATTTACCTGTGGTTGTCCTCAGCACGTCCAGTGAAGCTGAGGATATCAAAAGGATGTACCAACTCAGGTGCAGTTCCTATATCACCAAACCCGTCGACTTTGACCAGTTTGTACGTGTGGTGTAGGAGCTGGGTGGCTATTGGTTCACACTTGTGGTGTTACCGCAGAAAGCCTAGATAATCCGGGAGAGAGAGCATTAAGGAGAAAGGCACTTACTTAAGCCTGGATACGCCGTCATCCCGGCGAATGCCGGGATCCAGAACCCGTATCCGTGGGGGCCCCCTGGATTCCGGCCTGCGCCGGAATGACGGCTTAGGAATTGATCAGAGGTTCCTTAAACCTGTTATTGTTTGAATCGTTTAGTTACGCCGCCACACTGATCGACACATGCAATCCCAGCCGATGCGCGATATCCACCAGCGCGTCCAGTCGAAAGGCTTCAAGCTTGCCTTTCATCAGTGCGCTGACGCGTGGCTGAGTGATCAGCAACAGTTCGGCGGCCTCTTGTTGTTTCAGTTCGCGTGACTCAATGGCTTGGGAGATGGCGATCATCAGTGCGGAACGTAGCTTGAGGTTTTCCCGTCTGATGGGGTCGTCTTCCAGCGCGTCCCATACGCTTTTGAATTGTTTACTTTTGCTCATCACGTTACCTTTTTCGGAATTCGGGAGAGCGACCGCTTTGCCGCTTCTACATCCCGTGTGTTGGTCTTCTGTGTCTTTTTCATGAAGGCATGTAACACGTAGACGTTGTCCTGCAGTGTCGCAAGATAGATCACGCGATATTGCCCCTCATGCTTGAGGCGTATCTCGCGCACGCCGGGTCCGATGGTTTTCATCGGCTTCCAATCCGTTGGCTCTAGCCCGTGTTGTACGCGATCAAGTTGATATCCGGCATCCTGTCTTGCCGGCACTGGAAAGCCCTTGATCGCATCCAGCGATGACCCAAGAAACTTGATTCCCTTCATGGAACGAATATAGCTCTACTTATATAAATATACAAGTAACGATATATGCAAGCAGTCTAGATAATCAGTAGCGCTGACCCATCTGGATCCCGGCCTGCGCCGGGATGACAGGGAGATAGGGTTTTTCCATATTTTCTGGAACGACACTGGCAGTCGTTAGGCATTAGATAGGGTGTCTATGACTTCTGCCGATGCCACGCGATCGCGCCCGGATTTCTTGGCTTTGTAGAGCGCCTGGTCCGCCGCTTGCAGCAGCGCCATGGCGGTTTGATCCGGTTGCGGGACCATGCTCGCGACGCCCAGGCTGACGCTCACATACGGACTCACCTCGGTATCCGCTGCGGGAAGTTCCAGTGACTTGATCCGCTGGCGGATGGTCTCCGCCACTTCGATGCCGCCGTTGATCGTAGTGTCCGGCAGCAGCACCGCGAATTCCTCGCCACCGTAGCGCGCCGCGCGGTCAGCCGGTCGGCTCAGGACCTGTGACAGCGCCTGGGCCACCTGTTGCAGGCAGGTATCTCCCTGCTGATGACCGAAGCTGTCGTTATAGGTTTTGAAATAATCTATATCGATCATGATCAGTGTTATGGATGTATTGGCGCGGCGGGCACGTGCCCATTCCTCTTCAAGATCACGATCAAAGACACGGCGATTGGCAATCGCGGTCAGAGGGTCCTCGGTGGCCAGTCGATCGAGTTCCTGATTGGCATTCTGCAAGCGCTGCTCGGCCTGTTTGCGGAAGGTGATGTCGCTCTGGATGCCGACATAGCCATCGAGGCTGTTGTCCTCGCGCAGGATGGGCGCGATGGTGAGATGGGCATTGTACCGACTGCCATCCTTGCGTACGTTCACCAGGTCGCCGATCCACATCTTGCCTGACTGGATGCTTGGCCAGAGATCCGCGTAATTGACCGCGGCGGATGCATCGCCGCGAAAAATCCGGGTGTGCTGACCAATCAATTCCGCTTTGCTGTAGCCATTGAGTCGCAGGCATGCCTGATTGGCATATTTAATAATCCCATCGCGGTCGGTAATGAGTATGGCCTCGCCGCTGGCCTCCATGGCTTGTGCCAGATCCTGCACTTCCTGGGTACGTTCAAGCACTCTCAGTTCCAGCGTGTGCTTGATGTTGTCGAGCTCTTTGAACTCATCGCGGATGCGCCGCGCCATGGGGCGGAATACGGCAAGGGCGCTATAAAGCAAGGTAAATGCAGCCGCCAGCCAGATCCAGCCCTGCTGCCGGTTGATGTTGCGCAGCTTTGTCTCGCTGGCCCGTTGATGCAAAAGGACGGCGTGGTCTAGTTGCGCCAGCATCGTTTCCTCGATGCCACGGTCGGCAATCTGTCTGGCCAGTGCGCGCTGCGCCGCGCGATTCTCGTGCGGTGTATCGATCAGATCACGCAGCAGATCGATATAGCTGTGGTAGCGCCGATCCAGGGAATTCTCACCCTTGAAGTACAGGTTGCGTAGTTCGTCATCCATATCCGCGGCATGCGCGAGCCCATCCCTTTCACCCATAAGTTCCTCGTGAGCCTCTTCGAGCAAGGTCAAGGTCCGCTGCAGACTGGTATGCAGGTCGATGCGTTGTTGTTGATCATCGGTGATCGCGAGCTGCTGGGCGAGCAGGGCGGTGCGCTGATAGAGCATGCGCTGCCGGCCACTGATATTGATGACGGCGCTGTCGGTGCTGCTCAACTCGATCTGATGCTGCAAGAGCAGCAGGTTGCTGGTGACGAGTATTGCCAATACCACCAGCACCAGAACGTAACGGGTCGTCAGACCCAGAATCAGTTGCTTATGAAGTGCTCGTAAATCCACGTACGTTTCTCTTATGCCATTTACGATAGCTCTGCCAGCCATGTTGCCGGCGTCTGGCAGAGGGTATAACTATCCTAGCGGCTTGCCAGGATGAGTTATAAGGAGGCCGCGAGCATATTTGTACAATAAGGGGGGTTCCCCCCGTAATCCAGGGGTAACGGTTTGATCTACGACAAAAGTCTGTACTAAGGAATCTCTGGTTAATTCCGTTTCCGCCATCCCGGCGAATGCCGGGATCCAGATTTTTCAGCAACGTGGATGCCGGCCTCCGCCGGCATGACGAACCACACAGTGGTCAGGAATATTGGCTACACATTGAGTATGCCGTCATTCCCGCGAAAGCGGGAATCCATGGGGTTTTAAAACACTGGATCCCCGCTTTCGCGGGGATGACGTGGCACGAATGTAGCGATAATTCCTGGCTCCTGTGTAATCAGACATTCCCTAAATTGTCACTGCGCCGGGATGCGTTCCATCCAGGGCAGCGGTATAAAGGGACCAAGGGGTTCAATCGTCCACCAGTCGCCGGTTGCCGCGCGTTGTTCGGCGGTGGTGAACGTATACCGATAGGTTTGCACACGCAGGTAGCGTGGCGCCTCATTCGGGAAGGGGTTGGTTTCCAGCAGAGCGGTTACGCTGGGCGAGTTATCCAGTAAGCGCCGCAGAAAATCATCGAACCAGGGCAGGTGAACAGGACTCAGCGGGACGAACCACATCTGCCAGTCCAGGCGGGGCTGGAAAGGGATCACCCAGGTGGGTGCCTGTTGCGGATCACCCGGGCGATATTTGAAGTGGTAGGGTTTCCAGTTCTTTCCATCCACGGAGCCTTCGATCTGCAGTTCGATGCGTTCGGTCTTCATGGTGCCGAACACGTGGTATTTGTTGATGACGCGATAGGTCTCCGCATAGTCGAGCAGCATTCCGTAGTCGTTGGTGATCGGCTTCATGCTGATCATCTCCTTGAAATGCATCAGGCTGGCCACGGCGACGAGAGATGCCAGAACGCCGATGACGAGTCGGTGTAGCAATCCTGGAGTGGGTGAGGGTGGTTCGGTCAACGCCGTTCTGATGCGTTTCGGGATAACTCGCTGCACGGCCTGATCATCGAACAGGAAAAGACACAGCGCGATGGTCAGGAAGTTGAACCAGTTATGATTGCTGGTGAGGATGATCAATACTTGCCACAGGATCGTCAGCCAGGCCGCCAGAAAACGCCAGCGCCGCGGCAGGAACATCATGAAAGGGACGAGCAGCTCGACAATCAACGTTCCTGCGGTACCGATGCGGAGCAGCCATTCAGGCAGATGGTGCGCGTACCAGGCGAGTGGCGAGGGCAGGGGCTGTACTTCAAAGTAGTGATTCAGTGAGGTCAGTCCTATCCAGGTGGGGTCTTGCGATGTGAGTTTTGAAAGACCGGACATGAAGCGCAGACGAAACAGCAGCCAGCGGAACAGGAACACCGCCAGCTTGGATTTAGGATTCAGGAAGATCGCCAGGAAACCCGCCTCCAGCAGCAAGCCATCCCACTGAAAATTGAGAAACACCAGGCAGGCGCCATAGAGCGACAGATAGAGAATGTACGCAGCAATAAGCGCCAAGCGCGGTGCCACATTCAGAATAATCAACAGTGCAACAACGCAGCCAGCCTCGGCGGCACCAACTAGAATACCGTCACTGATATTCAGCCAGAACAGCGAAGGCAGACGGAAATATTTCTCGTAGCCGGGATAATCGGCGGTGAGTTGCGCGAGCTTGGCGGCGAAGGGCTGAATACCCTGGCTGCCGGCCAGACCTTCCACCTGTGTCACGAGCGAGGCGAAGGCGATCAGGTAGAAGATGCCCAGTAAGCGCAGGAACAGTGCGCAGATCAATTCATATTGAGAGACTGGATGCATTTATTTTACTCGGTGTTTCGTACCTCACCCTTCGGGCCGGCTATGCCGTTCTCTCCGCTTCGCTTCGAGTCGCCCGTCCGTGCCTTGTATCTGCTCGATTGAGCAAATTAATCAGAGGCTCCTTAATGAATAGGCTCAACGCGGATTCGTGTGGGTAAGCAGGCAACGTTCGGAGTATCTCCACGGCGGAGCCTCACAAGAGCGGACAGCAGGCACCGGGCCGACATCGCAATCGTAGCCCGGATGAAGCGAAGCGGAATCCGGGGATGCACCGCCGTGACCGGGACGATCACGATAGCGTGCGCCGCCTCCCCAGGCGTAGTTCCCGGATTACGCTTCATCCGGGCTACATAATCGCCTTCCCACTACTGAACAGGGTGTGCGACCCCTTCCGGGGGCCAATTCACCACACGAATCCGCGTAGTCCCAATAAATAATCTGAATCATACATACGCCTGAAGGCGATCGGTCGGCGCTGACTGCGGTGTAATTGGCGCAATGATAGGCGTCATTATGAGGGCAATATATAGGAAATGCCCGACGCATCCATCGGCCCGCGGCATGCGATCATATTTTTAATCTATGACAGCTATTAATTATAAACTACTTTCGGCGTCGCTAATTTGAAAAAAAATATCTGTCGACTAGTCTTATCGACCTACCTTCTCTTTGGGTTCAGTGGTAGCTAGGCCAAATGGCGTGCATATGACGGTAGAAAAAATATCGTCGAGAAGCGGAGGTAGGCCGCGTGCTGTTTCCGGCTATCTGGATTCATGGTTCTGTAATAATGGGAGTTTATAATTAGCGTGTCACACTAAAACAAACAAATGGTGACATCATGAATAAAAACCAACGGATGATATTCGAGGTTGTTGCCGCGCTATTCGTAATCTCGTCAATGTGTTTGGTGACGCCTGTTGCCAAGGCGGACACTGTCAGCGCATTGCCGAGCGATACTAAACATATTCCCTCGGCGTCCAGCAATACGTCGATGCAGAGTTCGATATGGACGCTGGGTATTGCTCTTATCGGCGGAGCCGTGATCTTCAGACGAAAGGCACCTTAGTGATATGATGCGTTGGGTAATTCGTCATTGCGCGTTGTAAAAGGCGCGAGCATTGACTCAACCATAGCTAAGCTCCAGATAGCGTTCGAATCCGTCCAGTGGCACCGGCCTGCTCAGTAGTATGCCTTGGAAATCGTGGCAACCTTGGTGTTGAAGGAAATCCCGCTGCGCCTCGGTTTCCACGCCTTCGGCTATGATATTCAGTTTGAATGTCCGCCCCAGGGTGATTATGGCCTCCACGATGGCTGCATCGTTGCTGTTGACAGGCAGATCTCTGATGAAAGAGCGGTCTATTTTCAGTTGGTTAAGCGGCAGCTGCTTGAGATAAGACAGCGAGGAATGGCCGGTGCCGAAATCATCCAGCGAGAATTCGACGCCGATCGCCTTGAGTTCCTGCATTTTCGTAATGGCATCATACACGTTGTCGAGTACCAGACTTTCGGTCAACTCGATCTTGAGCCGTGCCGGGTTGGCACCAATTTTCTCCAGTGTTTGTTTGATCCGCGTGGTGAAATCCACTTGGCGGAACTGAAGTGCACTGACATTGATGGCGAGGCAGAGATCGCGCGTGGAATGATGGGCTTCCCAGGCCTTGATCTGAGCACAGGCGGTTTCAAGCACCCATTGGGCAATGGGCAGGATAAGCCCGGTTTCCTCGGCAAGCGGGATAAATTCGTGAGGCTGGACCAACCCGCGATCGGGATGTCTCCAGCGCAGCAACGCCTCGGCACCGATGATGCCGCGTCTGCTGTTTATCTGGGGCTGGTAGAAGAGTTGCAGCTGTTCGCGCGCGCAAGCATGGCGCAGACAGGTTTCAAGTGTGCTGCGCCTGTCCAACGCTAACTGCATTTCAGGATCGAAAAAGCGTGTTGTGTTACGTCCTGCATTCTTGGCCTTGTACATAGCCAGATCGGCATGCATGAGCAGAGCGTCGATGGTCTCATCATTGTCGTAAAAGAGGCTGATCCCTATACTGACCGTACAGTGATATTCCCTGTCCTTGAGATGATAGGGCTGCTCTACGATATTGATAATCTTGTTACTTAACTGCTTAACCTGTGCGGCAGCCTCTTCGGCTCTTTCACTCAGATCTTCCAGCAAGACAATAAATTCATCGCCACCCAGCCGCGACAGCGTGTCGCCTGCCAGAGTGCAGGTATGCAGTCGCCGTACCACTTCGATCAGCAGCAAGTCACCGACGTCGTGACCGCGCGTGTCGTTAAGCATCTTGAAGTTGTCCAGATCCAGAAACAGAATCGCCCCGTAATGGCCGCTGCGGGCCGATGTGGTCAGCGCTTGATTCAGACGATCATGAAGCAAGCGGCGGTTTGGTAGTTGGGTAAGTGGATCATAGTAGGCCAAACGGTGTATTTCGGCTGCCGCCTCACTGTTCTGAGTGATATCGGAAAAGGTGCCGACGTAGTGGGTTATCTGCCCAGCGGACGTGGTAACGGCGGAAATAGTCAGCCATTCGGCGTAGACTTTGCCGTTCTTATGTCTGTTCCATATCTCACCCTGCCAGGAGCGGTTTTCCCTCAGGGTCTTCCACATCTGCTCATAGAATATCGTGTCATGGCGCTCGGAACGCAGAAACTCCGGTGTGCGTCCCACAAGTTCGTCCGCGCTGAAACCCGTCTGACTGACAAAGGCCTGGTTGACACGCAGGATGATGCCGTTCGCATCGGTGACTATCATGCCCTCATGTGACTCGAAGGCAGTGGCTGCAATGCGCAGTTCCTCCTCGGCATTACTGCGATCGGTCTCGTCGGTGATTGCGATACGCACAGTGGGTGGCTTGCCGGCGCGGATTTGACGTTGGCAGTTTATCCGCGCATGGAAGCGTGAGCCGTCGTCGCGCTGCAGTGAAATCGAGTATTCCTGGTTGTCATCATGCGCTATCGCATGTGCGAAATAACGGTACCAGTCGTCGCGTTTTTCCGGGGCAACAAAACTTGCAAAGCGGCGGTTAATCAGATTCCGACGCTCAACGCCCAGCAGCGCGGCGCCGGTGAGATTGATTTCAGTGATAAGCGCATCACGCGAAAGCGTGATGTAACCGACAGGTGCGAAGTCATAAAGGTCGACATAGCGGTCGCGGGATTCTTCCAGACTGAGCTGAGCTTGCCGCAGAGACTCATTCTGCATCTCCAGTTCTATCTGGTGTACCTGGAGCTCGTGCAGCAGATCCTCGACAGTGCGAGCCGGAGCGGCAGCCACACTGGACTTGGCCAGTTTTGATTCAGCAGCATCCCGTAGCGGGGCTGGGTCATCCCGAAGTATCTTCCTGATCATGGCTTCACGCCGCTAATGCTAATTATTTGAAAAATCGTCAATGATTTGCACATCACCCACGAATACTGCGCTAGAGCGCCAAGTATAGCTTGCCAGAATTGGTCTGCAGAAGGCTCACTCGCTCGCAATGGCGATTCGACGAATAAATCAGAGATTCCTTATGTAAACTTACACGCCGCCGCGATGCACGGTCTCGTAGTAGGCCTTTTCCAACTCGTTTTTATGTTTGGTTTCCTCCTGTGCCAAGTAACGGAACAGTTCCTGGACGGGCCCGGGTTCGGTGCTGTCGGCGAGTGCGCTGTATTGCTCCATTGCGGCATGTTCGCGATACAGGGCGTATTGCAGAACGGCCTGATCGTCGGGATGATCGCCGAGATCGGGCAGGTGAATGCAATCGGAAAAGCCGTGATCATTGGCTGGGGTATCGATCAATGTGCCGACCTGTTTTTCGAGATCGGGATTATTGGCCAGCTTCTGGAACAGGTCGAAATGCTCCTGCTCTTCGGCAGCAAGTTCCTCGACCAGATAACGGATCTGCTTGCTGACTTTGGGCACCAATGCGGTGTAGAAGTCGTGCGCTATGCGCTCGAATTCGGTGGCTATCTCCAGAATTTCCTTGAGGGATTTCTGCGCTTGTAGACGTTGGTAACCGGATTGATGTCCTTCGTGGTGCTCCGTCATGCCACATCCTCCCTGATATTCAAATAGGCATCGATACTGGCGGCGACCCGATGTCCATCGGCGACGGCGTGTACAACGTCCGGTCCATTGACACAATCCCCCGCGGCCCAGAGCCAGGGCAGGTTGGTGCGTCCTGCCACATCGACTTTGAGTCGGCCACGGTTCCATTCGAGCAGCTCCGTCAGTTCCGGACCAAGTACGCTGACATCCGACATCTGACCAATGGCCTCGATAATCATCTCACCTTCATGGAAGCGTTCGTCACTGTTGTCGTAGCGCGGTGCGAAACGCTGTTGTTCATCGAAGATGGAGTCCACTTTCCAGGTCTTCAGGCCGAGCAGCCGCCCATCGGCGTGCTGCTCGCAACGTTGTGGTCCGCGTGCAACCAGTACCTCGATGCCTTCTTCAATGGCTTCGATGATCTCAATCTCGTCGGCGAGGAAGTGTGCGCGATCCTCGAGGGCGCAGGCAGTGATCCGTACCGTGCCGTATTCGCGTTTCTGCAGGCGCGCAAGACTGCGGGCGATATCCATCGCGACATTGCCGCCGCCGATCACGACCGCGGAACGTGGAACTGCAAAGACGCTGCCTTGGGATATCTCACGTAATAACTCAACGGCCTTACGCACCTGCGGATGATCCGAACCCGGGATACGAGTGGAACGCCCCAGGCCCAGGCCGATGGCGAGCAACACGGCATCGTATTCGAGTTGCAGTGTCGCCATGTCGATATCACGGCCGATCCACCGGTTGTAGTGAATGCGCACACCGAGCGAGGTGATGACATCGACATCACGCGCGAGCGCCGCGGCCGGCAGGCGATATTCGGGAATGCCCCAGCGCGTCATGCCGCCGGCCTCGGATAATCCTTCGTAGACATCCACCTGATGGCCTTGCTTGATCAGGTCAAGCGCGGCCGTCAGGCCGGCTGGGCCTGCGCCGATGATGGCGATACGCTTGCCGGTCATGTAATCGGATTTGGATTCCGCCGCGATTTCTTTTACACGTTCCGGTGCTACCGCATCCATGGCATAACGTTTCAGCCAACGGATCGCGACCGGTTCACCGCGCCGACCGATCGAGCAGGCGGTTTCGCAGCGATGGGTGCAGACGCGACCGCAGACCTCGGGGAAGGGGTTGGTGCGGTAGATCTGGCGCACGGCCTCTTCCGGATCGTCCTGCCAGATGGCGCGGATATATTCCGGCGCATCCATGTGTGTCGGGCAGGCATCGTGACACATGCCGCATTGCACACAGCGCGAGGCTTCGAGAATGGCCTCCTGACGCGTGAAGCCGAGCATGATCTCGTCGAAATTGTCGCTGCGCTGCGGGGGTTCGAGATGTGCCATCGGGTGGCGCGACAGATCGACCAGATCGGCGTCGGCGGTCTTACGCCAGCCGTGTCCGTAGGTGCCATGCATGCCGCTGGAATCCGGCAGCACGAAGTAACTGTCGATCTCAGCCTGAGTGCAGGTGTGGACGTATTCGCGTGACAGCGAGAGCGAACCGGTCGGGCAGATATCCACGCACAATCCGCACCAGCAGCAGCGACCATAGTCGATGGCGGGGCGTAGATTGCGGATACCATTGACCGGGTCTTCCTTGATGTCCGGGATGCGCACCATGGTGATGGTGGCATTATCGCAGACCTTCTGGCAGGTGCTGCAGCCGATGCATTTCTCCCAGTCGTTCAGATGAAAGCCGCGATAGTTCGCCGAGGCCGGGCGTGGTTCCAGTGGCTGCGTGACAGGACGGCGGCCGAGGAACTGCAGGTTCTTCAGCGGATTTAGAATGCTGCCCTTGGCTTTGTAGTCGATATCGGTCATCAGCGATCGACCTCCGGCGGGCAGGCATCGAGGGAAAACATGATCTGCGCGACATCTTCGAGACGGCCGCCGGTGACCAGATTCTCCAGCACCTGTACCGCGTGCATGGATGACGGTCCGCGCACATGCACACGGTAGGGTTTGTCGCCGCCGGTCGACACGACGTAATAGGCGACCTCGCCTTTGGACGAATCGATGCGCGCATAGGCCTCGCCGGCGGGAACGTTCCAGGCCAGCGGGTTGGGGATCGGGCAGCGGATCGGACCGCCGATGGACGGCAAACGTTCGATCACCTGACGCACGATGCGAATACTTTGCTGCAACTCTTTACGACGTACCAGGGTGCGCGCCCATGCATCGCCGGCCTCTTCGGTGGCGATATCGAAATCAATTTCGTCATAGACCAGATAGGGATCATCACGCCGCACATCCAGTTTGAGTCCCGTGGCGCGCAGGTTCGGACCTGTCACACCCCATTCAAGTGCCTGCTGCTGGGTCATGGTGCCGGTGCCAGTGGCGCGTTTTACGAACACCTGATTGGTGAAAAACAGGTTGTCGTAATCCGGCAGACGCGATTCCAGGTAATCGAGCGTTGAGGTAACGCGATCCAGATAACCGTCGGGAATATCGCGACGCACGCCACCCGGAATGTTGTAGATATGGTAGACACGACCACCGGTGAGTTCTTCGAACAGATCCAGGAACAGATCGCGATCGGCGACACCCCAGTACATAGTGGTGTACATACCTGTCGTTGCGGCATGGCCGCCGAAGGTGAACAGGTGCGCGGCGATGCGCGACAGCTCCAGCTGCATGACGCGTATCCATTGCGCGCGGATCGGTACTTCCAGGCCGCCAAGTTCCTCCACGGCCAGTGAATAGGCCATTTCCATCGGCACGGGATCGGGCACGCAGATGCGCGGCACCAGCGCGATGTTCTGTATCCAGAGTCTGCCTTCCATCAGCTTTTTGAAACCGCGGTGCAGATAACCGCCGTCGGCATGCGCCTCGACCACCTGGTCGCCCTGCAGTTTGACCTTGAGGGCATAGTTGCCTTCGATACCCGGATGGTTGGGGCCGAAGTTCAGCTCGTACTCATGGCTGGGCGGGTGATTGATGGCCTGATAGTTTTCCGGTCTCATTTGCGAATATCCTGCGGACGGATCGCGATACCACCGCCGGCGTCGGTGAGTTCCTTTAACCACTCGGGGTTGTAGTCGCGTTCAGTGAAGGTATCTCTCACCCAGGCTTCGGCATCGAAATCCTTGCGCATCGGTGGCGGACCTTCCCATTCGGTGAGGATGAATTTTTCCATTGATGGGCTGCCTTCGAAATACAGACCAAACATTTCATGAATGTCGCGCTCGAAAAACGCCGCCGGTTTGTACAGATCGTAGATCGACAGATACACGCCCGGATCGCGCGGGATGCGGGTATGCGCGGACACTAGCGAGTTACTTTCGTAAGACCAGACGTGATAGACAAGTTCGAACTGGTTATCGTCAATCCAGTCGACGCAGCTGATGGCGGATAGGTGCACGTAGCTGCCGCGCCCCTGCAACAGTTCCAGAAGGGCGGGCAGGGCATCGGCATCGACATCGATGCGCATGCGTCGCGCACGCTTGAGCGTGACCTTCGCGCCGGCGATGTCTTTGGTCAGCGTATCGAGCATGCGCGTCAGTTCCTGACTCACAGTTTCATCTCCAGCGGCTGCAGGGGTTTCTGCACGGATTCCAGCAGTTCGGTGTGCTGGCCAAGCGTCTGCGGCCCGAACAGACCATATTCACGTGCCTCGCCGATCACATCGGTCGGCGTCTGCCAGTTGTTGCCGAACAGATGCTGCTGGTTGCCGAGATAATGATCGTAGCGCTGGTAATAATCCTTCCAGTTGTCCGACTTGCCGTGCTTGATGTTGTCGATCAGCTTCTGCAGGCCGGAGATGACTGCCTCGGGGCGCGGCATGCAGCCGGCGATGTAGAGATCGACCGGGAGATATTCGTCGAGCTTCTTGGCGGTCGCA